>Ga0307510_10000511_pt1 | contig 38517 bp, 35 predicted proteins | sample 12_EM_MG_FD_207224 | JGI IMG/M metagenome (GOLD analysis project Ga0307510, IMG submission 207224) | Populus trichocarpa ectomycorrhiza microbial communities from riparian zone in the Pacific Northwest, United States - 12_EM | ecosystem: Host-associated > Plants > Roots > Unclassified | place...
GTGTTGCGGCCGGTCGGCTCCAGCAGGAAATGCCCGCGATGACGCGAGACATGGGCGGCGCAATAGTGATCCTTGCTCTGGAAGTAGTACTCGCGGTTGGTCACCGTGACAATGTCGCCCCAGCCATTAAGCAAGGCTGCCGCTCGCTGGTAGGTCTTGCCCAGCAGCGATTGGCCGTCGGGCAGATTCATGAACGGTTTCGGATGGCCCTCGCGGGACACTGGCCACAAACGGGTGCCGGCACCGCCGGACAGAATCACGGGAATCAGCATGGCCTACTCCTTGGCGACGCGTTTCATGTCCGCATCCATCATCATGCGGATCAAGGTATCCAGGTCGGTTTTCGGCTTCCAGCCCAGCACACGCTGAGCCTTGGCTGGATTGCCGAGCAGCACTTCAACTTCGGCCGGGCGGAAAAACGCCGGGTCGATCTTCACGTAGTCGCGGTAGTTGAGGCCGACGTGATCGAAGGCGATGCGGCACATTTCACGCACCGTGGTGGTGACGCCAGTGGCGACAACAAAATCGTCGGGTTTGTCCTGTTGCAGCATCAGCCACATGGCTTCGACGTAGTCACCGGCAAAGCCCCAATCGCGCTTGGCGTCGATGTTGCCCAGGGCCAGTTCGTGCTGTTTGCCCTGTTTGATGCGCGCCGCGGCATCGGTGACTTTGCGCGTCACGAATTCGATGCCGCGCAGCGGTGATTCGTGGTTGAAGAGGATGCCGCTGCTGGCGTGCAGGTTGAAACTTTCGCGGTAGTTGACGGTGATCCAGTGGCCATACAGTTTGGCCACGCCGTACGGGCTGCGGGGGTAGAACGGCGTGTTTTCATCCTGCTGTTCAGCCTGGATCAGACCGAACATTTCGCTGGTCGATGCCTGATAAAACCGGGTATGCGGGCTGAACTGGCGGATCGCTTCGAGCAGGTGGGTAACGCCCAGACCATCGACGATGCCAGTCGTCACCGGTTGATTCCACGACGCGGCGACAAAGCTCTGCGCGGCGAGGTTATAGACCTCGTCCGGCGCCGATTGAATGACTGCACGCTGTACCGAACAGGCATCGGCCATGTCCCCGTCCAGATAGACGATGTCGGCTTCGACCCCCATCTCGCGCAGACGCCAGCGCGAATCGCTGCTGCGCCGTGCCACGAGGCCGTAAACCTTGTAGCCCTTGCCGAGCAACAATTTGGCCAGATATGCGCCGTCCTGGCCGGTGATGCCTGTGATCAATGCACTTTTTGTCATTCTTGTCGTACTCGCGTCTCCCAGTCGGACAGGATCGCCCGCAGGGATTGTTGTGTTGTGATTTCAGGCGTCCATCCTGTGGTCTGGGTCAGCCGGTTATGGCTGCCACAAACGCGACGCTGATCGGCACGCCGCATGCGCGCAGGGTCTTGAACCAGTTGCATGTCGACTTCGGCGAGATCGCCGAGCTGCTCGATCAGGCTGCGAATGCTTTGCTCGCGGCCCGAGCAGATGTTGTAGACCTGTCCTGACGTGCCTTTTTCCAGCAGCGCGAAGTAGGCCGATATCACATCGCCGACATCGAGGAAATCTCGCGTCACATCGATGTCGCCAACCTCCAGTTGCGGCGCTTGAAGGCCCTGTTTGATGCGACTTATCTGGCGGGCGGCACTGGCGATGACAAAGCTTTCTTTCTGGCCGCTGCCGATGTGGTTGAACGGACGCGCTACCAACACCGGCCAGCCCTCACTCAGGCCCCATTGCAGGCTGAGAAACTCCGCCGAGAGTTTGCTCACCGCGTAAGGATTGCGCGGGCAGGGCGACTGTTGTTCGCTGATCGGCAGATCGCTCTCGCCGACTTGACCGTAAACATCGCCGGAGCTGACGTAGAGGAAGGTGCCGGCAAAGCCCCGCGCCTTGAGCGCCTGCAGCAGATTGAGGGTGCCGAAAAGATTGATGTCGAAGGTACGCGCCGGATCACGGAACGCTTCCGGGACGAAGGTCTGCCCGGCCAGATGAATTACCGCGTCGGGCATCTGCGGCCACAGATCACGGAGGCTGTCAGCATTCGTGAGGTCGTAGGGCGAGGCGGCAGGCAGCAGCTCCCACGGCGAATCAGGCAATGCCAGACGCGATTGAATATGTTGTCCCACGAATCCACTGAGACCCGTGACGAACAGACGCTTTTTCAAACAGCGACCCCTTGGTCTTGAACTTGCGCCACTTTCTCACAGGCTTTAAGGAGAGGTCTGTCAGACCGGAGGAAAAACCGGGTGAGAGACGGGCGAAGTCAGTTGTTGTAGTTGTTTGTTATCAATCTGTGCCAATTGCGCAGCAATTTCAACAGGCCAAACCGTGACCGGTCAGTTCTCGTCAGCGTAGTCCGATTTATTCTCGTCGGGCGGTTCCCGGATCCTTGATGGATGTGTTTAGAATGGCCCTCGTCGCCATTCCCCCAGGTCCACCGTGGGCGTGGCGCGACCAGGGTGAAACTGACCACTAAAACAAGAACGAAGACGTGCCTGAAAATGATGGACTAGCTGCGTTATTGCGGCTTGATCCAACGCCGGGTCGTCATAGCATGAGGTTGCCGGGACGGCTGCTTCATCGTGGGATGCCATGAATTTCATTCTTTACTCGGACGTCAACGACCGCTCCATCAGCCAAAGTCTCGGGCGTCCCGAATACAGCTACTACTTCGTGCTCAAGGCTTATCGCCCGGTGCTGGAAAGCCTTGGTCGCGTGCATGTGGTCACGTCGACTGACGACGTCGATCCGCTGTATCTGCAATTGCGCCAGGCCGATCAGGAATGCCTGTTTCTTTCGTTTGCACCGCCACATAAAACCCCGATCGGCCTGCAGTGCCCGATGGTCTGCGTGATTGCCTGGGAATATGACTCGATCCCCACCGAATACGCTGGCGACGATGTGCGCCAGGACTGGCGCCAGACACTGGCCCGCCATGGCCGGGTGATTACGTTGTCCACCCACACCGCGCAGGCCATCCGTCGCAGTCTGGGTGAAGATTTCCCCGTGCTGGTATTGCCCACGCCACTGTGGGAGCGTTTCGCTCAGGTGCGGCGAGATTGTCCAAGTGTCCCGGTAAACCCCGGCACCACGCTGCAGATTAAGGGCTGCATCATCGACAGCCGTGCTCTGGGGCTGTCGGCCGATGGCTTGATCGCACCGATACTCCGCGAGCCGGAACTGCAAACACCGCAAGTGATCGAGCCCGTGCCGGAGCCGATCGCGGAACCTCCTCCGGCACTGACCCTGCGCCGGCGTGCTTTCATCACCAAGCATTACCTGATCGCGGGCTACAGAGCTGTCACGGTGGCCTCCGAACATCGACCGCTGTTTCTGCTCAAGCACAACCTGTTGCAGTGGTATCGCGAAGCCGTCAGTGATTTGCTGCCGGGCTCGGTCCGCGAGGAACACCGCGAGTTGCCTGATCCCATTGTCGAGGCAATAACGCCGGCTCCAGCCGTGAGTGAAATGCCGGTGTTGGCTGAGCACCCGCAAGCCTCGCTCCCCGACACCAGTCAGCACGTACAGATCGACGTCAGCGGCGTGGTTTACGTCAGCGTGTTCAACCCCGAGGACGGGCGCAAGAACTGGCATCACCTGATCACTGCGTTCTGCTGGGCTATGCGTGATGTCGACGACGCGACGCTGGTGCTGAAAATCACCCAAAACGATCTGTCGAGCTATTACGTTCATCTCATTACGTTGCTCTCGCAGCTGTCGCCATTCGCCTGTCGCGTGGTGGTCATGCATGGCTATCTGGAAGAGGAGGAATTTGCCCGGCTGTATGGCGCTGCGAGTTTCTACGTCAATGCGTCGCGCTGCGAAGGGTTGTGCCTGCCGTTGATGGAGTTCATGTCGTGTGCCCGCCCGGTGATTGCACCGAACCACACCGCGATGGGTGACTACATCGACGAACGCGTTGCTTTCATCGTCAAGTCCAGCCGCGAACCGACCATCTGGCCGGAGGATCCGCGCATTCTCTATCGCACGCTGCGCCATCGTCCCGACTGGGGATCGTTGAAAACCGCCTACGAGGACAGCTACGCCATGGCCAAGAACCATCCAGAGGCTTACCTGGCGATGGCCGCTGCCGCTGCTGAGCGGATGCGTGAATACTGCGGTTTTACGCCCGTGCAGCAGCGCGCGGAGGCGTTTTTCGGTCTGAGGGCCAATAGCGAAATGACTTCGTTGGCGGTCGAGACCGGAGCGGCCTCATGCTGATCATCATTCATTCGGAAACCAACAAGAGCAATATCCAGCAGAACCTCGGCCGGCCGGAGTACAGCTATTACTTCGTGCTCAAGGAGTTTCGCCCCGTTCTCGAACGAATCGGTCAGGTGATTGAAGTCAGCAACCCTGACGAGTTAGTGGATCGTTTGTATTTCGACTGCTTGAGCCGGGGCGAGGATTGCGTCTTCCTGTCGTTCTCGCCGCCGCATCGCACGCCCATCCATTACGCATGCCCGACCATCCCGGTGTTCGCCTGGGAATTCAGCACCATCCCGACTGAAAGCTGGCAAGGCGAATCCCGTCACGATTGGCGTGTGGTGCTGCAGGCGTGTGGCCGGGCGATTACGCATTCGACATTCACGGTGAACGCGGTGCGCGACGTGATGGGGGCGGACTATCCGATCTGCGCGATCCCGGCTCCGGTGTGGGATCGCTTTGCCGCTCGCGGCGAGCAATTGGCCAAGCGTCCGGTGGTTGACCTTGTGACGCTGAACCTGCGTGGATTGCTGATCGACAGTCGTCGCACGGACTTGCGGCCGTATGGCCCACTGCGATTGCGCGAAGGCACGCCGATGTCCTTCGCAGGACCGCCAGAGGATTGCCAATTGCAGCTCGAAGGCGTGGTCTACACCTCGGTGTTCAACCCTTACGACGGCCGCAAGAATTGGCAGGATATGGTCAGCGCGTTCTGCACGACGTTTCGCGACATCAGCGATGTGACCCTGGTGCTCAAACTGACCCACCATGACATCGCCGATGCGCTGACCGACATGCTGCATCACTTGTACAAGAACCAGTCGTATCAGTGCCGGATCGTGCTGATCCATGGCTATCTGGCGGATGCCGATTACGAAGCACTGGTGCAGGCCACCAGCTACGTGGTCAACAGTTCTTACGGTGAAGGACAGTGCCTGCCGTTGATGGAGTTCATGTCCTGCGGCAAACCGGCGATTGCGCCGTTGAACACCGCGATGGCCGATTATGTGAGCAGCGATAATGCATTTATCGTCGACTTCACCGAAGAGCTCACCGCCTGGCCACATGACCCGCGTGCGGCCTATCGCACGATGCGTTACATCACCGACTGGGATTCGCTGTGTCTGGCGTATCGCGCCAGTTATGACGTGGCAAAAACCGATGAGCAGCGTTACGCCGGGATGTCCGCCGAGGCGATTCGCAGTCTGCAGCGATTCTGTAGCCAGGCCAGCACCGAGCAGAGATTGCGCGATTTTTTTGCGCAGCCACTGCAAGCCCGCGGAACGTTGCCTGCGCCAGTTACGGTCGCATGATCCGGCGTCTGCTCGCACGATGGCGTCCGCCCCGTGCCGCGCAACCGCTGTCGGCACCGTTGGCCAAGGTGTCGCCTCGCGACGTCGGTTTACATGACGCCGTGCTCGACGGTTGGTTCTTGAATGACAGCGGCGAGTTGCTCAAGGGCTTTGCGATCAGCGCTGACGATACGTTGCTGGATGTCGGTTGTGGCGAAGGCGTGGCGACACTGTTTGCCGTGCGTCAGGGCGCTTCGGTGATTTTTACCGACAGCGAACACGCCAAGGTGCGTGAGCTCGCACGGCAGGTCGAAGCACAAAGCGACAAAGCCCATCTTGGGCTGGTCAGCAATAGCCTGCCGTTACCACTGGCTGACGGCTGCGCCAGTAAAGTGGTGTGCATGGAGGTGCTGGAGCACATCGATCAGCCCCAACCGTTCATGGCCGAACTGGTGCGCATGGGGCGCCCAGGTGCACAGTATCTGTTCAGCGTGCCGGCACCGGTGGGCGAACACTTGCAAAAAGGCATCGCCCCGGACAGTTACTATCAGTCTCCCAATCATGTGCAGATTTTCACCCCGGAGCGCTTCGCTGCGCTGGTAGAAGAGGCTGGCCTGGTGATCGAACATCGCCAGGCCAGCGGATTCTTCTGGGTGATGGGCATGATTTTTTTCTGGGCCGGCGAACGGGCTGCAGGGCGTGATCCGGGCGGTGCGGTGCGTGACCGGATTCAGGAGCCCTTCATGCCGTTGATGGAGAACTGGGCCAAGACCTGGCAGGACCTGCTCGCTCAGCCGGGCGGGCTGGCGATCAAGCAGACGCTTGACCGCTTCATGCCCAAGAGCCAGGTGATCATCGCCCGCAAGCCATCGGGTGTGGGGGAGGCACCATGAGCAGCAAGCGGATCATGGACATTGAAGTGCTGCGCGCAATTGCCGTATTGGGCGTGTTGTTCCATCACTTGCAGGGCAGTCTGTTTACCGATGTCGTGCCGTCGCTGGAAAAGATCCATGCCTGGGCGCAGCCGTGGTGGGGCGTTGATCTGTTTTTCGCCATCTCCGGTTTTGTTATTGCCCGAAGCCTGATCCCGGCGCTGCAAGGCTGTACAACCCGCCAGGAGTATTGGCAGCAGACGCGCAATTTCTGGCTTCGCCGGGTTTTCCGGTTACTGCCGTCGGCCTGGTTATGGCTGGCGCTGATGTTGCTGGCGTGCGTGTTTCTCAATCGTTCGGGGGCGTTCGGTACGTTGTCGGCCAACCTGCAAGCAACGTTGGCCGGGGTGTTGCAGTACGCCAACTTCCGGTTTGCCGACAGCTTCTTTCGCTACGAGTACGGCAGCAGTTTCGTCTACTGGAGCCTGTCGCTGGAGGAGCAGTTCTACCTGCTGTTCCCGCTGCTGATTCTGCTCTGTCGCAAACATCTGGTCTGGGCATTGCTGGCGCTGGTCGCGGTGCAGATTTTCACCCTGCGCACGCCGTTGTTGATGGTGGTGCGTACTGATGCGCTGGCCCTCGGTGTATTGCTGGCAATGTGGAGTGCGCAGCCGAGTTATCAACGTTGGCGGCCGAATTTTCTCGCTCGGCCATGGGTCGGAATTTCGGCATTGATGCTGATCGGCGCGCTGTTGAGTTTCATGGCCACCGATCGCTTCACGTTCGCCTGGTACCGGATCGGTTCAATTGCCGTACTGAGCGCAATACTGGTGTGGATCGCATCGTACAACCGCAATTACCTGATGCCCGCTGGCGCGATGCAGCGGCTGCTGGGGTGGATCGGTAGCCGGTCCTATGGCATCTACCTGATTCACATACCCGCTTATCAATTGGTGCGTGAACTGATCTTTCGCTTGCAGAGCGCCGGTCTGCCCAGCCCTGCCGGCCACCCGGTGCTGACGCTGCTGATCGCTTTCGGCCTGATCGTGTTGCTCAGCGAACTCAATTACCGCTGGGTCGAAATGCCCATGCGCAACCGTGGTGCCGCGCTCGTGCGCCGCCTCGGTACGTCCCGATCCACCGTCCCGTCCTCTGGAGCCACCTCATGCTGAGCCTACTGAAGAAACTCACGGCGGCGACGCCAGCACCGGTCCCCGCGCAGGCAGTGGAGCCGGTCGCCAGCAAGGTCGATCCGTACATGCTCGGCTTGTACGATGCCAAGCTCAGTGGCTGGTTCAACCAGGAAACCAACGAGCTGTTCAAAGGTTTCGTGGTGTCTGCCGAGGACACGCTGCTTGATGTCGGCTGCGGCGATGGCGGCAACGTGCATTTTTGCGGCATGCGCGGGGCGAAGATCATCATCGCCGACATCGACGGGGCCAAGGTCGAAGCGACTCGTCAGCGCCTGAGCGATACGCCGGCACGGGACATCGAATGTCACGTCACCGATTGCAATCCGTTGCCGATCGCCGACGGCACTGCAACGCGCGTGGTCTCCACCGAAGTCATCGAGCATGTCGACGATCCGGCGCAGTTCCTCGCCGAACTGGTGCGTGTCGGCAAACCGGGCGCCTTGTACCTGTTGAGCGTGCCGCACCCGAGTTCTGAAGACCTGCAAAAAGACATCGCCGCGCCCCAGTACTTCCAGAAGCCCAATCACATTCGCATCATCAGCGAAGAGCAGTTCAAGGCACTGGTCAGCGAGGCCGGGCTGGAGATCGTCAGCCATAGTCAGTACGGCTTTTACTGGTCGATGTGGATGCTGTTGTTCTGGGAAGCCAAGGTCGATTTCAGCAACCCGGATCATCCGCTGCTCAATCACTGGGCCGAGACCTGGCAAGCGGTGCTGGACTCGCCGCGTGGTGCGCAGATCAAACAGGCGCTGGACGCGGTGGTTGCGAAAAGCCAAGTCATCATTGCCCGCAAACCCGCCGCACCCGTGTAGGAGCTGCGGCACGCTGCGATCTTTTGATTTTGATCCTGAAAAACAAGATCAAAAGATCGCAGCCTCGTTTTACTCGACAGCTCCTACAGGGGTTTTGTGTAACCTTGCAGCCTTGTGGTGTCAGGGGGTTGGAAGGTATGCGGTTTATTGTGGGTCTGTTTTTGGGCATCGTTATCGCGGGTTGCGAGCAACACGACGCGCGCCCTCTCGACCAACAACTCTACATCTGGCAACGCCAATGGACGCCGGCCCACGAGGTAGCGCTGCGTGACAGTCGCCAGGATTTCTCGACGCTGCGCGTGCTGGCGCTGCAAGCCTTTCCAAATGCCGGATGGAGCCGCGCGCGGATCGATGCGCAATTATTGAAAGCCGATGGTCGTCCATTGATAGCCGTGATTCGTCTCGACGGCCAGCTCAAGTCGCTGGATCAGGATCAGGTCACTGCGCAGATTCTGCAGGTGCTCGCCGATTGGCAAACACAAGGCCTGACATTGAACGGCGTCGAAATCGATCACGATGCCGGTAACGCACGTTTGCCGGCCTACGCTGAATTCCTCGAACATTTGCGCTCGGCATTGCCGACGTCTCTGCCTTTGAGCATCACGGCACTTCCGGCCTGGCTCGACAGTGCGCAATTGCCAACACTCCTGCAAACCGTCGACAGCAGCGTGCTGCAAGTCCACGCCGTCAGTGATCCGCGTCGCGGTCTGTTCGATCCTGATCAGGCGTTGAAGTGGGCCAAGGCTTGGGCGCGGATTACCGACAAACCTTTTTTTCTCGCGCTGCCGGCTTACGGTGTGGCGCTGTTGCCGGATGATGGCGGGGCGCCGGTGGTGGAAAGCGAAGTACAACTTGAGCGGGGCGGTGAGCGCCAGGAATTGCTCGCAGATCCGCAGCAATTGCGCCAACTTGGCAAGGCCTTGCGCGAAGACCCACCGGCGCATCTGGCCGGTCTGATCTGGTTCCGCCTGCCGCTGGCCACTGACCGCCGCGCCTGGAGTCTGACCACCCTTGCGGCGGTCGCACGGGGTGATCAACTGAACAGTCAGCTCGGCGTGACGCTGAGCGAGTTCGACGGCCTCTACGACATCAAACTCGACAATCCCGGCAACCTCGACAGTGCCTGGCCTGCGCGGATCATTCTCAAGGCGAAAAACTGTGAAGGCGCCGATGCGCTCGCCGGTTACTCGTTGCAACAAAGCCCGGATCTGCTTACCTTCACCCGCCTGCGCGACGGCCGCTTGCCGGCGGGTGGGCAGCGCGTCATCGGTTGGGCGCGTTGCGCCAATATTGATCAAGGAGGTTCGCATGTTGACCCGTAACTGGCCCCGCCATCTGCTCTGCCTGAGCCTCTGCCTGCCGCTGGGTTCGGCGTTCGCCTGCGGGCCGGATTTCCCCATGCGCCTGCTCGACAATCGTGGGCAGACCCTCGCGGATCTGCCTGAGGGCAACTTCAACTTCGAACTCAGCCGCCTCGGCAAAACCATCGCCGGGCTGAAGAATGTCACTGCGGCGACGCACAATCCCAACGATATGTACGGCGAGGAAAACGCGGCGGCCGAGGCTCGGGAAAAGGCTGAACAGGCCGGACTGAGCGTTGAGCAGCAAGCGTTGATCAAACAACTGCGCGGTCTGAGCGATGCGCGGCAGGTCGAGGCGCAGGGCGCCAGCCTGCCGGCGGAAATCCGCTTGTACGTGGCTGGTGCGGTGGCATTTGCCACAGGCGATCATCAACTCGCGGTCGAGTATTTCAACAAGCTGCTGACGCTGCCGGCAGATCAGCGTCCGTTGCGCAGCACGTGGGCGGCGTATTCGCTGGGCCGTACCTGGTTTGCCATGAGCAGCGAAGGCGGGGATGCGGTCGAGGCGCTGGAGCAATCGCGTGATGCGTTCCGCCAAGCCCGGCAACTGAGCATCGACGGTTTCAGCGATCCGCTGGAGTTGGGTGTTGCCAGCCTCGGTGAAGAGGCGCGAGTGTTACGCTCGGCGGGCGACTGGAACGGCGCCATCGAATTGTATGAAGCACAGAATCTGCACGGTTCTGCCGTGGGTTACACCTCGCTCAAGCAATTGATGAATGAACTGGCGGAGTTGCCCGAGGCCGAACTCGCCGATTTGCTGCAGCACAAAGCCGTGCAGCAACTGGTCACGGCATCGCTGGTGAGCCGTCAAGGCTGGTCGTTTGGCGATGAGCCGCCGAACGAGAAAAAACTGGTGAAACTGCTGCAAAACAGCACCCGCGGCAGCCTCGAAAACGCGGATCGTCTGGCGGCGATGAGTTATCAACAGGGTGATTACGCCGGTGCCAAGGCCTTTCTCGAGAACGCCGGCGACGGCGGCCTGGCGTGGTGGCTGCGGGCCAAACTGGCGGTGCGTGACGGTGACAAAAACGCCGCAGCCGCAGCCTATTCGAAAGCCGCGCAAGCCTTCCCGCAGAGCGAAGACTGGGGTTATCGCCGTACGCCGGACTGGGCGTTTGAAGCGGTTCAGCCGAAATGCCGGGTCGAGGGCGAAAGCGCGATTCTCGCGTTGCAACGTGGCGAGTACCTGCAGGCTTTCGTGCAGTTGTATCGCAGCAACAGTGTCTATTGGTTCGATGCCGCGACCGTGGCCGAGCGCGTACTGACCGTCGATGAGCTGAAAAAGTACGTCGACGATAACGTCCCGGCTCCGCCCGCGCTGACTCAACAGCAGCGTGATAACTACGTGCCGCTGCCGGTCGCCGCCAGCCTGCGCAACCTGCTCGGCCGGCGTTTGCTGCGCGAAGGGCATTACGCCGACGCGGTCGCTTATTTCGACAATCCCGACCTGCAAAACAAGGCTCGCCTCTACGGCGAACAACGGCTGAAGGCCGATGCGTCGTGGTGGCCGACCAAGCGCGCCAGTGCGCTGTATAACGCCGCGTGGACAGCGCGTGAATGGGGCATGGATATTCTCGGTTATGAGATGGCGCCGGACTACGCCACGTTCGGTGGCAACTACAGTCTGGAAAGCACGGAGCTGAAAGTCGGCCCGCTGGTGAGCGAGGCCGAAGTGCAACGTCAGGCCGCCAGCGAAGCGAAACCGGATCAGCGCTATCACTACCGTTTCGTCGCCACCGAACTGGCCGGGCGCGCCGCTGACAACCTGCCGCACACCAGTCAGGCATTCGCCGCCGTGCTGTGCAACGCGGCCGGCTGGAACAGCAGCCTGGAAGATCAGAGCGCGCTGTATCAGCGTTACATCAAGGAAGGTCCGTTCGTCCCGTGGGCGGTCGACTTCGGCAATCAGTGCCCGTACCCGGATTTCGAAAACGCTGACAAGCGTTACGTCACTCAGGTCACGGATGCCATGCGTTCATCGCTGCGGCCGTACAAGTGGCCGGTGCAGATCGGCGTGGTTGTGCTGGTCAGCGCTGCGGCATTGCTGCTGATCACCCGTCGTCAGCGCAAGGTCCGCAAAAGCTAAGCCTGCTGGACGAAGGTCAGGCGTATGGCGAAACCGATCAGCAGGCTGCCGAACAGCCATTGTTGTACGCGTTGGGCGGTTGGACTGTGTTGCAGCCAACGACCCAATGCGGCGCCGGTGAGGGCGTAGGCGCTGTCGAACAGCAGACCGACGCCGACCAGCAACATGCCGAGCACGGCGAACTGGCTCAATACCGGTGCGCCGTCATTGACGATGAACTGCGGCAGCAGCACCGAGCAGAACAGCAGCGCTTTTGGGTTGAGCAGGTTGGTCAGCAAACCGCGTCGAACGGCTTCGCGCCATTGCCCGTGTACGTCACCAGCCTCACCCGCATTCAGGCTCGGCAGCAGAGTGCTGCGCAGGCATTGAATGCCGATCCACAACAGATACGCCGCCCCCGCCAAACGCACGACCTCGAATGTCCACGGTGCAGCCTTGAACAGCGCGGCCAGCCCCAACGCCGCCAGCGCTACGTGGCAACCGCGAGCAACGCCCAGGCCGATAGCGGTGGCCAGTGCCGCGCCGCGTCCCTGTCGCGCACCGGTTTGCAGAAGCAGGATCATGTCCGGCCCGGGCAACAGATAGATCACCGCCAATGCCAGGAAAAACAGCCAGAGACTCGCCATGTTGCCGCCCTTTCGTTGTCGATTCGGTGCGCCAAGTCTAGAGCTGAAGGGTGGGGCAGGTGCTTGCGAAGTCAGCTTCAAAAACCTTCTTGATTGGCATAATCTGCTGGTTTTCCATTGCATGACTATCGGGATCTGCCAAACATGAAACTCGACGCCTTTGATCGCAAGATTCTCGCGGCGCTGCAACGCAATGGACGCCTGAGCAATGTCGAACTGGCGGACGAAATCGGCTTGTCGGCCTCACCGTGTCTGCGCCGGGTGCGGATGCTCGAGGAGGCCGGGGTGATTCGCGGTTATCAGGCCAATCTTGATCGCGATGAAGTCGGGCTGGGGCTGACGGTGTTTGTCGGGGTCAAGGTCGAGCGCCACAACGATGAGCAGGCCGAGGCGTTCTACCGCGCGGTGACAGCGTTGCCGGAAGTGATTTCCGCGTTTCTGGTGTCGGGGGAATCGGACTTTTTGCTGCAAGTGGTGGTGCCGGATTTACGCGCGTATGACCGCTTTCTCAGTGGTTGCCTGTTGAAGCTGCCGGGGGTGAGCGACATTCGCAGCAACTTTGCCATTCACACGGTGAAGACGCCGGGGGCGTTGCCGCTGGGGCATCTTCCGGCTTAAGACCGGGTGGGCCCCATTCGCGAGCAGGCTCGCTCCCACATTCGAGCGCAGTCCTTCAGAAGGTACACGGTCAATTGTGGGAGCGAGCCTGCTCGCGAAAGCGGTGTTTCAGCCACCTGGATTTCAGAACCCTACATCTGCGTCGCCAGCCCCTCGACATTCATCGCCGCCTGACGCAACGCCTCTGACCGCGTTGGATGCGGATGGCACGTCAACGCAATGTCCTCAGCCGAGGCACTGAACTCCATCGCCACACAAAACTCGCCAATCATTTCACTCACGCTCGGGCCGACCAGGTGCACGCCGAGGACTTCATCGGTGCGTTCATCCGCGAGGACTTTGGCGAAACCCTCGGTCTCATGGTTGATCTTCGCCCGGCTGTTGGCGGTGAAGGGAAACTTGCCGACCTTATAGGCACGGCCCTCGGCCTTGAGTTGTTCTTCAGTCTTGCCGACGCTGGCCAGTTCCGGTCTGGTATAGATCACGTTGGGGATCAGGTCGTAATTGACCTCGCCAGCCTTGCCATGGATCTGCTCGACGCACGCCATCGCTTCATCTTCAGCCTTGTGCGCGAGCATCGGCCCGGAGGTCACGTCGCCGATCACCCAGACCCCGGCGGCTTCGGTACGGTGCTGTTTGTTGGCGAGCATGCCGCGCTTGTCAGTGCTCAGGCCGACGTTCTCCAGTCCGAGGCCTTGGGTATACGGACGACGACCGATAGCGACCAGCACGTAATCGGCTTCAAGCAACTCGGCCGTACCGCCAGCGGCCGGCTCGACGCTGAGTTGCACGCTGTTGGCGGAAGAGGTGGCGCTGGTGACTTTCGAACTCAGCTTGAACGCGATGCCCTGTTTGCTCAGTGAGCGTTGCAGGGTTTTGCCGGCCTCGCCATCGACGCCGGGGCAGATGCGATCGAGGTATTCGACCACGGTGACCTGCGCACCCAAGCGTCGCCAAACTGAACCCAGTTCCAGGCCGATCACCCCGGCACCAATCACCACCAAATGCTTGGGCACTTCACTCAGAGACAGCGCGCCGGTTGAGTCGAGGATGCGTTTGTTATCGATCTTGACGCCGGGCAGGGGAGTGGGCTCGGAGCCGGTGGCGATGATGATGTCCTTGGCGGTCAGCTCGACTTTATTGCCTTGAGCGTCGGTCACCGTGACTTTGCCCGGGCCGTCGATGTGGCCCCAGCCCTTGATCCACTCGACTTTGTTTTTGCGAAAGAGAAACTCGATGCCTTTGGTCAGGCCCGCCACGCTCTCGTCTTTCTGTTTCATCATCTGCGCGAGATTCAACGTCGGTTTGACCTCGATGCCGAGGTTGGCGAATTCCGCACCTATCGCCGCTTCGTACAGCTCCGAGGCATGCAACAGGGCTTTGGACGGCATGCAACCGACGTTCAGGCAAGTGCCGCCCAGCGTCGCACGACCTTCCACGCAAGCGGCCTTGAGGCCCAACTGGCCGGCGCGGATCGCTGCGTTATAACCCCCGGGGCCGCCGCCCAGAATCACTACGTCATAGTTGCTCATGCGCTTGCTCCTGTTGGATGGATGCGGATCGCTAAAAGTAGTTCTGAATAAAAATTACGAACGTAATATGTGCGTTTCGAGGCTTTTCGGTCAAGGCTTCAGGCAAGCGACAGGTTGGGCGTCTTTGAATACGCGTAATTGTGTACGAATATTTCACGCTTTTCGTTATATCGTAACGATATGAACCGTGAGCCAATGATATTGGGGTGATATGCAAGTTGATCTGGAGGTGGATGGCACGCAAGTGACCGGACTGCCGCGTTTTCAGCAGGCGGCCACGCAGGGCAGGCGACTGCGGCGTTGGGCGTTTGCCCTCGGTGGATTGGCCGGGGCGGGCTGGGTGTTGGCGTTTTTCGTCGGGCTGTTTGCACCGCAGTCATTGTGGCTGCCGCTGCTGGTCAATCAGAGCGCGGCGCTGCTGGTGTTGGTCGCCGGGCTGCAATCTGCGTGGTGGGTGACGCAATGGCGCGCGCGGGTGATCAATCCTGTTGTGCTGACGCCGATTGCCGAAGATGAACGCTCTGCGCCGCAAGGGTGGTACGAGCGCCTGCTGGATCGCCTCAGCCAGCGGGGTTTGCATGCACTTGGCCTGATCGGTGCTGCGACGCTGTGGTTGGCTGGCTGGGCGTTGCTGGTGGCGCTGAGTATCGAACAGGTGTGGAACCTGGCGCTGCCCGCCGCAGCCGTTGGATTGTCCGCCACTGTGGGCGCAGCGCTGTCATTACTGCTGGCGTTCGGCTTGTTGGTGCTTGAGCGACAACTGGCTCAGGAGAATCCTGCGCAATGGCCGGAAGCAGGTTCATTGGCGCAACTGACGCGCGTGGCGATCATCACTCTGGTGCTCGGCGCGCTGTGTTTGTTGTTCGCTGGCGAGAATGCCGTGTGGCCAGTTCGCGTGTCTGTACTGATGGGTATCTTGCCAGGATTGGTCGCGATCGAGTGGCTATTGCGCGCCGTTCTTTCAGTTTTTAGCCCTCGTCGCGAACAGCTTGAGCCAAGGTTGCTGGCGCGCAGTTTTGTTACCGACATGCTGCGTTGGCCACCCCAGCCTTTTCTCGCGTTGCAGCACGAATTGCACAACCGTTTTGGCATCGATCTGCGCCAGATCTGGGCGTTCAGTTTCATGCGCCGAGCGTTTCTGCCAGTGCTGGCGCTCGTCGCAGCGGTGGGTTGGCTGCTCACCGGCATTCATGAAATCCCGCTGCAAGGCCGTGGCATCTATGAGCGCTTCGGCAAACCGGTGCAGGTGTTCGGCCCAGGATTGCACACGGGTTTGCCGTGGCCGCTGGGGCGCGTGCTGATCGTTGAGAACGGTGTGGTGCACGAATTGGCCACCAGCGTTGGCGAGAATCCGGCGCCGCTGCAAGCCGATCCAGCCGAAGGCCCTGCGCCGATGACAGCCAACCGCTTGTGGGACGCCAGCCACGTCAATGACAAGTCGCAAGTCATCGCCAGCAGCCGTGGCGCTCAACAGAGCTTTCAGATCGTCAACATGGACGTGCGCTTCGTTTATCGCATAGGCCTGACTGATCAGGCGGCGCTGGCCGCGACCTACAACAGTGCCGATGTGCCGACGCTGATTCGCAGCACGGCCAGCCGGATTCTGGTGCATGACTTTGCCTCGCGCACACTCGACGGTTTGCTCGGTGAAGATCGGGTCGGACTGGGCGAGGAGATCGGTCGCGCGGTGCAAAGTGATTTGCAGCAACTCAACAGCGGCGTGGAGATTCTCGCCACAGTCGTCGAAGCCATTCACCCGCCGGCCGGTGCCGCCAATGCCTACCACAGCGTGCAAGCGGCGCAGATCGGCGCGCAGGCGTTGATCTCCCGCGAGCGTGGCGCTGCGGCCGAAGCGAGCAATCAGGCGCAATTGCAGGCCAGCCTCGCTCGCGATCAGGCCAGCGCCAACGCGCGCGAAACCCGTGCTACGGCGCAGGCGGCGGATCTGAAATTCAGCGCCGAACAAAAAGCCTATGCCAGTGCTGGTCAGGCTTTCGTGCTTGAGCAATATCTCGGTCAGCTCAGCCAAGGCCTGAGTAAAGCCAAATTGCTGGTAATCGACCATCGTCTGGGTGGCAGCAGCAATCCGCCGACCATCGATCTGCGTACTTTCACGCTGCCGGCTGACCCTTCGCCAGCGCGCAACACCGCTCAACCAGGAGTCGCCCATTGAGCCAGTCGCACACTCACGAACCGCATGATCACAGCGGCCACGATCATGGCCACGGCGGACATCACCATCATCACGGGCATCATCACCATCACCACGGTGCGCCGGAAGAGGCGGGGCCTTTCCCGTGGCGACGCATGAGCTGGGCGGTGTTGCTGGTTGCGTTCGCCATCGCAGCAGCGAGCCTGGTGCAAGTGCGCTCGGGTGAAGCCACGGTGATTACCCGCTTCGGTAATCCATCGCGGGTGCTGCTTGATCCGGGTTTGAGCTGGCGTTGGCCGGCGCCGTTCGAAGCGGCGATCCCGGTGGATCTGCGTCTGCGCACCACCTCCAGCGGCTTGCAGGATGTTGGTACCCGCGACGGTTTGCGCATCATCGTGCAGGCCTACGTGGTGTGGCAGGTGCAGGGTGATCCGGACAATGTGCAGCGCTTCATGCGCGCGGTACAGAACCAGCCGGATGAGGCGGCGCGGCAGATTCGCACCTTCGTGGGCTCGGCGCTGGAAACCACAGCCAGCAGTTTCGATCTGGCGAACCTGGTGAACACTGATGCCAGTCAGGTGCATATCGCTGAATTCGAAGCGCAGTTGCGTCAGCAGATCGATCAGCAATTGCTCGCCACCTATGGCGTGCGCGTTGTGCAAGTCGGCATCGAGCGTTTGACTTTGCCTTCTGTGACCCTTACCGCAACTGTCGATCGCATGCGCGCCGAGCGTGAAACAATCGCTACCGAACGTACCGCGATCGGCAAGCGTGAGGCTGCGCAAATCCGCTCTGCTGCCGAACGCGATGCGCGAATTGTGCAGGCCGACGCCACCGTGAAAGCTGCAGAAATCGAAGCACAATCTCGCGTTGAAGCCGCGCAGATTTACGGCCGTGCGTACGCCAGTTCGCCGCAGCTGTACAACTTGCTGCGCTCGCTGGACACCCTTGGCACCATCGTTACGCCAGACACCAAACTGATCTTGCGCACTGACGCGGCGCCATTTCGCGTGCTGATCGATGGCCCGCCAACACTCGACAGTAAATCCGGATCGCAGCCATGAGCGAAGAAGTTCCACGTGGAACACATTCGCTGAACAGCCCGTGGATTCAGGCTGGTCGTTTGGCATTTCTCGCCCTGTATGCGGTGACGGTGTTGGCCGCATTGGCTTGGGCGTTTTCCAATGTGCGACAGATCGATCCGCAGAATCGTGCGGTGGTTTTGCACTTTGGTGCACTGGATCGCGTGCAGAACGCGGGGCTGTTGTTGGCTTGGCCGCAGCCGTTCGAACAGGTGGTTTTGTTGCCGGCCGCGGATCGGGTGATCGAGCGTCGGGTGGAAAACCTGTTGCGCAGCGATGAGGCACTCAAGGCTGATCGAGTCGCTTCCTTCGCTACACCACTCAGCGATGCTCTGGCCGGCTCTGGTTATTTATTGACCGGTGACGCCGGCGTGGTGCAGCTGGATGTGCGGGTGTTCTACAAAGTCACCGACCCTTACGACTTTGTCTTGCAGGCCGATCATGTGTTGCCGGCGCTGGATCGATTGGTCACTCGCAGTGCCGTGGCACTGACTGCCGCCAGGGATCTGGACACCATTCTGGTCGCGCGTCCGGAATTGATCGGCGCTGACAATCAGGCTGCCGATCGACGTGAGCGATTGCGCGGTGATTTGGTCCAAGGCATCAACAAGCGTCTGGCCGAGTTGAAGGCGAGCGGGCAGGGTATCGGGATCGAAGTGGCGCGGGTCGATGTGCAGTCGAGTCTGCCGGATCCGGCGGTCAGTGCATTCAACGCGGTGCTGACGGCCAGTCAGCAAGCCGACAAAGCTGTGGCCAACGCACGTACCGATGCCGAAAAGCTCACCCAGACCTCCAACGAACAAGCCGATCGGGCGCTACAAGTGGCTCACGCGCAGGCCGGTGAACGCTTGGCCAAAGCCACGGCTGACACTGCCACGGTGTCGAGTCTGGCCAGCAGCACCGACCCGCAAATGCTTCTGCGCCTGTACCGCGAGCGCATGCCGAAGATTCTCGGTCAGGCCGGATCGGTCACCACGGTCGACCCGAAAGACGATTCCCGTCTGATCATTCAGGGAGCCAGTAAATGACTGCGACGACCGCTGCACCGAGCCTGTTGTCCTCGGCCGAACAACGCCGCGCCGCACGCCAACTGACATTGGCGATGCTGGCGTTGGGTCTTCTGGGGCTGGGTTTGATCTGGCGTTGGCTGGTGCCGGAGCAAACCGGCGTCAGTCAGTTGTTGCTTGGTTTTGCTTCTTTATTAGTCGCCGTCCCGGTGATGCGTTCGGCGTGGTACAGCCTGCGCTATCCAAGCTTGCACGGCATCACCGATCAACTGATTGCCCTGGCCATGCTCGGTGCATGGGCCACCGGCGATCTGCTGACGGCGGCGCTGCTGCCGATCATCATGATCTTCGGCCATGTGCTGGAGGAGCGCAGCGTGATCGGTTCGCAGGAAGCGATTCATGCGCTTGGCCAACTGACGCGCAGTCACGCACGCAAGCTTCTGGCGGATGGTTCGATCATCGAAGTGGACAACGGCACGCTGAAATCCGGCGACACCGTTGAGGTGCGCGCCGGTGATCGGGTGCCGGCGGACGGTCGGGTTTTGTCCGGCCAGGCCAGTCTGGATACGGCTTCGATTACCGGCGAATCAGTGCCCGTCGAGGCGGCTGTCGGCATGACGGTGTTCGGCGGCGCGATCAATCTCGATGGCCTGCTGCGCATTGAAGTGACCCGCACTGGCGACGAGTCGACCCTCGGCAAGGTCATCGCGCTGATGCAGAACGCCGAGCGCTCGAAGCCACCGATCACCCGTTTGCTCGAACGTTACGCCGGCAGCTACATGGTGCTGGTGTTGTTGCTGGCAGCGGTGACCTGGTTCGTCACCAACGATGCGCAAGCGATGCTTGCGGTATTGGTGGCAGCGTGTCCGTGCGCGTTGGTGTTGTCCGCTCCGGCGACGGCGATTGCCGGTGTCGCGGTGGCAGCGCGTCACGGGATTTTGATTCGCAGTTCGGCGTTCCTCGAAGAACTGGCTGACCTGACATCGCTGGTCGTCGATAAAACCGGGACACTGACTTACGGCACATTACGCTTGCAGTCGATCAACAGCCCGCAAGCAGAGTTGTCTGTGGTCCTGGCGCTTGCCGCCAGCCTCGGCGCGGCGAGCAGTCACCCGGTCAGCCGTGCGCTCGCCGGGTTGGTCAGTCAGGATCAATGTCTAACGCTGAGTGATATTCACGAGCGTCAGGGCCTTGGTGTAGTCGCCATGACCGGGCAGGGCGAAGCGGCGCTCGGTCGGCCAGAATTGTTCGCGCAACTGGGCATCACCACGACAACGGTCCCCGATCACGATGGCCCCATCGCCGGGCTGGCATTGAACGGGGAATTCCTCGCTTGGCTGTTGCTCGCCGACACGGTTAAACCGGAGGCCCGTTTCGCCCTCGACGAATTGCGTGAATTGGGGCTCGGACGGCAATTGCTGCTGACCGGCGATCGTCAAAGCGTGGCCCAGTCGCTCGCCAAGGAGGTCGGTTTGCATGAGGTCCAAGCCCAGGCCTTGCCCGAGGACAAACTCAATCGCGTGCTCAAGGAAATCGACAATGGTTTCCGGCCGATGGTGGTCGGTGACGGCATTAATGACTCCCTCGCGCTCAAGGCAGGCGTGGTCGGTGTGGCAATGGGCGCGGGTGGCGCCGACATCGCGCTGGCCTCGGCGGATATTGTCTTGATCGGCAGCGACCTGCGCCGACTCGGCACCTGCGTGCGCCTCAGCCGCCAGTGCCGCCGGACGTTGCAGGTCAACGTGATCATCGGTCTGGGTTGGACGCTGGCCATCGTCGTGCTCGCTGCATTCGGCTGGCTGGGTGCCGCCGGGGCGATGATTGCCGCGCTGCTGCACAACCTCAGCACGCTGCTGGTCCTCGGTAATGCCGGGCGTTTGCTGCGCTTTCAGGAGCCGTTGCTCAAGCTCCAGAAAGACCTTTGAAATTATTTTTCGATCCTCTGTAACGCCGTCGGGGGCGCTCTCTCTAGTGCTATGTCGGGACTGAACAACCTTCCAGCCGACACCCCTGACGATTACCGAGGATAAGAAAAATGACCATCAAGACCGCTGCTGCTGGTGCCGCTCTCGCTTTGGCCGCCGCCACAATGTTCGCCGGTGTTGCCTCCAACGCGATGGCCGCCGATGCCAACGTTCACTGCTACGGCGTGAACGGCTGCAAAGGCCAGAACGACTGCAAAACCAAAGACCACGCCTGCAAAGGCATGGGTGCCTGTAAAGGCCAGGGCTTTAAGGCAATGACTCAGGCGGCGTGTGAAAAAGCCGGTGGCAAGGTCGGCGAATAACTGACCGGCAAGTGTTGCCGCAGTGGTTGGCGCCACTGCGGCCACTTTTTATCAGGAGTTCGCCCCATGTCTGTTTCCCTTCCCTTCCTGGGCTACGGCTTGGGTTTACGTAGCACTTACTACCAGCAGATCCTTGAGCAGTCGCCGGATGTCGACTGGTTTGAAGTGGTTTCGGAAAATTTCATGGTGCAGGGCGGTAAGGCCCTGTATTACCTCGACGCTATCGCCGAGCGCTATCCGCTGGTGATGCACGGTGTTTCTCTGTCCATCGGCGGGCCGCATGCCCTCGATCCGGACTATCTCAACCAACTCAAGCAATTGGCCGAACGGGTCAGACCGGCATGGATCTCCGACCATTTGTGCTGGAGCCGTGGCAATGCCCATCAGTTACATGATCTGCTGCCGCTGCCTTACACCGAAGAAAGCTTGGATTACATCGCCGCTCGCGTGATGCAGGTTCAGGACATTCTGCAGCGTCCGTTGGTGCTGGAGAACGTTTCCAGTTATGTCCGTGTTGCCTCGGATGATTTCACCGAGTGGGAGTTTCTCGCAGCGCTGAGCCGCGAAAGCGGCTGCGAATTGCTGCTGGACGTGAACAATGTTTACGTCAGTTCACGTAATCATGGCTTCGATCCGTGGGCCTTCATCAGCAGCCTGCCCATCGACAAAGTCCGCCAACTGCATCTGGCGGGGCACAGTGACTACGGCGATTACGTGATCGACACTCACGACCATCCGGTGAGCGATCCGGTCTGGGCGCTCTATCAACGCTCACTGGAACACTTCGGCCCTGTGGCCACGTTGCTGGAGCGTGACGATCATTTTCCGCCTTTCGATGAATTGCTCGATGAACTGCAAAAGGCCCGTGAGCTGGGGAACAAGGTTCTGGCCGGGAGGCAGCAATGCGCCTGAAGGAGTGGCAACTGGCGTTCGAGACGTTTCTTCTCGATGAAGACCGCAGTGCAAATCTGTCCTTGGGCAAGAGCCTGATCGGTGGCCCGACACTGGATGTCGGCACGGGACTGGCGATCTATCACAACGCTTACAAAGCGCGGTTGCTGGAAGTCTTGCGCAATGACTTTCCGACGATCCTGCACTGGCTGGGCGATGAAGAGTTCGATGACCTCGCCATGGCGTACATCCGTCGGTATCCATCAGCGCATTACAGCCTGCGCTGGTTGGGCAAAGGCTTTGAAGGTTTTGTCCGCGAGCATCTGGTGCCGGAGCAGAGTGCGCCGCTGGCCGAGCTGATCGCGCTCGAATGGGCTTTCACACTGGCCTTTGATGCACCCGCCGATGAGCCGCTGACGATTGACGCTGTGGCGGCCCTGGCCCCGGAGGAGTGGCCCGAATTGCGCGTCAAAGCGGTGCCATCCTTGCAGTGGCTGGGGTGCCGCTTCAACAGCCTTGCACTGTGGCGCTCGGTGAAGGAAAAAGCAGACTTCCCTGAAAGCATGGCGTTGGATATTCCACAGGCCTGTCTGATTTGGCGCAACCAGCTGATCTGCAGTTACCGCAGCCTCGATTCGGCGCAGGCGACGGCCCTCGATGGTTTGCTCAACCAAGGATGGAGTTTCGCCGAACTGTGCGCCGAGTTAGCAGTCACTTATGGTGAGGGCGCGCCACTTCAAGCCGTGACCTGGTTGAAACAGTGGATTCAGGAAGGTTTGCTGGTGCGTCTGCAGCGATAGATCAGGCTAATCAAATCGATAGCCTGCTATTTTTCCGGGATGGTCTACCCTCAGATCTGACGTCTGAAACAAGGGGGATTTTCCATGCTCGCGCAACTTCCACCGGCCTTACAGAATCTGCAGCTTCCGCTTCGCCTGCGACTCTGGGATGGCCATGAGTTCAATCTGGGGCCGGCGCCCAGCGTCACCATCGTGGTCAAGGACCCGCAGATGGTCACCCAGTTCACCCATCCAAGCCTGGATGCGCTCGGAGCGGCATTCGTTGAAGGCAAACTTGAGCTGGAGGGCTCAATCAGCGAGGTCATCCGGGTCTGCGACGAATTAAGCAACGCTTTGCTCGGCGAAGATGACGACAGTCAGCCGGTGCGTTCGGTGCACGACAAGGAAACTGACGCCAAAGCCATTTCCTATCACTACGACCTGTCCAATGCGTTCTACCAGCTCTGGCTGGATAGCGACATGGCGTATTCCTGCGCGTATTTCGAAACGGGCAGCGAAACTCTGGAACAGGCGCAACAAGCCAAATTTCGACACTTATGCCGCAAGCTGCGCTTGCAGCCAGGCGAGTACCTGCTGGATGTCGGCTGCGGTTGGGGTGGTCTGGCACGCTTTGCCGCGCGCGAATTCGGTGCGAAAGTCTTCGGTATTACCCTGAGCAAGGAACAGCTGGAACTGGCACGCGAACGGGTCAAGGCCGAAGGCCTGGAAGACCAGATCGAACTGCAGTTGCTCGACTATCGCGATCTGCCTCAGGACGGGCGTTTCGACAAGGTAGTCAGCGTCGGGATGTTCGAACACGTCGGCCACGCCAATCTCGCCGAGTACTGCAAAACCCTGTTCGGCGCGGTGAAGGAGGGCGGTCTGGTAATGAATCACGGCATCACTGCCAAACACACCGATGGTCGTCCGGTGGGACGCGGTGCCGGGGAATTCATCGAGAAATACGTATTCCCCAACGGTGAGTTGCCGCACCTGGCGATGATCTCGGCCGAGATCAGCGAAGCGGGGTTGGAGATTGTCGACGTCGAAAGCCTGCGCCTGCATTACGCGCGCACGCTGGATCACTGGAGCGAGCGACTGGAGGATAACCTTGAAACCGCAGGCAAACTGGTGCCGGATCAGGCGTTGCGCATCTGGCGTCTGTACCTGGCCGGCTGCGCTTATGCGTTTGCGCGCGGCTGGATCAATCTGCACCAGATCCTTGCGGTGAAAGCGCATCCGGATGGCAGTCATGAACTGCCATGGACGCGCGACGATATCTATAACCCTTAACACTGAATATTCCCCTCTCCCTTTGGGAGAGGGTCAGGGTGAGGGTTTTTAGAGAATCGGTGAAATCAGCCGGGCGATCCGCATGCCGACTTGTTGCAGGCGGTGGATTTCCCGGCTTTCTTCTTTGGCAATTTCGTAGGCTTGCTCGAAATCGGCGATAAGCATGTTTTCCACGCTGGCGGCGAAGTCGCTGTCGACGGTAAGCAGCATCACTTCGAAATTCAATCGGAACGAACGGTTGTCCAGATTGGCGCTGCCGATGGCGCTGATCTCACTGTCGATCAACACCACTTTCTGATGCAGGAAACCGGGCTCATAGCGGAACACTCGCACGCCGGCACGCACAGCTTCAAACGCGTAGAGACTGGAAGCGGCGTAAACGATGCGATGATCGGGACGCGATGGCAGCAGTAGTCGCACATCGACACCGCGTAAGACCGCCAACCTTAATGCGGCAAATACAGCCTCGTCGGGAATGAAGTAAGGGCTGGTGATCCACACGCGTTCGGTGGCCGCATGGATGGCTTCGACAAAGAACAGCGAGCAGGTTTCGTAAGCATCGGCCGGGCCGCTGGCGAGCAGTTGGCAGAGCACGCCGTCATCCGGGTATTCATCCGGCAGTATCAGCGGAGGCAATGTTCGCGCGGCCCAGAACCAGTCCTCGGCAAAGGATTCCTGCATGCACGCGACCACCGGGCCGCGTACTTTCACATGGGTATCGCGCCACGGCGCCAGCGGTGGTTTTTCGCCCATGTATTCATCGCCGACGTTATGCCCGCCAACAAATCCCACCACGCCGTCGACCACGACGATCTTGCGATGGTTACGAAAGTTGACCTGAAAGCGATTGAGCCAGCCGCTGCGCGTGGCGAAGGCTTTGACCTCAACGCCGCCATCACGTAACGCCTGCACATAACTGTGGGGCAGGGCATGGCTACCAATACGGTCGTAGAGCAGATGAATCGCCACGCCTTCGGCGGCTTTCTTCAGCAGCAGATCACGCAGGCGCTGACCGAGGCGATCATCGTGGATGATGAAAAACTGGATCAGCACCGCTTCCTTCGCCTGATCAATAGCCTGGAAGATCGCCTCAAAGGTGGCTGCACCGTTGATCAACAATTGCACTTCGTTGTTCGCCAGACACGGCATGCGCCCCAATTTTGGCATTGCGCGTAACGAGGCGTAGGCATTCGAGGCGCGCGCGGTCAGCGCTTCTTCCACCCACGGGCGCCAGTTCAGTTCGGAGATGGCCTGACGCATCTGTTCGTTGGCCTGACGTCGCGCGTTGATGTAGCCATCAAAGGTACTGCGGCCAAACACCAGGTACGGAATAAGCGTGAGATAGGGAATGAAGATCAGCGACAATGCCCAGGCGATCGAGCCTTGAGCCGTGCGCACGGTGAGCACCGCGTGAACGGCGGCGATCAAGCCGAGAGTGTGTATCAGGGCGATCAGATAACCGAAAATGTGCGGTCCAAAATAATCCATGGGGCAGCCTTGCTCCGGAAGATTCAATGCTTAACAGACCATGTTCTGTCGCGAATGTCGCTATTTAATTGGTGCATGAACCGAAGCAATCGGCCGACGTCTAACGGCCACTACTGATCAGGAGTTTTTCGATGAACGTTCGTCTGCTGGGTTTGGCGCTGGGCCTGGGTTTGGCATTGCCGGTGGTTGCGCAGGCGCAGATGCTGCAGCCGGGGCTGTGGGAAATGACATCGAGCAACGTCAAGGTCGATGACCAGCCGATGGATGTGCAATCGATCCTCGGCCAACTGCAAGGGCAGATGACCCCGCAGCAGCGTGCGGCACTGGAAAAAAACGGCATCAATATCGGCGGCAAGGGTATTCGCGCCTGTCTGACGCCGGAGCAAGTGGCGACCAACGATATTCCGTTGGCTGACCCGCAATCGGGCTGCAAACAACAGATCACCGAGCGCACTGGCAATCAGTGGAAATTCCGTTTCAGCTGCCCGAAAGCGCAGGGCACCGGGGTGGCGACGTTCCTCAGTGATCGTGAGTTCACCACCGTGGCCAACGGCACGTTCAATGCGATCGGGATCAACCAGAAGGGCAGTCTGGAAACTCGCGCTGTTTGGTTGGGTCAGGATTGCGGCGCTGTGAAACCCCGCGCCTAAATGTATCTCCTGCAGGAGCTGCGGCACGCTGCGATCTTTTAATCTTGATTGTAAAAAACAAGATCAAAAGATCGCAGCCTCGTTTCACTCGTCAGCTCCTACTGGGTTTTTTCAATCAGCGCATAAATCGTAGCGCCAACCCGCGACATCCCTCATTCACCCGACCCTCCCGCCAGGCAATCTGCCCCGAGACAATCGTCGTACTCACCCGATGCCGAAAGCTGCGTCCGGCAAACGGCGTCCATCCACACTGCGACAGAATGGGTTGCCGATTCACCTCCAAGGTGTGCGGCTCAACCAATATCAGATCCGCCCAGTAGCCTTCACGTAAATACCCACGATCGGGAATCGCAAACAGATCCGCGACTCTGTGGCTGGTCTTTGCTACCAACGTGGTGATTGGCAGTACATCGTCCGCAACCAACTCCATCAGTGCCGGCAACGCGTGCTGTACCAGCGGTAATCCAGAAGGTGCCTGCGCATAAGCTCGCTGCTTTTCTTCCCAGGTATGCGGTGCATGGTCACTGCCAATCACGTCCAGCAGATTGCTGCTCAGGGCCGCGCGCAACGCATCGCGATCCGCTTGGGTCTTGATCGCCGGATTGCATTTGATCAGGTTGCCGAGGGCAGCATAGTCGCGATCATCAAATAGCAAATGATGCAGACAGACTTCAGCGCTGATGCGTTTTTGCGTCAGCGCTTTGTCCTCGAACAACGTCAGTTCACGCGCCGTAGTCAGGTGCAAGACATGGAGCCGCGTGCCGTGACGTTTGGCTAACTCGACCGCCAGTGAAGAGGAGCGATAACACGCCTCGGCATTGCGGATGAGCGGGTGAGCAGCGGGCGGGATTCGTTCGCCGAACAGCTCACGCAGATTGGCCGCATTCGCGTCGATACTCGGCGTGTGTTCACAGTGCGCCAACAGAATGGTCGGCACCTCGGCGAACAGTCGCTCAAGGATTTGCGGATCATCCACCAGCATGTTGCCGGTCGAGGCGCCCATGAACACTTTCACGCCGGCCACTTCACACGGATTGAGCGCGGCAACCGTATCTAGATTGTCCCGGCTCACGCCAAAGTGAAAGCCGTAGTTAGCCACCGAGTTGATCGCCGCCCGGCGCTTTTTATCCGCCAGGGCTTCGAGGGTGAGGGTGGCCGGATTTGTGTTGGGCATGTCCATGAAGCTGGTGATGCCACCGGCCACCGCTGCGCGTGACTCGGTGTGGATGCTGCCCTTGGCCGGCGCGCCCGGTTCACGGAAATGCACTTGGTCATCGATCATCCCCGGCAGCAACCATTGGCCGTTCGCGTCGATTTCTAGCGTGGCGTTTTCGCCTTCAATGCTTCGCGCAATCTTGACGATGCGTCCGTTGCTGACCAACAGATCGCCGTCGAACTCGCGCCCTTCATTGACCAGTCTTGCGTTGCGAATCAGCACGCTGCTCATGATTCAGAACTCGTTCTGCAAGGCTTTGTAGCCGCGCACCAGATCGACATTGGTGCGTGCCACGTCTTCGGAAAACTCCGAAGCGCTGACGCTCACCGGTGGGAACAATGAGAGGTCGGTGTTCGGGCCGATGCGGGTGGTGGAGGGTACGTAAAAGGCATCCGGCAAATCCCGACCATCGACCACCGAGTTGTGCCGCACGACACAACCATTGCCGACAACGCAGTTGAACAGCACGCTGTTGAAACCGATGAACACGCGGTCGCCGACGACGCAGGGGCCATGCACGATCGAGCGGTGGGCGATGGAGCTGAATTCGCCAATAGTCACTGCAGCACCGGATTTGGAGTGGATGACCACGCCGTCCTGGATGTTCGAATTGGCGCCGATGGTGATCGGTTCCATCTCGCCCGAGGCGTCCACTTCGTCGGCGCGGATCACTGCGTAGGGGCCGACGAACACGTTCTCGCCGATCACCACTTTGCCGCAGATGATTGCGGTCTTGTCGACGTAGGCTGACTCGGCAATTTGCGGTAAATCACCTGATGGGTTCTTGCGGATCATGGTTGGCTCAGCGCGTTGTAAAGGGTGTTGAGGTTGTATTCGAACAGACCGGTGAAGGTGCTGGCGGGGCCGTTGGCGGCGAGGGCGTCGGAGTACAAAGTGCCGCCAATGTGCGCGCCACTTTCGTCGGCAATCTGTTTGAGCAGGCGCGCGTCTTTGATGTTTTCCATGAACACCGCTTTGACGTGAGCTTGGCGAATCTGCGTAATCAGTGCCGCGACTTCGGCAGCCGAGGGTTCGCGTTCAGTGGACAAGCCTTGCGGCGCCATGAAGTCGATGCCGTACGCTTGGCCGAGATAACCGAAAGCATCGTGGCTGGTGACGATTTTGCGGTTGCCCGGAGGTAGTGCACCGAGTTTGGCTTTGGCCTCGGCGAGCAGGGCGTAGATCTGCTTCAGGTAGGTTTTGCTGTTGCGTTCGTAGTCCGCTTTATTCGCGGGATCCGCAGCGATCAGTGCCTTGGTGATATTGGCGACATACAACTCGGCGTTCGCCAGATTGTGCCAGGCGTGCGGGTCGGGAACGGTTTCGCCGTCCTCATCCAGTGATCGCGGAATCACGCCATGACTGGCACTGACCACTGTGGCTTTGGTCTCGGTGCTGGTCACCAGTCGGTCCAGCCAAGGCTCGAAACCGAGACCGTTCTTGATGATCAGTCTGGCGCTGAGCAATGCCTTGGCATCGTCCGGTGTCGGCTCGTAGGTGTGTGCGTCAGCATCGGGGCCGACCATGTTGGTGATCTGCACATGCTCGCCGCCGACCTGATGGACCATGTCGGCGAGGATGCTGAAGCTGGTGACCACCGGTAATTTTTCCGCCGCCGACAATGACATCGACAGCATCAGGCTGAACAACACGAGTAGAGCGCGCATCGGGAAGCACCTCATTGGGATGTGAGCAAAGGCGGGCGGCGCAACAGACCGTGAACCGGCCCGAACACCACGGACAGCAGATAGCCGAGGCCGGCGACCAGCACGATGGCCGGGCCGCTGGGTAGCGAGTAGTAGAACGACAACAGCAAGCCGAACCACACTGAGAGACATCCAATGACGGCTGCGATGGCAATCAGGATCGGCAGACGACGGCTCCAGAATCGTGAGGCGGCGGCGGGGAGCATCATCAGCCCGACGACCATCAGGGCGCCGATGGCCTGGAAGCCGATCACCAGATTGAGTACGACCAGCGTCAGAAAGACGCCGTGGGCGAGTGGGCCGAGGCGGCTCACGGTTCTCAAGAACAACGGGTCGAGGGTGTCGAGCAACAGTGGTTTGTAGATCAGCGCCATGGCGATCAGGCTGAATCCCGAGACCCACAACATGCCGGTGAGGGTCGGGCCGTCGACGGCCAATGCCGAGCCAAACAGCAAGTGAAGCAGGTCGAGGCGTTTGCCGGCGATGCCGAGAATCAGCACGCCGCTGGCGAGGGAAATGGGATAAATCGCGGCGAGGCTGGCGTCTTCACGCAGGCCTGTGCGACGGGTGATCCAGGCGGCGAGGCCGGCCATACTCAGTCCGGCCCCGAGACCGCCGAGCGTCAATGCCGGCAGGCTGAGTCCGGCGAACCAGAAACCCAATGCAGCGCCGGGAAGGATGCCATGGGCCACTGCATCACCGATCAGGCTCATCCGTCGCAGGATCAAGAACACGCCGAGCGGTGCGGTACTGCAAGCGAGTACCAGGCCGCCGAGCAGGGCCCGGCGCATGAACACGAACTCGTTGAACGGCTGCCAGAAGTGGGCGACGGCGAGCATCAGGCCACCTGCGTGCGAGGTGTTTGCTGGATCAGCTCGACGCTCGCGCCGAACACGCACTGGCGGTTTTTGATCAGCAAGGTTTGCGGTATGTGTTGGCGCACGGCGACGAGGTCGTGGCACACGACGACCAGTGTTCGACCTTCGCCATGCCAGGTATGGATGTGCTGCCAGAGCAATTGTTGGCCGAGTTCATCGAGTGCGGCGTGGGGTTCATCGAGCAGCAGCACCGCAGCGTCAGTCAGACTCAGACGAGCGAGCAGGGCGCGTTGCAGTTCACCGCCGGACAGGGCCATGAGTGGACGCTGTTCGAGTCCGCTGAGGTGCCAGTTTGCCAGTGCATCTTTCAGGCGCTGGTTTCGTAGTTGTGTCGATAGTCTTCGCCCCCAGAAACCAGCGGCGACCAGTTCTTCGAGGCTGATGGGGAATTGGCGATCCAGATGCTGTTGCTGGGGCAGGAAGGACAATCCGCTTTGACGTGGAACACTCAGGCCGACATTGCCTGCCAATGGTTTTTGCAGCCCGGCGATCACCTTCAGCAGGCTGCTTTTGCCACAGCCGTTGGCGCCGATGATCGCCGTCAGGCTGCCGCTGTCGAGCTCGAGGCTCAGGGGCGCAGTCAGTGGTTGGCCGGGTGCCCCCCAACTCAGGGATTGGCAGCGGATCATGCTTGTTCACGCTGCCAGTGGCTTTCGGCGACGGCATCGTGGGCGTGCAGACTTTCGGCGTGGATCACTCGCAAATGAAATGCACTGACGCCCGGAGTCCGACGCAGGGCCAGATTCAGACGGCGTGCCGCGTCTTCGCAGAACATCAGGTTCTGCCCGTTGGCGAGGGCGAAGGCTTGTTCGTCAGCGCGTTTTACGGCGGTTTGTACGGCGGTGCCAAGGGCCGCCTCGGCGTCATTGATGATCACGCTCAACGGCAGCTCATCGATGAATTCGTCGAGATGTAGATGCAGTTGCGCGGTGCTGCGTTGGCTGTGAGGCGTGGCGACGATGCCGTGGGTCGAGCCTAGCCAGGCCAGAACGTCGGCGTGCTGAAGGCCTTTGTTGGCGAAGTCGTCGATAAATTGTTGCTGGATCAACTGCCGCGCCAAAGCCGCTGAGCAAGGGCAAGTCGAAGAGTAGGGCAATTCAATTTTGAGTTCCACGTGGAACATGTTGTCTTTCAGGCTTGCCGAAATACTCGCTGGATAGGATTTCCAGCCAGCCAATGGACTGATCAACGCAGGCCTTTTCATCAGCAGATCGGTGTGAATATTCAAGTAAGCACGGCTGGATAAACCTTCGTGGCTCTTCAGAAAACGCTTGAGCACCTGCTGCAGAAGAGCGGGTGTCAGGCGCTCCTGTTCGAGCGCTTCCAGAGCCAAATACAGTCGCGACATATGAATGCCGCGTGCCTCGCCATCATCAAGACTCACTCCAGCGTCAGCCTTGGCATTCAGGTGTTGGCCTTCCAACAAGATAGGTAATGCGATGCCCTGCATGCCCACCCATTCAAGTGGCAATGCTTGGCGAGTAACTTGCGCGGCGATATCCGGGAGTGAAAGCGAATTCATGTTCGGGACCATCATGGTGATTCAATTCGATGTTACATTATAACAATACTTATCACGATGTCTTTTTCATGAACAGGTTTTCATATGCACAGACGTCAGGTGCTTAATCTGATTTTGGCCAGCGCCGCTTTTGCTTATCCGTTCAGTGTGTCTGCTACACAAATTCGCCAGGCACGACTTTGGCGATCTGAGGACAAAGTGCGGTTGGTGTTCGATTTGAGCGGGCCAGTGCGCTACAAGACCTTCACACTCAATGCGCCTGAACGGCTGATCATTGATGTGAGTGGGGCTAGCTTGAGCGGCGATTTCAGTCGGTTGGCGCTGGATGGCTCGGTTATACGGTCGATTCGATCCGGGCCTTTTGGTCTGGGTGATACGCGGATTGTTCTCGATCTAAGCAATCCCGTGCTGCTGAACAGTTTCCTTTTGGCGCCGCAGGATGGGCAAAGTCATCGCTTGGTATTGGATTTGGTCAGCACAAAGCCGATGCCAACAAGCCCAAAGGTTCCACGTGAAACACCGCAGATTGGCGCTCATCCGAAGCGCGACATCATCGTAGTCGTCGATCCTGGACACGGCGGCAAGGATCCCGGCGCGGTCGGCGCCAAGGGTGAACGGGAAAAAGATGTAGTGCTTTCCATTGCACAGTTACTCGCTAAACGCCTGAAAAAAGAGAAAGGCTTTGACGTAAAACTGGTACGCAATGACGACTTTTTTGTTCCGTTGCGCAAGCGTGTGGAGATTGCCAGGCAGCACAAGGCTGACATTTTTATCTCGGTACATGCTGATGCGGCGCCGCGTCTTACTGCCTCTGGCGCATCTGTTTATTGCCTTTCTGAGGGTGGCGCAACGTCGGCGACTGCTCGCTTCATGGCGCAGCGAGAGAACGGCGCAGACCTGCTCGGTGCGACAAGCCTGCTCAATTTGAAAGATAAGGATCCGATGCTCGCCGGGGTAATTCTCGACATGTCGATGAACGCGACGATTGCCGCGAGTTTGCAGCTCGGCAGCACGGTGCTGGGCAGTCTGGCCGACATTACCACGCTGCACCAGAAACGCGTGGAACAAGCCGGATTCGCAGTGCTGAAATCGCCGGATGTGCCTTCAATTCTGGTGGAAACCGGCTTTATTTCCAATGCGCGGGACAGCCAGCGATTGGTCACCGCTCGGCATCAGCAAGCCGTGGCAGACGGTTTGTTTAAAGGATTGCAGCGTTACTTTGAAAAGAATCCCCCCGTCGACAGTTACCTGGCTTGGCAGCAGGCGCAGCAAGAGGCTCAGGTTTAACAGCCGGTAATCCGGCTGCAAGTGAACTTCGCGCTGCTACCGCCCGAGCTGGAGAACCGATTGATCGTCGTCCAGCCGACACGTCGGGTGTAGCCCACCCAGGCTTCGCCGTCAGAGGCGATGCCGGTGAAGAACGTCAGTTGGCCGAAACGGCTATTGGTTTGCGCCCAATAACGCTGGCCAGCCTTTTCAAACCCACGCAGATAAAGCGTGTTGCCGACGGTGTTGACGCTATAGGCGTTACCGTCGGCATCGACGCATGCCAACAGATTTGCGCTGCGTGTGCAGGTCGCAAGCGCCGGCACCTGCGCCGATGCATTGCCGATCATCAACAATCCAAGGCTCAACAACGAGCATTTCAGCGCAGTTTTCATTACGAATCCCGGAGTGGTGTCGGCTCAGCTTCCTGCGGTTTATTGCTCAGGACAAGAGGAGAGCTGGTTTATTCGTGTTGTTATACTATAACATAAAAGACAACCAAGCCTGAGCGGGCCGATTTCAAGCGTTTGCTTTTAGCGAAATCCTTCGCATGAAGCACAGACACGCCAAGCGCAAGCAAAGCGCTAATCGGTTGCCATTTTAAGAGGATTATCCAATGTCAGCCGAATTGCCCGTTACCGTACTTTCAGGATTTCTTGGCGCCGGAAAAAGTACACTTTTGAATTACGTACTACGTAATCGCAAGGGGTTGCGTGTAGCCGTCATCGTCAATGATATGAGCGAGATCAATATCGATGGCAGCGAAGTTCAGCGCGATGTCAGCCTTAACCGCGCTGAAGAGAAAATTGTCGAAATGAGTAACGGCTGTATCTGCTGTACGTTACGCGAAGACCTGCTAGACGAAGTCAGCAAACTCGCCCGTGAGGGCCGCTTCGATTATTTATTGATCGAATCCACTGGAATCTCCGAACCACTGCCCGTGGCCGAAACCTTTACCTTCCGCGATGAACACGGCCAGAGTCTCTCCGACATCGCGCGTCTCGACACCATGGTCACTGTAGTCGACGGCTTGAATTTCCTGCCGGACTACCACGCGGCAGAGAGTCTCGCCTCCCGTGGCGAAATTCTCGGCGAAGAAGACGAACGCTCGATCACCGACCTGTTGATTGAGCAAATCGAATTCGCCGACGTGCTGTTGATCAGCAAGATCGACCTGATCAGCCAAAGCCAGCGCGAGGAACTGATGGCTATCCTCAAGCGCCTCAACGCTCAGGCCGAAATCATCCCGATGGTGATGGGCAAGGTGCCGCTGGAAAAGATCCTCAATACCAATCGTTTTGACTTCGAGAGAGCCGCGCAAGCGCCGGGTTGGCTGCAAGAGTTGCGCGGCGAGCATGTGCCGGAAACAGACGAGTACGGCATCGCTTCAACTGCCTACCGCGCACGCCGCCCGTTTCACCCGCAACGCTTCTTCAGCTTCATTGACCGTCCGTGGTTGAACGGCAAACTGCTGCGCTCCAAAGGCTTCTTCTGGCTCGCAAGCAAACCCACCGACGCCGGTAGCTGGTCGCAGGCCGGTGGATTGATGCGCCACGGTTTTGCCGGGCGCTGGTGGCGCTTCGTGCCGAAGGATCAGTGGCCACAAGATCAGGAAAGCACCGCAGCCATCATGGAAAACTGGACGCCAAGCGTTGGCGACTGTCGCCAGGAGTTGGTGTTCATTGGTCAGAACATCGATTTCCTGCAGCTTTCTGCTGAACTCGATGCCTGCCTGCTCACCGATGAAGAAATGGCCCTTGGCGTGGAGGGATGGCGATTGCTGCCAGATCCGTTCGGTCCTTGGCACGAAGAGGTCGCCTGATGCTCGCGCTTAAACTGCTGCAGAACCGTACGCGCCATCAGCATCAAGGCCCGACACCGAAGGCGTTGACGCGAATTCTCGAAGACGACACCAATCTTGCCGTCTGGCAACGCCAACTGCCGTTGCACATCAGCGATTTCGCCCAGTTACTCCTGTCGCTCAACGAACCGCTGGCGGAGTCGTTGTGCCTGGAGTTGCCGAGCGAGGACGCGGAGCCTGATCTCACCGGGCTGGCTTCAGGATTCCGCGATCTGGAAGGGTATGAGGGCTTCATCGCCGACCTGAAATGGTTAGTCAGCGCCTTCGCCTGCTTGCTCGGTGCGCGGCGAATCGGCTTGCGCCTGCGGGTGCTGGATAAAGCCATGTGCCCGCGCTTCCACGTCGATCATGTGCCGGTGCGGCTGATCACCACGTACGCCGGCGTCGGCAGCCAATGGCTCAAGGAAGGCGCGATGGATCGCCAGCAACTGGGGCAGGCCAACGCCGAACCCCAAGCGCAAATACAGCAACTCAAGAGCGGCGAAGTCGCCTTACTGAAAGGCGAGAAATGGCACGGCAATGAAGGCTTCGGTCTGATTCACCGCTCGCCGCAACCGGCCGCAGGCGAGCGTCGTCTGATACTGACCCTCGACTGGCTCGGCTGACGCCTCAAGGCTTGAGCCACGACCCCTGGCTCTGGCCTTCGCAGTACGGCTTCAAATACGCGGCATCGGTGGCGACGCCGTAATAGTGGATGTCCTGGCGATAAGGCATATTGGCGACTTGCGCGTTGCCGCACACGCCAAACGCGCCGCTCGGGCATTGATCGACGTATTGCACCTCGACTTTCTGCCCGGCCAACGCTGGCTGGCAGAAACCGTCGTTGAACAGTTTTTCCGGAATATTGCGGTTCTGCTGACAGACTTTGACGTCGAGCCGCTCGCCCTGACTGTGCACTACGCAGGCCTGAGCCCACGCTTCGCTCGACAGCAGCGTCAACAGCAACGACCATCCCATCCAACGCATCTTTTGAATCTCCCAAGAAAGCTCCCGGCCATGTTGCAGAACATTCCGACCCATGTCATTGCTGGCCCTTTGGGCGCCGGCAAGACCAGCCTGATTCGCCAGCTCATGGCGCAGCGGCCAGCCGGCGAGCGCTGGGCGGTGCTGATCAATGAGTTCGGCCAGATCGGCCTCGATGCCGCGCTGCTGACAAGTGATGCCGATGGTATCGCACTGGGCGAAGTGGCCGGAGGCTGCTTGTGCTGTGTCAATGGCGCGCCGTTTCAGATTGGCCTCGGGCGTTTGTTGCGCAAGGCGAAGCCGGACCGGTTGTTCATCGAACCTTCCGGGCTGGGGCATCCGGCGCAGTTGCTCAAGCAATTGAATGAGGCGCCGTGGTTGGGTGTCCTGGCGGTGCAGCCGTGTGTTCTTGTTCTCGACGCTCAATCGCTTCAGGCCGGGAAAGCATTGCCGGTAGCGCAGCAGGAAGCGTTGGCCAGCGCTGGGCTGTTGCTGCTGAACAAGGCGGAAAACCTTGATGAAAATAAACGGCAGAAAATAGCCAGCCAGTTGCCGTCAGTCAGGCTGATATGGACGCAACGGGCGCAACTGCCCCTGAGCGAACTGCCGGGCCTGGCTGCGCAAGCGGTCAATGGTTTGGACAATCTGATCGTGCCCAAGGGGTTAGGGCAAATGCCGGCTGTCTGGAGCGATCCGACGCTGCCGATCTGCTTGAGTCAGGCCCAGGAGGGTGGCTGGAGTGTCGGTTGGCGTTGGCATCCGGGACAAAAGTTCGACAAGGCACGTATCGCCGATTGGCTAAACGGGCTTCATTGGAAAAGAGCGAAACTGGTTATCCACAGTGCAGATGGCTGGATTTCGGCGAACGCGCTAGAGAATGCGCAGTTGGTTTGGCTGGCCAGTGAATGGCGGAAAGATTCGCGCATCGAGCTGATCTTCAGTGATGCGCAGGATGTTGAGGTGCTGCAGAGAGGGTTGTCGGGGTGCCGGGCGGATTAAGATCAAAAGATCGCAGCCTCCGGCAGCTCCTACTTGGCCTTCAGGGCTTCCATTTGGTGTGTTCCTGGCGCCACTGGCTTAGCTCGATGACTTCCGCTCGAGGCTTGTGCACTTCAACCACCGGCGGTGTGTCGTCAAACGGCGCCGGGTAGGGCGCTAGCTCGATCTGCGCACTGTGCGCGCCAAACTGGGTGATGGTGCCGTTATGGCGACTTTCGCCGGTCACGGTGAACTCAAAGTTATACACCCGCGCCAGTCGTCGGCGACCGTTGGCGTCCTTGATGAAACCGATCTTCTTCAGAGCGACGTTGCCGTCGAGCAACTCGACCCGCACGTTCAGGCAATGCTGTTTGACCCGCTCCAGCGCGCGTTCGCGCAAGCCGTGGTTGTGCCACAGCCAGGCGCCGGCAGCGGCGAACAGTATCAGCACGAAGATGTTTTCCAGGGTCAGCATCAACATCGAACTCCAAAAGATAGCGTCAGCTTAACTGCGTCGCCGGTCTGTCGTACAGGCTGCGTTTCGTCGCATACTGCGCGGCTTGAATTTCAATCGTTTTACGGAATGACCCGAATGAAACGTACGCCTCATCTGCTCGCCATTCAGTCCCATGTGGTGTTCGGCCACGCCGGCAACAGCGCCGCGGTTTTTCCGATGCAGCGGGTCGGGGTCAATGTCTGGCCGCTCAACACCGTGCAGTTTTCCAACCACACTCAGTACGGTCAGTGGGCCGGCGAAGTGCTGGCGCCGCAACAGATTCCCGAGCTGGTCGAAGGCATCGCTGCGATTGGCGAGCTGGGTAATTGCGATGCGGTGCTGTCCGGGTACCTCGGTAGCGCGGCGCAAGGCCGGGCGATTCTCAGCGGTGTCGAACGCATCAAGTCGGTCAATCCGAAAGCGCTCTATCTATGTGATCCGGTGATGGGCCATCCGGAGAAGGGTTGCAGCGTGCCGACCGAGGTCAGCGATTTCCTGCTGGAAGAGGCGGCGGCCGTGGCGGACATCATGTGTCCGAACCAGTTGGAGCTCGACAGCTTCTCCGGGCGCAAGCCGCAGTCGCTGTTCGATTGCCTGGCGATGGCGCGGGCACTGTTGGCGCGCGGGCCGAAAGCGGTGCTGGTCAAGCATCTGGATTATCCGGGCAAACCAGCCGAGGGCTTTGAAATGTTGCTGGTGACAGCCGAAGGCTGCTGGCATCTGCGCCGTCCGCTGTTGGCGTTTCCGCGTCAGCCAGTGGGCGTGGGTGATCTGACGTCGGGCTTGTTTTTGGCGCGGGTGCTGTTGGGCGATAGCCTGGTGGCGGCGTTCGAATTCACTGCGGCGGCGGTGCATGAGGTGCTGCTGGAGACTCAGGCGTGCGCCAGTTATGAGTTGCAACTGGTGCGGGCGCAGGATCGGATTGCGCATCCACGGGTGAAGTTCGAGGCGACGGCAATCAGTCTGTAATCGCGTAATCGTTCAAAAAGATCGCAGCCTGCGGCAGCTCCTACATGGGAATGCAAAACCCTGTAGGAGCTGCCGAAGGCTGCGATCTTTTGCTTTTGATCTCAGGCGTCGCCCTTGATCTCCTGATAGCGCTTCTCCAGCTCCTGACGAATCTGCCGGCGTTGCTGCGCCTGCATATAACGACGCTTGTCTTCACTGTTCTGCGGTTGCAGCGGCGGCACGGCGGCCGGTTTACGCTGGTCATCCACGGCGACCATGGTGAAGAAGCAGCTGTTGGTGTGGCGCACCGAGCGTTCGCGGATGTTTTCGGTCACCACTTTGATGCCGACTTCCATCGACGTGTTGCCGGTGTAGTTGACCGACGCGAGGAAGGTCACCAGTTCGCCGACATGGATCGGCTCGCGGAAAATCACCTGATCCACCGACAGCGTCACCACGTAGC
>Ga0307510_10000512_pt1 | contig 38509 bp, 14 predicted proteins | sample 12_EM_MG_FD_207224 | JGI IMG/M metagenome (GOLD analysis project Ga0307510, IMG submission 207224) | Populus trichocarpa ectomycorrhiza microbial communities from riparian zone in the Pacific Northwest, United States - 12_EM | ecosystem: Host-associated > Plants > Roots > Unclassified | place...
CTGTTGACGCCTGCCATTCTCTTGAATGGGCATGGTATGCTTTCAGGAAATTAGCAGCTAATGTATCTCTCATCTACAATGGTGGTTCAGTTAACTGTTATCTCTCTCACCGAGGTCCACCCCAATTTTCGGGCTTGGCAATTTGGTGTTTGATTGACAAGGTTGCCCACTAGAATCTAGCCGTCTTCACTACAACTTGTTGCGTTGAATCTCATGGCCGACTGAAAATTATTAAGACTTGTATCTTTGACTTGCACTCCTGCTTTATTCACATATACAATGGACTGCAATTTGAATGTATTTTTGTTTGGCTAGAATACGAATGTTCAATACGTGAGGGTAAACCTATGAACAAAATCACTGCTAGGAATTAGGATATAAATTACATCAATACTAAAAATATCTGACGTAAAATTTGACATATATAACAATGTAGAACAACTTCTAGTAGGATCTAAAAAACCAGTAATTCTCAAGTATTTTTAAGCATTACTCCTGGACTGGTTTCCAGACTGATAGAGCATAGATTATTCTCCCCTTCCATCCCTGTAGCACCCACTGGCCATCTGCATCAACAACAAAATCTTTATCGTACTCTGATTTCACCACAGATCTCACATCCTTGAAAAGCTCTTGATCCAATGAAAGTTGCCTGAACCCGGCTCTTAGATTCCTAGACTGCCACTGCTTGTATGTCTCTGGCCTTTCAACTCTTGCTTTACCCTCACATGCTATCACATTGGTAATATCTCTTCCGTATTGCTCTTTTTCAAACATCATTCTGTGTTCATCTTCGCGAGACACAGTAGCCTCGAACATATCAAACAATGATGAAAAGTGGTAGAGCGCCTCTCGAAACCGAGTGACAAAGAATGGCGCATTGAAATTACCATTTACAACCCCATGGATAAACATGTCCGGTTTGATCTTGTTGATCAATTTCAAAACAGCATCCCTTGCACTATTCTCCACAATTGTGTCGTCCGGGAGGTTCCTTAGCCGATATAGACAGTTGACGACAACCTTCTCGTCTTTGTCAATTTTGAGATCCTCATATCTGATGGTTTCCCATTTCTGTGCTATGGGAATATACTCAAAAGGGACTTTAAACCTCTCACAATATCTTTCTAAGCGACGGCCTGTCTCCTCAACCCTTTCTGCAGGCCGGAAACCTGGTTGAGGAAGCTCAATTCCTGTAATACGTAACTTGGGAGGTCCACCAGGCCTTTCCGAGAGACGCTGGATTAGGCAAGGCCATTGAAAACCATAAAGAATACCAAAATCAATGATGTGCAGTCTTGTTGCTTTCTTTTCTAGTTTCAGAATTGTCCTGTTGGCAAAGAAATTAGACATCCTTTTGAACGGGCACGCTCTGACATATACCTGGTAAGCTTTTAAGATCTCAGCTGCTGATGTTCTGGGGTTTACAAATAGTGTAAATGTAGGTGTCGTGGTGCCTGCTAAGCGTGTATCAAGGGCATTGGCAAAGTAATGCGCCAATCTTTGGTTTGCATCACCAAATGAAGAAGAGTGTTGCCTAATCTGCTGAAGTATCTCACTTGCAGTCCTTTGGTCACCAATTGCCACAGCCTGTGCACATTGGATGAGGAGAGAGCTCAAATCCACAACTTCTCCTTTCTTTCCCCGTTTCTTTCCTCGTGTTGTTCTACCATTAGACCCTTTTCTCTGCTCATTCCCAGCTGCTCCATTTTGTGAATTTCCCAGAAGAGAACATGGAGTTGACTCATTTTGTGCAACTGGACAAAGCAACACCTCATCAAGTAACTCTGAAAGCTCAGACTCTGCAGGAGAAAGTGCAGAATGCTTCTTGCTCCTCTCTTCTTCTAGATCATCACTGTCTTCCCGCTGATGATTTTTTCTTCCCCGTGAACTATTTGTTGAGTAGTCTCCCTCGTCCTTGTCCGGAGGGTTGGACGAGTTGCTCTTTGAAGATACCATGAAATAATCATTACCTGAAAGAAAATTGTCCGCTTCTCCTCCCCCTTTGCTGAGCACCTCAAAAGGGTGCGGGTGCACCGGACTGTGGAGATCTGGTGCTAGAAGGGTTCTTTCGAGGGGGAGAACTGGAGAGGTTTGCACTTGATATAAGTCTAAATCAGCTTGATCAAAAATCCAATCGGATTTTTCAACCAAGTTATTACCAGGAGGATTGCTGTTGCTGCTATCAATACCGCTACTCCAAGTGAAACCATTATCCGGGCTTTCAAATTTTTTATCGAAACAAGAAAGAATTTGATTCGACGAATGGGGGTATTCCTGACCAAGGACATCATAGAAGGGTTTCTCGGCAGCTTGGAGGGCTAAACAGTCCTGCAACATACAGGTCTTACCCTCCAAGTCCTCTTCCAAAAGCACATCACTTATGAACTTGAGAGTAACATTATTGCTTGGACCATATCCTTCAGAGCATGAATTTGAAGAGGAAGATGACGATGTTGAGTCATTAGGAGGTTCAGGATTGAAAGAATTAAAAGAAGGATTTGGATCACTCATGGTATCATTGAGTTGATATCCATTAAAAAGATTCCTATTAGAAGAGAAAGAAACCGAGGCATGGTCAAACATGAATCTGTTCATGGAATTTGGGTATTCTTGTAAAAGGGTATCCATGAACAATATGAGGAAATTAAAAGAAAACAAGATAAGAAACTAAATGGCTCAGGAATCAATCAAGAATCAACAGTCCTGCAGAACAATCAATCAAGAATCAACAGTCCTGCAGATAAACTCAAAAGATCGATATGCGAGCAAAGAATACGCGTAGAAAATTGGAGTTTACCTGAGTGAAACCAAAGGAATTTTCTTCTTGAGCAGGAGTTCACGCACCACTTATTTAAAGGAAATTGGTGCGCGGAGTCATTTTTAAGGTCTTGGAATACTGAATATTGAAGTTTCCAGGAAGGGGAGGGAAGAAGGATCGAGGCAGCCGCCACATCAACACTAGATTTGTGTGTCAGAGATTCGAGTTTCGACTGTCAAAAAAGATAAGGGTGTTACACTATGTTTGGGAGCTAAATGGAGGGAGGGAAACAAAGACTATTACTACGACAGTTTTTCGCTTGTATTTTCTCAGCCCCCTCTATCTTTCCTTCCATTTTCGACTCTTCCAAACAAAACATATGACTTGGGGGCCACAGTGACGAGTTATCTTGGAGACCATGTGAACATGGGTCCAAAGTTGGTTTTTTGGTTTACAGGTAGGGTTGGCTTTATAATTATTAATGCTTGGACAACAAGGCTTTGACTGGATCTTAGAATGTGAACGCATTATCCCTCTCTATATTTTATAAATAAAGCTAAAAGGGACACTGTTTACCCACATCTTTACACTGTGTGTTACTTTCTTTTCTTTTCTTTTCTTTTCTTTTTTTCTCTTTTGACTTTTTTTCTTGTTATTGATTTTTTTAATTTAGTTTTTATATGATATGTTTACAGGGTTTACAACTGGGGAAGTGTTTACCTATATTCATTAGCACAGTGGATTAAAATAGTTATTTGTAATTTTTTTAATTTAGTCCTTAAATGATATGTTTATGGGAATTTAGAGTTAATAATTTATTTTAATTTATATTTTATATGGCTATTGCAGTATAAAAAAAATCTCAGCACCGAATTGGTATTGGATTAAAATTTTTTTTAATTAAATAAAAATTAATTTAAAAAACTAGGTTAATAAATTTTATAGAATCAAAAAATTTACAGGTTATTTTGTCGAGGGGAATGACTACAGCGATAAGTAAGATATCAATTTTCGATTCACAAGATATGTGTAGAAGTTTTATGGCATTGCCTCTATTTGGATAAGTATTAGGATGATATATTTTTCTATGTCTGTATGTTGTCGATTGAGTCGAGTTTATGTTTTATGCCATAGTTTTGTGAACCCGGTGCTGCTGGTGTTGCTGTAGCTATTAATTTCAGGTTCTGCAAGGAAAAAAACAGGATCTCTTACTCAGCTGCTAATGCCGTTATCCCATTTCAAGGAAGAATCTTGAAAATAAAGGAAAAGGGTTAACTTTTAATAATGTTTTTATTAGTCTGCAATGAATTTACTTCTGCTCTATGTATTAATGTTTTCCCCAGTTCAACTGATTGTTCTGGTATCCATGCATATTCCACTCATAGTGCAACTACCCTGTTTCCATGGCTTTCTCTTTCTTTACCTTAGATTTCCTCATTGATGCTTATCCCTCTGCGCCTTTTGCCCTTTTCTGTGGTTATTATTTGCCTTTTTTGATGCTGCTCTGCTTTTTTATCCCTTTTTTCATCATGAAATCTTGTGCAATCCTACCTTTCGTCATTAAATACTTGCCTTTTGTCATCTTCTGTGGGAGTTGCATATGTGCTTTCTTTTTGTGGTTGGGTTTCATGGCTCCAGATTGTTTTTTCAGCTAACAGTATAGTTTTCTCTTCTTTGAAAGTCGTCTCCAGGCAGGACTCTACCTTTGAAAGTTCGTCATGTTTATTAGCAGCCACAGTGCTCCAATCTTTGCTTAAAGTTTTTTGAAGTTTTACATTGTATCAATTTTATATGCTTTTACTTTCAAAAATCAAAGTGTTTTCTTCTTCGTCCCTCCCTCTCCTCCAATCCTAAGTTTTTGGCCCTGCCCCATAAAAAATATTGAATTTAAAGATTACAAGCACTGAAACTTTAGGATTTTTAAAATACAAATCTACTTTCTGATACAAAATATTGAATAATGAATGGATTGAATATTCCTCCCCCGTCCATACAAGAGGAATCCGCACCACTCTACTTTCCGACTTGTCACCCACAAGCACACCTCACGCCACCATCATACACAACGTTATCAGATTATTTTTTGTTAAATGAACTCGTTGGTCCCTCTACTATTTTGATTTCACTAATCCAGGACCTCATCCATTTAATTTGTCATTGTGAGCATTGTACTTCATGATTGTTTTTCAATGCAGACCTTCTATCCACCTACAGGTTGATACTTCAGTCTGTCTGTCAATTATTTTCGTTTTGAGAGATGGATCGATGCTAATTTGATGGTTTTTTCTTTTTGTGTGGCAATATATATATATTACAAAGATAAAAACTGATTTCATAAATGAAAAAAAAAAATTTTTTTTTTTGAATTAGGCCAATCAGCTAGTTGTCCCGTTTCAAAAGCAAGCCCCGCCATTTGAGCCCAGACCCAAATGGCAGAGACCAAACTAAACAAAAACTATTCGCATAGGAAAAAGAAAAGGAAAAAGAAAAAACATGGCTTTTAAAAAAAGAAGAAAAAAATAAAAAAAAAATAGAACATCAGAAACGCATTAAAACTTTAATTAGTATAAATATCTTGTTATTATAAAAATTTCATCGAGACAAATACAACTATATCATAATAAAAAGCTAGGATCAAAGTTAGGAGTGAATCACGTGACATACCCGATGAAAGTTGAGTTTGACTCACATGATAACACATGCCAACCAAATTTCTCCTTCTCTCCACTTTAGTCCTTCCACTTCAATCTATGGTCTTTATAAAATTATCTCAACATTTCTCTCTCTCTCTCTCTCTCTCTTTTCGCAGAGATTTGAAAAGATTGAAGAAGAGATTGAAATGCTTCAATGCAAACTGAAGAACATAGAAAAGGGTATTGCTTTTTCTGGTAAGAAGACAAAGACTGCCAGATCTCAAGGGAGGAAGATTCAAATAACTGTTGAACATGAAAGACCAAGGCATGGGCTTACTTACAACATCACGATTATGGTTTAGTTGAACAAATATTAGGTAAACTATTTTTTGACAAAGTTTCGTTCTTTATTTGACTGGGTTTATTTGCTTTTCTTCTTTTTTTCTTGATTTTTTTATAGGTCTTGATTGACTAGGATGACGAGTGATTACAAAGTGAAAATAATCAATGACGGCATGCAAGTCTTACGTGGAATTCAATTACTTGTTTGTTTTTGTATTTTAAAAAAAAAATTTAAAAAATTTTAAATTTTATTTTATTTTATTTTTTACTTTAAATTAATATGTTTTTGGTATTTAAAAATCATTTTGATATACTAATATCAAAAATAATTTTTTAAAAATAAAAAAATATCATCTTGATGCTTTTCCGAGTAAAAAACACTTCAAAAAATAACTGCAACTACACTCACAAACAGGCTAGAGAAAACCTTCAATACCCTTTTTTGTCCTCCTTTTTATTGTTTTTTCCTCCTCTTTTTTTTTTTTCTGCTCTTTTGTTTTTAATGTTTTTCTTGGTGGGTTCTTTTATGTTTTTCATATATTTTTTTTAATTCTTCTAAACCCATTTAGATACTTCGGGTCATGGATTTGGTGTTCAAGATTGTTGTCAATAAGAAGTTATATTTTCTTTTTTTCTTTTTCTTTTTTTATGATTTGAACCTTTTATTTTATTTTTTTTGAAGTTGAATATTAAGCAGATTTCTTGACTACTGATGCACGAGAAGAAACTTGTAGTTTTGCTTTTACTCTAAAGCAGAACGTGATTCCAATGGAATTGCATTGCTGTTCTTTTGTTTTTCTGTTCCAGGTTTGCTGCTTGTTGATTTACCTCAATGAAGATAAAGCTCACGTACGGTTCTTTATAATTATGAATATAATCAGATTATTATCTCTTCTTTTAATTTTTCTCCATGGGAACATGGGAGGTCTTTGTCAAGGAGGTGTGTGGAAGATACGAGTTGAATTACCAGATGCTTAGCCTTACAAATCTCCATCAATTGTCTTCTTCAACAAGATCTGTCACCCAAATATCGATGAAATGAACCAAGACAACAAATGCAACACTCTTTTTTTTTTTTTTTTTTAATTTAATGGAGTTAGATAATCTACTTGCAAGTGTAAGCACTTTGGAGTGCTTCCTATTTTGTGATTAAAGATACAAAAAAAAACAATTCATTTAAGAACTTCACACGAAAATTGCAATACTCTTCCTATGCTTTTTTTATTGTATTTTCATTTTCTCCTATAAAATACTAACTTAAGCATCTATAAATTACTAACTTAAACATCGAAAGGTTCTATATTCTGAACTTATTTTGCAAGAAATATCAAGCCTAGAGACAATACCCACATTCGAGCCTAGACAATTCAGCCTATGATGCAGTCATGGAAAGTGCAAATATTATTTGAAGTTTTCACTGTATTATCAATATATGAGAACCTGAATAAAAACCAACTCATTTTCATTTCATGCCTCATTGCCAAAAGTTTTTTTTTTTCATTATTAATGACTTAAAAACACAAAGTTAAGAGAGAGTAATCAATCTCCCTACTATATCGACTCTAGCTCCTTCAAATCTTTAACAAAACACTTATTAAATGAAATTGCTCATAAAAGTTGTTTTAGCTACACAACAACAGCTTCTCACTCTCTCTCAACAAGTGACACAATAACCAGTTCCACTACATGCACCATTAAGTGCACGTAAACAACTCTATTTCCTTAAAGGAATATGACAGAATGACAGATAAATAAGTAGGCATGAGAACACTCGTACTCTAACTCTTTAAATAAGTTGCTTCTACCATGAAGAGCATCCCCGCATTGGACATTCCAGATCTCCAGTGCAAGCTTGGGCTAGGAGGTCCACACACCTAGTCTTTGGTTTTTAGAAGCTTAGGCGCCTTAGTCATTCAGACTAGACCTGCATGCCTGCTTTTTAAAAAAATATTTTTTTTTTTTAGATTTAGATTTAAATGCACTATAAAAAATTATTATTCAATTCTATCATAGTATTTTAGGTTTTTATGGGAATTGTTTTAATTAATATGTGTCTAATATGAAAAAAAAAACTCATGAATATTTAATTAACATAAAAATTATTTTTTTAAGAATTAATACGCGTTTGATATAGTTTTATCACATTTATTAATATTTTTTTCTTTAGCCATATATAAAATATTGTGACACTATTTCAAGGTTTTATTTTAAATTTGCTTTTAAACCATAATTGATTTTTGTTTAGAAAATAGTGGCTGCAATTTACAAATGAAATATAATTTTAAAAAACATAAATTGCAGTTGGAAGTTTTTAAATTTAACCTGATAAATCTGACTTAATGATAATATCAAAAAATTCTCCTGGATATTTTTTTTACATTGAAGAAAATTTTAGTTTCACCCATAGCTATCAAGGGAAATAATCTAGTATTTATCATATCAACAAAAGGATCAACTAATTAAATTGTTAAATCCTTGAAAGTTTGGTGCATGGAAAATCCCAAACCTTTAGTGTAGATGGACTGATTTGATGCTGGTTTGAAAGGTGGGGGATTGTTTTGTGGTTAACCTAAAAAAGCAGTATTTTTTTTTTGGGTAAATAAAATAAGTGTACTAAGTAGGCTCACCGTACATGTGCTATGGAACATTTTTTATATATATTTTGAGTTTTTAACTCATATATACATTTCAAGCAGGGATACGGTCCAGTTCCATTTGATTTGGATTTAAATTTTTAATAAAATAACTTGGACTAAACTGAAAATCAATTCAAACTAAATGGGTTCGGTTCAATCAAAGTTTTTTATTTATTTATTAAAACCAAAAAACTTAATCTTTATTTTATGGGCTTATTTTTGGGTTTTTCAAGGCTTTAACAATTTCTTGTAATCTGTTTTGTTTTTTTGTGGGCTTTTTAATTTACATTCTTTTATTAGGCTTTTTAACAAATCTAGCCGACTCAATTACTAAATTAGAAATTGAGTTTAAACATTTGCATTAGACGTGTTCATTCGTCATCCAAACCCAGCAAGGCACTGTAACTTATATCAGTATGCATGCATGATCAAATTTGCTTTACTTTCATGAGACTTGTATTTTTTCTCTATGGGGTTTACACAAAAACATTTTTTTTGTTCCAATAAAAAAACCCATTAAAAATCTAATACAACAAATCTAATATGAAAAAATCCAGATTGAAAGAAATTGAAGTAAAAAATCCAGCATAATTTGAAGAAAAAATCCCAGCAACAAAAGCAGCAGTCAGAAAATCCAACAGCAGTAGCTGACAAAAGATTCCGCAAGATTGATGCTATAAAGAAACAATAAAAAGGTAGCAACAAATTCATACTAATCAAAGAATTAACAATTCAAAATTAAAAGCAAATCAAAGCTCTCTTGAAAGCTTTTTGGTTACCATAAGAACAACTGATAAAATAATTCTAGCAGCAAGAGCCTAGACACCAGGACTGTATATAATCGATACATTAGTAAGAAGATGAGTTAAACATGAATAAGTTTCAATAGGTTCAGTTTTTTTTTTTTGTTTTTAAACATTCTACTATATATTTTTAAATTCAATTTTATTTTTCTTGGAATAATAGTTATTTCTCGTATTATTAATTAATCATTCATGAAAGAGAACTTGGAATAATAAAAAGTTATATAACTATATATTCCATTGCTTAGATTTTCTTCAATTAAACATTATCTTATAGTTAACATAAACTTATAAATTAATTTAAAGATATTAATTAGTTCCATGTTGATGTTTTGTTTAGCATATAGTATTAGTTTCATTAATTTGTTGCATATTTACTAAGGAATTCATGTCTTCTTGGTTCATAATTCAGATTCCAAAATTAAAACAATGAAACTATTAACGTACTAGCTAATCCAAGACAACGAGGCATGTTCAAAGGGCTGACCGATCATTTAGTAATACAACGATATCAGATGCACAGAAAACCATTGAAAGAGGACTGTTATAGTTGCTCAACACCGAAGTATAAGAAGTTGAAGCATAATTTTACTTGTAAAAAAAACGAAAACATCATAGCTTTATGGGGTTACTCCTGGACAGGTTTCCAAGCTGAAATAGCATGAAATATCTTTCCCTTCCATCCAAGAAGTACCCATTGTCCATCCTCATCAACGATAAAGTCTTTATGATAATCGGGTTTAATGCTTTTCATCCTTTTTATGATACTTTGATGTAATGGGATCTGCCTAAATCCATTCCTCAAATTCCTCATCTGCCATTGCTTGTATGTCTCTGGCCTTTCAATCCTTTGTGTACCCTCACATGCTACCACATTTATAACATCCCTTCCAATCATTTCTCTCTCGAACAGCAATCTTTCTTGATCTTCTCGAGGTGCATTGGCTTCGAGCATATCAAAATACGCAGAGTAATGGAACAATGCTTCGCGGAACCTTTTGACAAAGAAGGGAGCATTGTAAGAGCCATTACGCACTCCATGGAGGAATACATCAGGATTGATTCTCTTGATCAATTTAAGAACAGCATCCCTGGGGCTGTTGGACGCCATTGTGTCGTCAGGTAAGTTCTTGAATCGGTACATGCAGTTGACAACAATCACCTCATCTCGATCTCTAGCGATCTTGAGATCCTCATATTGAATAGTTTCCCATTTCTGGGCTATGGCATTGTACTCAAACGGAACATTCATTCTGTCAGCCAATCTTTTTAAACGACGGCCAGTCTCTTCAACCCTTTCTGCAGGCCGAAAACCTGGTTGGGGAAGATCAATTCCCGTAATGCGAATCTTGGGAGGTCCACCAGGCCTTAATGAATGACGGTACATAAAGCAAGGCCATTGAAATCCATAGCTGATGCCAAAATCAATGATGTGCACGCTTGTTGCCTTATCTGCTACCCTCGCAATTGTTCGGTTTGCACACAAATTTGTCATCTTCCTGAAAGGACATATTGTAACATAAAGCTGATAAGCTTTCAGGATGTCAGCAGCTGTTGTCGAATTTTGTGTAATGGGTCCAGAGAGTAACATTCCAGTGCCGGCAAGGCGTTCCTCGAGGCCATTAGCGAAATAATGTGCCAATCTTTGATTTGCATCCCCGAAAGGAGAAGAATGTTGCCTAATCTGTTTTAATTTCGCACTTGCTGTCTTTTGATCACCTCTTCCTGCAGCTTCTGCACAAAGAATTAGCTGAGTCCACTGGTCTGTCTCTCTTTTATTAGCCAGTGTTCTCATGCGCATATGAGATGCTGTTAACTGCTCATTATGCAGAAACTTATTGTACGCTGCACTTCGTGAATTATCATACAGAGGACATGATATGTGTACTCCACTCTCGATACTGTGCAGAAAGTCATCATCAAGAAGCTCCCAGTCTGTGGACTCTGAGACCGAAGGTTGCTTCTTGCTCCTCCCTTCTTCTAAGTAGTCATTACTGTCATATTGATAATTTCTCCTTCCCCTTGTCTGATTTGATGAGTAGTTCTCTCCATTGTTCTGGATTCTGTCTGCTACCACCTCTTCCTCTGGCTCTGGAGGATCCGATGCCTTCCTCATTGAAGAAAATTTCACAGAATGACTATATGGAAGGAGCTTGTTAGCACTTCCCGTGACTCCATTGAACTGCCTAAAAGAATGCGTTTCTGTATGAACATACGGCACCACAAAGACGCTTTCAGGAGAGTAAAACGACTGTAAAACAGATGATTGAACACTTGTAGTTGGAGTGTAATTCTCATCTGCGCTCTCATTGATTTGAGCCAAACAAGGAGGGCGGTGATCCGAAGAAGGTGGATGCTCTTCTCCGAGGACATCATAAAGAGACTTTTCAGCAGCTTGGAGAGCGAGACAGTCCTGTAACATACAGGTTTTATCTCCCAAATCATCTTCCATTAACATGTCATTTATGTACTTGAAAACAACATGAGAGAAGTCATTCGTATCACTGCTATATGCAGTATCTTCATCTGAGCTAGACCCTAAAGTAGAAGCTTGTAAAATGTTTGGAAAGGAAGGTGGTTCCATGGACTCAATCACCATTAGTACGGAAATGAGATGTGCTCAAATTCTTAACCGATCATCGAACAAGAAAGTGGAAAAGGTGGACTCAAATGTTATTTTTTTTTTTAAAATAACTTTTAGTATTATATGACCAAGTCTGGTCTTCAACTTCACAGAGATTCTTAATTTTGTTTTGATATAATAATATTAAAAAAATAAAAAAATATTATTTTAATATATTTTTTAAAATAATATTTTAAAAAATAATATCTTCTCTCCTACTTGCGAACAATTCAAAATGACTGAAGCCGCCAGTCTCCAATTCCCCCCGTCCTTGTCATTTTCTGTGATATCTGGAGTATGGCCCATGGTATCGGTTTGCTTTTTCATGATTCTTTTTCATCACTTCCAGTCCTAGCCAATAGTAGGATGTTAATTGTTACTTCTTAAATCCATGGTCAATGTTAGGAAGAAAAGATATTTTTTTTTAATTAAAAATAGTCTTATAAAAAATTGTGAGGGTAATTAGTCGGACCATACGATAGATAAGTTAAATATAAATTAAACATGTTATAAATAAATATTAAAAAGATTTATTGTTTCATCTAATTTCAGATATAATATACATGAGAATAATTTTTGGTTTGATTAAAGTTTTAAATTAATTTATGATTTGACTAAAAACTTTTATTGTTTAATTTTACTATATTGAATATAACTCCAAATCAACCTGTTTGATCGAGCTGAAACTTTACCAAAAAAATTTAGATGTATTTTTATATGTTGGGTAAAATTTCAGGTAAATTATAGTTCTAGAATTCCTTACAATATATATCAAAATAGATTGTAGGAATTTTATTATTTATTTATTTTTACTTGTGAACTTTCTATTTGGTAATGATCCTTTTCGTACTAGGATGTGACAATTTGTTTTGGAAATTTTCTAGTTCTACGTACAAGGATATTTAAAGAGCTATAACATAATTTTCAAGTGTGGAAAGAATTCATTAATGTTCCAAAATCATTTTCTTACAAAAATTCTTTATTCATTCTAGCTATATAGAAAAAAAGGGTTGATGATACTTAATGACAGATTAGTTTCTAAGATTATTGGGCAGCATTGCAAGTTATAAATAAACCTTATATCAAACTTATATTATTTTCTTTTCTTCTTCTTTTCTCATAACATCATAGTGAATTAACTTATGGGTTTTACTTTCATTATCTTAGCTATAACTTAAGGCTTGTTTTAGCTTAATTAATAATTTGTTTTCAGCTAGGATACAAGACTTATTTGGATCAGGATTTGAGTTTATTAGCAAAGATTTTAGGTCAGTTTTTGTATGTGGATCAATTCAGCCTATAAAGATAGATTCATTAGGGTTAATTACTCAGAATATTTAAATATTTGTAAACCTAAATTTTCAATCTTTGATGAATAATATTTTTGAACTTTTCAGTTTAACATGTGTGAGAGATTCTTTAATTCTTTGGTTATTTGATTTTTGAATGAACCGAATCTAACTTATTGAAGATCAATTGGCTTCGTGACATTATTCAATTTCATTCTAATATAGTTCTGTTGTCTTGAGACAAGTTTTTATTGTAACACACTCCTATAAGATCTGTTTTGATTTTTCAAGATCAGATCTTAATTTTGATTGTGTGTTTTGTGACAACTTGATCACGAGATTCACGTCATCTTAAGTATAATTTCTAAAAACGTTTTGAGACAAAATAGTATAATATTTCCTTTAATCAAATACTGGAATTTTTTAACTTCTAATTGATCATAAACAACCTATTATTATGATGATAAACAACCGATTATTTTGTAACTTCTTATATAATTTTGCAAAATCTGATACAAATCTTTGCGAAAAGTTGAGAGAAGAGTCTAGAACTACGTATGAAAGCAAGGAATTATAAATAATAATAATAAAAAAAAAAACAACTCAGAAGATGTCATTATCAGGGCAACACCTGCGAAGATACCGGAAACCGAACAATGAAATTGGATTTCATTTCACTTTTCGTATAGACCAATGCTAGCAGAGATGGGAAGCAACAGATTGAGAGCTCTTTGGTGGGATGAAGAGCGTGGTTTTCTTTGCAGCAGCCGCACAGTATATTTTTTTAAAATTAATTTTTTATTTTAAATTAATTTTTTAATTTTTTTATATTATTGTGATGTATTGAAGTCAGAAATAAAATGTAAAAAATAATTTATTTTTATTTTAATATATTTCCAAACAAAAAACACCTTAAAATATAACTTCTACCATAATGACAAACACCACATAAAAGACAATGCATTAATAAGGTGCTTTTATTTTTGCAGTTGAAACCGAGTTACGTGATTTTTAATGTTTTTTTACTTGATATTTTTTATATTATTTTATATTTTCAAATAAAAAATACTTAAAAAATAAAAAACTCTACCCCTCTCCCCGTCACTACCTAAACCATGAAAATTATTCTACTATTATTATTTGGATTCCCATACAAATGCAAATATTTTCAACTCTCAATGAACCCACTTTCTAAAGACATGACTGGCTTTTGACACGGCCTCACTATCTAACCTAACTAGAGGTCAGACTGTAAACATTTGTTTAAAGCCTCCAAAATAGAAAATTAGCGTCAATGATTGTGTTTGTGAAATAATGGGCTGGCTGGCTGAGGCAGGGACCCTCGATTCCAAATTAATATTAGCATGATCAACATGAATGGAAGACCATTTTCCTCGATTCAGATGGAATTATATGAAACCATAATGTCAGGTGATTTGTCTTGATAGCCAGATTCATCTCACCTTCCATGGAACTTTCACCATGCGACTCTGGCCTATAAGATCTCACGTACATGGTTATGACAGGGGAGTTCTTGGAATATGTTCAAAGGTTTAACCATTTGCTGACTTTGTACGCTATTTTCAATGATAGTGACAAGCAGCCTCTTGATAGCGATCTTGCAAAGAATATATTCAAATTGAATGAATCGTTTCCTGGCTGCCTAGGTAATCACTTATATTCCTATCTACTCTTCCAGCTGGTTTAGTATTTTACTGGATATAGTTATTTAAAATAATATATATTTTTATTTTAATATTAGTACATCCAAACAATTTAAAAATACAAAAAATAATAATTTAATATTTAAAAACACATTCCAGCTATAAAAACAAACACCACCTTAATTTATGCAAGTAAAGCAAAACCCAATAGAAAAGTTCATATTAGCAATTATTTATAAAAGCAAAGTTCATGGTTGGCATAAATACCAAGCTAACATAGAAAAGGAGAGGTAATGAAAAATTCGATTATCATATATACTTTTACAAATTTTCAAATAAAATGTTTCAACTCTTATATAATTTTCATTTGATTGTCTGTACCATGATTTTTTTTTTCAATCAAGTGTCTGTATTATTATTATTATTATTATTATTATTATTATTATTATTATTAAAAAAATACAAAAAACTTGATGTTTTTAAAAATAATAGTTTAGAAAAATAAAAATGATATAATGATATTTAGTTGATGATGTTCTAAAATTTAATATGCTTAAGAATGTGGTTTTTTAATGTTTGGATAGTGGGTCATCATATATTCATGTCAATATTCTATTCTCCAGAGCTCAAGAAGTAGATGATTGGTGGTAAAAGACCTAACACCTACAAAATAATTTCTTTTGATGAGATTTAGGGACTATCGGATGATAAACTCAATAACTTTTAAGTAAAGAATTGCAATAAATGAGAAAATAAGCTGTAAATTCCAAGAATAAGAGTATTTGTTCTTAGTATGATAAATGCTTTGAAATTTAAAAGTATGAGTACTTAGAGAATAGAAATTGTGAACCCTTTTCAGGGTGATTTAGAGGGTATTTACAGCCCAGGACCTTGTCGTTTTTGCTAAAGTGGAAGGAATAGAGAATCATTTCCTCCTGATAACATTAATGATAGATAAATATCTCTTACACAACATCAACAAAGGATAAATATCTCTTATACAATATTAATGATGATAGAAATATGGTAGGTTCTTATAAGATTTTTATACATCTAGGGATGTAGAGAGATGAATATTATTGACATTAACATTTTATGTTAAAAGTCATAAGAATAAACAAATGAAGCTTTATGGCCCAATATGGAGCCTATAATGATCGTGAGACCTATACCCACTTGGGTTAGGCACGGTGCCAAGCCCACGGGCGATGGGTTTGACAACTCGTCATACTCATGTCTGTTTGGACTCATAGCGTAGTTGAACCCGATGATATTGGATCTGATAGTTCGTTAGACTCATGTCTATTTAAGCTCAGCGCACAGCTGAACTCGAGGATGTTGGGTCCGGCAGCTCGCCAGACTCATACTCGCTTAGGCTCAGCGCGTGGCTAAACTCATAGACATTAGGTCTGACAACTCTTCAAACTCATATTCGTTTGTGTTCAGTGTATAGCTAAACCCAAGGATATTGGGTCTGACAACTCGCTAAACCCATGTTCATTTAGGCTCAGCTCAAAAAATTTGGGTCTGACAGCTCGCTAAAACCATGTTTGTTTGGGTTCAATTGAGTTTCGCAACTTGCCAGACCTATGCCCACTTGGACTCTGCTTTTAACCATGTCCAAGGGCGTTGAGCCTAGAAGCGAGCTAGACTCATGTCATCTGGGCATGATATTCTTCCGAGCCTATGGATGTAAGCCTCACCCACCAACATTGGGTTATCACCCTGCCTTTAGACCTTCCAAATAAGAATTCGAGCTCAAAATTAATTTTTCAAAATATACCGATCCATCAATAGTGAATATGTAAAAGTTAGAAGAGATTCAAAATCCTCTATTGGAACTTGTAATGCTCTTAATGTTTTAAAAAATAATTAGACTTTGAGGATAAAAAATTATTTGTATAATATTTATTTAAATACGAAAATAATTTTATGTTAAATATTTAAATCTTAAGATAGTTCATGTAATTTTATAACATCAATGTTTTTGTAACTTCTCAAAAATAAATAAATAAACAACATCATTTGTATAAGAACATGCGCTAAGTTTTTCATTACCTAACACTACTAGGAATTTAGAAAATAAAAATAGAAATCAATAGATAATATTATGTTGCTAATTTCTAATGAAAATAGCGATTAGGTATTTTCATCAGTAATTTTTTATGAAAATAAAAATGAATTATGTTATGTTGGTAATTTCTGATTTTGTAAAAAATATAAAAAATGAACAAAAAATTCATCAAAAAATTTACATGCCATGACTTACCGACATAATATTTCCATCGGCAAATGTAAATAAGTTATAACTGATAGTTCCCTCCCCTATTTTCTTCTTCTTTTTTTTTTTAAAAAAAAACCAACCGGCAACCCCTTATTCTCTCACAAATCTGACCACCCTAACTCGTCTGCATCAATTTACATCTATATTAGTAGTGTCAACATCCATCATTGAATTTTTTTTTTTTGTGAAGTATCAAAAAGCAAACAAAGACACCTATTTTTTTTATGTATTATAATTGAAGAAATGATGAGTTATTTTAATAGGTACCAATCATATTTTTTCAATTTTATTGTTAAGTTGGAGATTTTGAGAAATTGATTTTTTTTATGGAATTGATAAAATTATTTATTGTGTAGCGATGTATTTGATATTGTAAAATTACTTTTTAATGAATATTGAAATTAATAAAATTTTTATGCTCAATAAAATTGTTAGTGTTTGGTTTTATTGTGATTTTTGTTGTTTTTTTCAAATTAACAACTACATAACTAAAAAAATACTAAACTTCCAACCATATTTGTTTTCTATACGTGATTCTATAAGAAATATATGTGGTCTTTCATCATAAATTTACATAATAGTTTAAAAGTTTTAGACCTTTAAACAAATTGGGAGAGAGACCAAAACAAGTCTTTAAGTATCGTATGATCAGAAGAAATTAGAAGAGAAGCAACATGCTAGAAATGTTGTAAATAATGATATTTAAAAATCTTTTCGAAAAGTTTTTTTTTATCGTACATTGAAAATATGTTATTTTTTTTCTTTTAAATTGAAGTGTTTAAATCAAAAAGGTTTTTTTTATTCCACATTTAGAAAACACAACTTTCTTCTCGTGAACATAAAGTATATATATTAATGGGCTTCCAACCCTATATTGAAAAAATAAAATATTTTTCTAATATTTATATAGTGAACTTTGATGTGGGTTAATAACTAACAAGGAAAGGGTGGTAAGCTCGTACGTATAAGGTTGGGCTGAGCAAGAGGAAAACCTTTGATTGCCCCCTTGTACGCAAGGCAACGCTTAAACTTTATGGATCTTTTGTATTCAATAATAATTTGTTTTTGACCTTTAAATTGAAAAAAATTTCAACTCTTGGAATTAATTTTCTAACAATCACCACAACATCTATATTCCTCCAATAACTATTTTTTTTTTATTAATTATTGTAACAACTACATGTTACAAAAATTCTATTAAACACTTTTTTATTCTACCATGTATTTTTCTTATTGGCTATTTTAAACTCTCAACCTATATATATCTCCTCCATGAACTCTTTGTAAAAGATAGCACACAACCAAAAAATATTTATTCTATTTTTTTCTTTTCAAAACTTGTTGGGTTCTTTTACTTGTTATTTTTGCATACCTTGTCTTGTGGAGGAACCTATTCAATCCTGGGGGATAACTTTGTGGAGAAAATATTATTAAGGACAATGTTTGTACACACCTCGGCTTTACTGTTCTCTGTTTCTTTTTGTTTTCTGCTCGTATTATTTACATGTTTCCAGTCATCAACATAATTCTAACAAGAAGTACAAAATCTAAAGACTAACTAATTTGTCTAGTTCATTATACCTTCCAGACCCCTGATCAAGTCCATGCATGTATAACTGAAGCATTCATTATTTATCCTCAACCATAATGCAAGGCGAAGTGGGATTAACTAAAAAATATTATTCCAATTTGATGTCTCTGCATCAAAGATCAATTTATTTCTTGCTAGCCAAATCCCCTAAAATACTTCCTAACCTAAGTATTACATGGCATTAAAACTTCCCTTTCACAAGACCATTCCATTGAATACGATAGCAATACAGATGATGATGAAAATGAATACGATGATGATGAGGAAAGATATTTGTTTTGGCTTAGAGAGTTCGATTGGTGTAAACTAGTTTTATGCACAACTAGAGCAATTGCCATGTATTATAATAATTATATTTATAAGAAATCATATGTGGTTTCACACAACATGAGAATGCAATGGTTGAATGAAATTTTAAATGGACATTGGATATGTTGTGTTAACATATTTAGGATGCAGTCACGTTTTAGAGTGTGTGTTGATTTAAAAACATGGTATGGATTAAAACCATCAAGGAGAATGTGTGTTATTGAGAAGGTTAACATGTTTCTATTTACTTTAGTAATGGGTGCTTCAAATAGAAAAGATCATGAGAGATTTCAATATTCAGGTGAAATTATGAGTAGATATTTCAATGAAGTTCTTGGGTCGGTGTGTTTGCTAGCAGTTGAAATAATTAAACTAGTAGATCCAGATTTTTTAACAACACCGAGAGAAATCACAATGAATCCAAGATATATGTCATGTTTCAAAGTGACATTAAAGTTGTTTAATGACTTAATAATTAAGTTACAACAAAACAAATTATATCAACTATGTTTCAATTGATTGTTTTGTTAACTATTTTTTAGATGTAGAATTGTATTGAAGCGATTGATGGAACACATGTTCGTGCTTGTGTATCACAAGAAAATCAAATACCATTTATTGACAAAAAAGATATACCAACGCAAAATATAATGGCATCATGTAGCTTTGACATGCAATTTACATTTATTTGGGCATGATGGGAATATAGCGCACATGATATAAGGATTTTTCTTGAAGCCATTGTTAATCCTAATATCAAATTTCCAAAGCCACCAACAAGTACTTAATGTTTAATATTGTAAATGGTAATAAATTTCATTAATATTATCTTGTATTACGTGATTAGGAACAACTTATAGGAAAAAAAATTAATGTAGGGAAGTATTATGTTGTTGACTCTGGTTATTCGAACGGATTTTTGGGCCCATATAAAGGTGAAAGATATCATTTTCCAGAATTTTATTGTAAAGGGCATCCACAAAGTAGAGAGAAGTTATTAAATCGGTTTCATTCTTCAATACAATATGTAATAGAGCAAACTTTTAGGGATTGGAAAGAAGATGAAGAATTTTGCAGAACATGCTAGTATTTCCGTATAAGACACAAGTTTAGATTGTTGTGGCGCCAATGGCTCTACATAATTATATAAGAAGGAATTCCAAACGGGATATGGCATTTACTTAGTTTGACCGTCATCCAAATTTTGTTCCTTAGAATATTTTTAGTGATGTGGTTCTACGTTCACAAATATATGGAGGAAGCAGATATTCATGAATGGATAGTGTTCATTGTGGGATCACATCAAGTTTGATGGGACAATAATTGAAGTTTTTATAATACCAATTAGTCCTATTATATGTATTCGATGTTTAGTGTTATACGTTGAATAATTATGTCATTTTTGGTCATTTTAGGTGTAACTACAATTTCAACCACAATCTTAAACAAATATCTCATGACATGCTTTTGATCAAACAATAATTTTAACCAAATATAAATTTTAGCTTTAGCAACCATAATTAAAAGTGATTTTTTTAAAATTATTTTTCTAAAACCACAACACAAAAGCTATCATAATATCAACCATGTTTTATATTATAGGCCAGAAAATTTGATGCTGCGTTTCTCATCTCCGGATCTCTGATACAAGATGCTTGTTGCTTAGCAATAAAGCTTTTCACTTTTTTTCTCAACTTAATTAGATGATTTTACAATAATAATGTGTAAAGATAAATTAAAGAGAACACAATAAGACAATCTCGAAGCTTGTCAAAACGAAATTTTATTCTCATATGTAATAAAGTGTCAATGAGCACATGTCTGAAATAGGTTAGCAATAGCGAGTTAGAACTCCAAATACAAAAAAAACCTCCCTAAGAGCAAAAATCCATAGCTAGCTAGGCATGGATTAATTTCCTGGTTAGGCAGATTTCCAGCAGGAAATGGCAAATAGGATTCTGCCTTTCCATCCCTGAAGCATCCACTGGCCATCTTGATCCATCAGAAAATCCTTGTGATAACTTGACTTCACTTGTTCTCTCACCTTCTCCATGATCCCTTCTTTCAGTGGGAGCTGCCTGAAACCAGCCCTTACATTCCGAGCCTGCCACTGCTTATATTTCTCTGGCCTTTCGATTCTGTCACATCCTTCACATGCTATGACATTCAGGATTTCCTTTCCAAATACCTCTTGTTCAAACACCAACCTCTCTGGATCTTCACGGGCTGTAATGGCTTCGAGCATATCAAACAATGATGAGAAGTAGAAGAGGGCTTCCCGGAAACGCGAAACGAAGAAAGGAGAATTGTAAGCCCCGTTAACGATCCCATGAATGAAGACAGCTGGATTAATCCTCTTAATTAAGTTAAGAACAGCATTCCTATGACCGTTCAAGACTACTGTCTCATCAAGGAGGTGCCGAAACCTGTATAAACTGCTAACAACAGTTACTTCATCTCTGTCGATCTTGAGGTCCTCGAGCTGGACATTTTCCCATTTTTGTGATATCGCATTATACTCGAAAGGGACATTAAATTTATCACAATAACTTGCCAAGTAAAGTCCTATTTCTTCAATTGTTTCTGCTGACCTGTAACCAGTCTGGGGAAACTCTATTCCGGTGATGCGAAGCACCGGAGGACCACCAGGTCTCACTGAGAGATGCTGAATTAAGGAAGGCCATGGGAAATCATAGAGAATACCAAAATTTATGATGTGCAGCCTTGCTGCATTTTCAGAAAGGTCCATGATAGTTTGCGTTGAGAAGAGATTCGACATGACCATGAAAGGGCTAGCTGAAATAAATCGTCTGCAAGCTTTTAATATGCGTTCGGATGTCACCCTGTTAGCAGCAAGACTTGCATATACCTCACTTCCATTGCCAGCCATGCGAGCCTCTAGGGCATTAGAAAAGCAATGGGCCAGCCTCTGGGATCCATCACCAAAAGGAGTAGAATGCTGCCTAATCTGTGTTAATAGTTCAATTGCACTCCCGTGATCGTTGCTTGCTACAGCTTCTGCACAGTGTATCAGAAGAGTCCTCGTATCAACCAATTCCCTGCAGCTAACGTGGTTCTTCCTGAAGAGCATTCCATAATTAGATCCTCTTGATTGTTCTCTTAGATAAGGTATCATACCTGGACCATTTTGAAATGTTTCATTAAGGTTTAACCAAACTGGCTCGTCATCTCCACCACTAGACGGAAATACCTCAGCAAACATTCCATATTGCTCAGCTGCTTCAGCATAAACTGAAGAGTGCTTATTTCTCCTCGTTTCTGACTTCTTCTCCACTTTGTAATGATTCTTTCTTTCCTTCAGCTCACATGCCGAGTGATCCCAATAACTTTTCTCTTTAGTCGCCATGACTGGAGTCACTTTGTTGTTTTCAAAATCAAGAATCATTTCATTTGCCTGGTGATGAAATTCCCAAGTCTCTTCTGTCCCTCCCTTAAACAACACATCCAATTGGCTCGCACCAAGGGCTACATTTACAGAAGAATCCACCTGCTCAGGGAAAGTTTGAAAAATGCTTTCAGGAAAAAATGGAGGTGAATTGTCCTGCAAACTCAACGGGACAGTGTAGTTAACAGACGGAGCTTCTCTGTTGTGTATGAAGCTGGACACAACCATGTTGTCAGCTGTCTCGGAGCTGTTACAACCATAAATATTGCAACAGTGAGTACTAACAGTCTTTATAATTTGATTTGGATCGGATACTTCACTGTCTGACGAGGAACTTTTCTGATCAAGGATATCAGAAAAGGGTTTTTCGGCAGCCCGAAGAGAAAAGTCCCGTGCAATAAAGGTTTGTTCATTGGACTCTTCTTCCATAAGAATCTGGCTGATGCACTTCAAAACAGTATCAGCTGTAGGATCTTTAAAAACTGGGTTCATGTTCAGAGATGGATTCAATTTCTTGGGAGTGGGAATTAGGAGGAACTATAGATAGAAGGTCAGGAGTTGAGAAGGATGTCCTCAGGCAGTATTTAGATGCATGTAGCATACAAAGAGATCCATTATATACTTCAATGTACTTTTTTATACTGAAATGTACAAAACGAAGCAGGCAAGAAAAGGCAATAAAGAAAAAGTACTCTGATCACAACTTCATTTTCATGCACTAGGTCTGTGTTTGCTTCTTCACATAATGCTCCTTTGTATGCAGTTGAAGCTGTTGGGAGAAATGGCCCGGCCCCATCTGGTTAACTGAGATGGATAAATAGATTTCTATGATTTATTAGTAAATATAAGTTACAAAAGTGTGCAACTTATACAGGCAACGGAGAATGGAAGATCGCTAAATAGGTATCATGATAATTTACCGCATATTTTTTTTCTTTACCTGAATTTATGAGCAGCAGCTGAGTATCCGTGGCTGAGTATCCGTGCAGCAACACGCTCTGCATGAATATGGAAAAATGAAAGAGATCGGGCTAGCTTAAACTTGATATTTGGTTTGTGAATAGTAACAAAATAAAGCCAAAAGTAATAGCTTAACAGGAAGAAACCTAATGCGATATCACAATTAATTAATGCACTTAGACGAGGAACATAACCTCTTTTTATAATGCTGGAATGGTACACAGCATTTTGTTTTTCTCTGCAATATAATGTCATTTCAGCTGTACAGAACAGTGGAGACAGTTTTTAGCTAACTTTTTCCTACCTGAACTTGGCATTGAGAAAGTTTGAACATCAATATCAGGATTTTCATAAATTTAGAAATAAACGTAAATTATTAGACCAAAATCATTATTCTATGACGTATACGTCGTTGAGCTTCACGCTACACAAGTGGAGTTGAGCAGATTTTTTTGACCCACAAGCCAGATACCCCTCGTGTGGGATGTCCAAAGAATTATGCAGGTTAAGGAACAAGATTCATTACAAAGCATGAGGAAACCAAATTCTGCGTTTTCCTACCTTTCACGGGACGTAGCTTGTTCTCGAAGGATTTGACCCTAGCTCGAAGCACTTCTGTCTTTTAACATCCCTTGAGTTTCAGGCCCATAACTGTGAATAGGAATAAATAAAAAGAAACACATAACGTGCAACTTCAATTTGTTACCGATTCCAGATTATACTCTTATGAAACATAAATAACCTGTTTTTGATCGGATCAGAAATGTGTAGGGATGCTCTAGTCTTCCATAAATTGTATTATATGGGCCTAAAACCGGAAGCGAACTGGTGGGGAGTGTGGAAAAGTAATCTCCGTCAAAGCAGTCGCCCAATTCGGAGAGCATCTCTAGTTACATCGCTGTATATATAAATATATTACTTACCATTGAAGGGACAAGCATGTTGCAATGAACCGATCTTGTCCTCGGCATTCACTTCCATTTTTTCTCCGCACCGGCTCACAAGTCAAAATTCACGGTCTGTAGTCGTAGAGAGTCCTAGAAAGCAAGGGTTATGAAATTTCTTATGCAGTATAACAATTAGTCGCAAAATGCCATTAATAAACCGCAGTGGATTGCACTGTTGTGGAGTAATTAAATCATTGTGGGTGAAGAAATTATGCCACAACTGCATCAACTTCTCTTTGGGCAATTGATTTCTTTTAGGTTTATGGTAATTCAGACACGTAACTTCATTCATATACACATAATTCTTGAATTATGAACTGTAAATTATTTTATAAGTTGTGTTTTTTACGTTACATAGAAAAGATTTGAATCCGAAACCTGTTATGGAAAGACGCCGCAAATGTCAGTTAAGCTACGTACAGCTCCTTAGAATTATTTTGCAAGTTGAAAAAAATATATAGAGAAATCAAGGCACGTAATATATTAAATGACAAAACAAGCCAGAGAACACACGGCAAGCATATAATATAATCTTGACCCAGCACACAAACCGACTTGACAAACAAGCAATTCGAGGCAACAAGTTTTCCCGTCATTTGAAATTGATGCAGCAGAAGATAATTAATTTTACGACAAGAACTGGTGGTGAAATTGTCAAATATTCTACTGCATTCGGCTGCTTTCTGCTTTCTGCGTATTCATAAATATTTGAGATTATTCATATTTTTAATTATCCTAACATATTAGTAAGGATTTACACATGAAACAATCAAAGAGCATAATTAATTTTACTTGTGGACCAACAAGAAATAATATTAAATTTTCACCATAAACATTATGAATTAATAAAAGGATGCAGTCTTATATACACTTTCACACATAAGGCAAGGAGATTTAACTATGACTAAATCAGATTGTTATATATATGGACTTGATCAATATAGATTAAAAAACCAATGATTTCTTGTTGCGTCTTCAATATTAACGGGTTCCATTAATTTTCACCGTAAACATTATGAAGATAGGTTTTGAGTTATTAACTACTTGACCAATCTCTGTTATCAAATACACGCTTATCAAGAAAAAAAATCACGGGTTCCATTAATTTCTTTTTAGGATTCATACCTGCTCGACCTGTCATTAAATGTACACTTATCAATAAAAAAAAAGATCAATAGTCATATGAAAATATTCTAGTTTTAAACTAATCTTAACTTAGATTTAGTCTTCAAATAATTCCACACAATATAATTATTATTTTAAGAAAAAAGGGTTTTCATGTTATACTAAAAATGATGTCAAAATCACAATAATGAATTTGATTACAAGAAAAGATAAAAACTTTCTTGAGGTACTCTTCATGTGAATGAATCCTCTGATAATTCATTGTCAGATTTGGATCTTATTTTAGATGGAAAGATATTCACATAAGTCCGGAAGCTTTAACCGTGTGAGATCTTAACTTAATTTGATGAAGACAAAGAGTATTCACACAAGTTTGAAAGTTTTATCTGTGTGATATATAGATTTGACTTGATTTGATGAAGATGAAGAGTATTCACACGAGCTCCAAAGCTTTAACCGTGTGATGTATAGATTTGACTTCATTTCATGAAGACAAAGAGTATTCACACAAGTCCAAAAGTTTTAACCATGTGAGATCTTGACTTGATTTGTTTTGATGAAGGAAAGGATTGTGATCCCTTGTTTCTTTGATTTGGTTTGAATGAAGGAAAGGATTTTGATCCCTTGCTTCTTTGATAAATTTGAATTTATTTGAGAGAACTTCTAGTATTTTTGCTCGGTCTTCAGTTTTTTTTTTTTTCTCTTCTTCTCTTCTGTCTCCTATGTTTTTGTGTTTTTTTGTCTTCTATACTTATGTTTGAATTGATGGCTTTATTATCTATTTATAAATAAATCATGTGCAATTTACCTTAAATGTCCTTCATGTAAAGGGTATTTTAGGAAATTTGATATGAAAATTACTTAAAATACCCTTAATAGAAGGATATTAAAGTAAAAATCATGAAATTTATTTTGACTGAGTTTTTTAATTTAATCTGAATCCAAACCCAATAAATTTAATTTTTTTCATGGAGAGCTTTGGTTCATTGGCTAGACTTATTGAAATCTTAATGTCAACACATATATTATAAATAATTGCATTATTTGTATAGTATTATTTATTTTGAAACAATTAGCCTTATCACTTCTAATACAATCTTAAAATCAATTAACTAAGAAATTCATATATAAATAAAGAAACTCATAAAAATATAAATTTAACAATTAAATTATTTAAAGTTCATTACAAATAGAATCTTGTATGAAGAAAATATTTCATAAATGTTATAATTAATAATAAAATTATACCCAAAATTATAAGATAACTTATCTTTAATCTTAATTACATGTATTCCAAATATTTTTTAATGAAGTTGTGAAAACTTCAATCTGGATTGGGTTTTCCATGACTGTGTCTTGGGTTGATGGAGTTACTAGGTTTGACCATTGGTTGATGAGTTGACATGGTAACTTTAACGCCCACTGTCAAAAACAAGTCTTATATAAGAATAAAGGACCACTTGATGCTTAAGACAATGAATGTAAAAAGATAAATAATATACATAAAAGTAAGAGAGAGTGAACAATAGAAGAATAACAAGTAGAGGAGGAGAAATGTGTATTAAGAGTGGAGTAAAAGTTGGGGAAATGCAATGTGGCTTTGTGGCGTTGTATGGTTTGCTCTGTTGTTCTTATATATATTAGTTCATATGAACTTACCTCATGGAGTGTGGAATTGTAAACATCATATGTAGTAATGTAGGTGCCATATTGAGGGAGGTGTCACACCACTGATGGAAAATTTGGGCACCCTCGGGCATAAAGAGAAAAGTTTGAGTCTTCTGATGAGATATATTGGCGAGAAGTCATTGGCAGGGAAGATAGGCACCACACTAACAATTTGTGTGCTGATCTAATTACTTTTCATGAAGAATTAGCACTAGTGAATGATTGTAAGGCATTGTATTAAGAAATGATGATTCCATAAATTGTATCAGGTGTTTGGGTAGTGATTGTACCAATAAAGGTGGTTAAATGGCACGTGAGTTGAGTATTTTCTCCTTTTTTTCCCCTTCTCCCTTAGGAGACTAAATTAGACAATTGCAGGAGAACGAGGGAATGAACTAAATAAGAAGAAGAAAAATTGGCTAGCTCATATAATACACACGTCAGCAAGTGAGTCAGGCTTATCGTCTTTAGATAGTGAATGTGGCTCGCATCTACCTCCATTGATTGCCTTCCTTAATTTCATTGAAATTATCTTATCGAGATCTTGTTGATGATGTTGTAGATGTGTTGATCATTAGTTGGTCGTTAAAACCCCTGAAATATAATTCTAACTTTATTATCACAAACAAAATAAATTTGTCATATGATCGTGAAAACCAGGTCAAACCCAAGGGAAATTATGTTTAATCTTCCTACAATATACTGAAATAAAAAAGAATGGGAGATTTGAATAAAGAATTAAAGAAATAAAATTCTGAAAATAAAAATAATAAATTTATATGTCGTTAACTCAGTTCAAGGATCCACGCATCCATTCCTATAAATCTATTAATCATCGAAGTAAAAATAAATATCTTTCACGTCATGCAAATAAATTTGATATCCCTTAAAGATGAGGGAAATCGATGAGATTACGAGTAAATTAATTAGATAAAGTTCTTTAATCAATTTCTTACCTTCAAACTAATTTAATATTGAAAGTAATAGTCATTCACTTGGCAGTAGCCTTAGGAGTAAAGTCTTAGCCTTAGGAGTAAAGTCTGTGAAATTATTCTAAGCAAACATTTAAAAGTTTGACAATTTAACTTAGTTTATTCTTCTCTAATAAATCAAGATAAGAGTTGCAACAATCAAATTAATTCTTTTGCTTCTTACTTTAGTCCCTAACAACAATTACGGATTGAAAGAAATTAGAAAATATACATGTCACCTCAAATAAATTCAATAAGCTTGAATAACAATCAATAGCATAATTTTAAACAAGAAAAAAATAAATACTTGAATCTGAAAGAATTATAATGATAACATTACTTGTCGTAACTTTCTAATGGAGATGGTGTGTATTCCACTTGAACCGAAAGCCAAAGTTTAGTTCATAACTGCTAAAAAAATGACAAAAACAGAGAAGAAAAGAATGTTGTCGAGCCCTTGTTTCAGTCGTGTTCTGCTTTATTTATTCTCTCCCTTGACTGCTGAATTTCTTTAGAATTCATAGGCTAATTAGAAGTCCTTATGCTGCTTAATTCCTTCCTTCTTTATCTGGTCCTTAAGGTTAGTTAAATCACTTAGAATTTGTGTTGAAAACAGACTCTGTTGTTGTCACGACTCTGCTGCTGTCACGACTCTGCTGTAACTTAGACTTTGTTTTTTACTCGGTTTCTAATATCCGACCATCCTAACTATATTTTTTCATTCATGGTATGCTAGAGGATTGATATGCACCTTTCTTGGGTCCTAAAACCTACAATTTATATGTCAGACTCTCAGCCATAGTGAGATGCTCAGCATCGTTAGTTTTCTCATCAAATTAAAAGACCAATCTTGTCCTTCAAATTTCATCCAGGTTTTCGCCTTTGAAATAATTTTATCTGACTTGACATCTTTCATAAAATTTGTGGTCCTAGGTGTGTAGACTATTTTGGGATTTTGAATCGCATGATTTTAATGTCTGAGGCTCAAGATAAGCTCGTTTGAATCTATAGTGTGAAAGTAGAGAATCCTGTTGTAAGTAGGAATTCAGCTTGATTTTGCAGGTCTGATTAGGGGTCTAAACAAACTCGGATTTTTTCCCATAATACCTTCTTGAAAAGCTTGATATGTGTATTTTAACTTTGATTCGGCCCACATTCACATTCTTAAATTATAACTAGGTGAAAAACCTGTTACAAAAAGCAAGGTCTAAAACATAAAATGCAGAAATTCTAATGTATTTAGCAATTAATTCATAAAATCTCTTAGGCATACCAAACTCATAAAAATAACTTTCAATAAACACAAAATACATTAAAAAAACATATCGTAAAAGGAATAAAAACATATATATATTACCAATCATTGCTTTGATGTGTCTCCAAAGTTCTTTTTTTTTCTCCTCTGCTTAGAAAAGCTACTAGTCTATTTTTTTCTTCTTGTGCTCCGATGTGCACCATCTTTGTAGCTCCCCTTCTCTGGTGTGTCTGCTTTTTTGTTTTGGCCAGTCCATTTAGGCTAGCCCAAACGAACTGACATCGTGCAAGGGAAGTATGTTCGGGTTAGCCTAAATGGATTGATTTGTCTTTTTTATTTTAAATTTGTTTCATTGTTATTTTCTAACATACTAAAGTAGTAAATTTTGTTATCATCTATTGTAACAAAAATATCCACAACATTTTAAAAATATATCTCAATTATAGTATATAGTTTGATATTAAATACTTAGTTAATGTTTCAACCTTTTCGAATAAACTAGCAAGTGTTTACCATTGTTTCGCCATAGGTCAAATATTTTTATTTTTCATTAAATATTATATATTTAGATTTTTTAAACATATTTTTGTAGTTTAAAAAATATAACAAATTAAAAAGTTTATGCACACATGTAATTAAATAAACTAAGAGTTATGTGTGCTAATAAATAAATAAATAAATATTAATGACACCTAAAAATAAAAGTTGAAAAACCGATAGATAGATGTAAATTAAGATATTTAATATTGAAAAATAGGACATTAAATTGATTGAATAAAATAAAAAGGAATAGCATGTAAGGTTACACATATTAAAAATATCATCTAAAAATAAATATTTTTTTATTTTCAAAAACATAGTTTATCTATATAAAAGATAAAAACAAAATCATAGATGAACCATAAAAACCTCTTTGAAAATTAAACACGTAACAAAAAAATAAATATTATTTAAAAAAGATCATCTGAACAAAATAAAAGAGAAGAGGTTTTGTCTATTTTTTTGGTTTTTAGTTTTTTAACCGATCACGTCACTTTATTACTTTTCCATTGCATTCTTTAAAGTTATATTTTCATAGTAACCATGTTAGACCCAAGTGTCTTGAGCCTGGCATTCATGCCAGAACAGACAACGTATCGCCTGTTTTGTCAAGATTCTGACCATTATGATGGCTGAAAAATCAGGGTCTATGCTTTTTTGACCCAAAAACCTCTTTTGCAACCTGTTTTTGACCCAAAACACCTATAAAACACCGTAAAACTAAGACAAATCCATTCATGGCCTTAAAAAAACCCAAAAACCACCCCAGAAACCAAACTCAACCTAAAACCAAAAATCAACCCGAGCTCAGATCTGTTTTTTCATGAACTTTTAAGGTACAAAGACACCTAATATGAACTTCTCGCATCAAATGAAATAATTTGACATAAAAAATCCTTTTTTGATGTCCTAAATCGGTATCAACGGCAAGTTTCTTTCTTTACTACAGAAATCCGGTGACCCCTCTCTCCTCTCTCAACCAGGGACAAAAAAATAACAAAAATAAACCTTTGCACCAAAATGGAATTGGAACAATTTTGAGGGACTACAATTGTATAATTTGCGAGATTATTTAAATTGGTGGATCAAAGTGAATGTTTTCGAAACTTATGATACGTCACCTATGTTTACTGCATTTTTCATTTTGATCCCCCATCTTCCAATCCCACCCTTTCATAAGAATTTGAAATCAATTACTCATTAAATAGGACTTGATCACCCAAAAACAAAGTTTGAGGATCAAACTAAAAAAACAAAATTTTGCATAGTAACAAATGTACAGTGAAAATCCCACGTGTTTTAGTGTATAAGTAATTTGAGCATAATTTTATTAGCAATTAAAGAGTTAATTATGTTCTTAAATGATATAATTGAAAATATTAATATATTTATTTCAATTCTCAAATGGAAAAAAAAAAAGACTTTGTCTCTTATTTATTATATTATGTATAGAGAGAGTTTTTTTATAAGTGTTTTCTTCTCCCATTAACTTTATACATGTCATTTGTTTTAAGTCTACACCGTACAACATGAGTAAAAAAATAATGTATCCTCTAACCATTGTCATAGAGAATATCTTGATGAACTAACTATATGTAAAGAAGTAAAAAAAACAAATTGTTACCTAATTTTATGATAATTAAAAAATCCTAATTAATTTTTAAAGGTTGGGTTGGTTATGTAATAAAAAAAAATAGCAATCATCTTATATATCGTACTTAAGGTAAGTGTTTTGCATTTGTTTTTTATAATAAATATACATATTATATTTACATGTTAAGAGTTTGTCTAAACTGATAAATGCATGTTTTTTATTTAAAATGAAATGCTACTAAGATATAAAACAATGATTTATGATCTGACCCACAAGATCCAATTCTTTTATTTGAAATAAGGATGTGTGGACTTTAAAGGATGATGAACCGACGATAGATATAAATTTATCCAAAATTATATTAATTGAAATGGACCTAAAGGCCACCACTCACACTAAATGAACATATAAATATTGTATTGATTCAGTCTAAATTCACTTGCATCAAGAAAGAATATCTTGACAACCAAAAATAATTTCACACATATCAACATGAGTACATAGAAATTAAATTTTAAAGAAAAAAAGGATTAGTTAAAAAAAATCTTAAAAATATGTTTAATTTTTAAACATAATAATTTAATGTGTTAAATGATTTCATTACCCATCAATATATTAAAATTGTTAATTTTATAAAAATAATTAAATTTGTTGGCTTTTTAAATTGAGATATAGATTTAGGTTTGTATGGTTTGTGAGAAAATGGGGGAAATTTAACAGTTTCCTCACATGTTGATTTTTATTCTTATTCTCTTTTCGTTCAGTGAATTTTCTTATTTATTGTATTGGACTTGTTCAAATATGGTCAATTAAGGATGCGAAATAAACACTTTTAAGTATTACCAAGGGATTTGAACACAAGCACTTGCTTGATAGTTTTTGGAAATTAAAAAACTTAAATATTAAAAATTAAAAAAAAAAAAAACTTGATGCATTCTTGGCTAATATTTCAGTAGGGATCACCAGTGGCGAAGCAGCCTGGGGAGGGAGTGAATCTATTTTTATCATGAATGTATTCTAATTATTTCTTGTATATATGCTGCAATCTATCATGGATAAAACATTACCTCCATAATAAAAAGTGAAAAATCAAAATTAAAAGAAACTCTAAAAACATGTGGGAAAAACATTGTGGATATGCACAGTGAATCCACATTGTTTTCTCATTTTGTCCCTCTCAACACAAATAATAAAGGCTAGTAATAGGGGTAGTTTAGTCTTTTTATAGGGACACATGTGCCTTTTAAAAACTTATTGGGGTCAAAAAGGTTTTTTTGCTCTTTTTTTAATAATGGAATTACTAAAATAACCTTTTAGGAAGGAAAAAAAATCTTTTGTCCAGGGATTTTGTCGTCATTTTACTTTTTAATAGATAGTAAAACCATTTAAATGCCCTTAGGATCAATAATTTTAAAGCGTCCTGGAATGTTTTTGTCTTTTAAATCTAAGTTTTTTGTAATTCTCAGGTGAGGTTAGGGGCATTTCTAACTTTCACTAATATAAAACATTAAAAAAAAAAGAAGTTATTACCACATGACATGCACGCGCCTGCAAATAGACATCATCCACGCCCTTTTAAGCGGCTCATATGGTGGCTTCTAGCCGTCACATGCTGCCTTCCACGGTATTGTTGGAAGAGTCACCTCTTCTTTTTTCCTCCAGGTGTTGCACGTGTTGGTGGATAATAGGTGATTTGTTAAAGGTTACCATTTCTTTTGTTTTTCCCTTTTTTTCTCTCCCCCTTGGAAGTACACATTGATCCCTTTTTCTTAATGTTTCAATTTTAGTCTTTATTCTTTTAATTTCAACTTTTTTTCTTGATCTTTTTTATAAAAGTTTTATTTATTTTCAATTTAGTCATTTAATTAAAATTTATCATATATTTTTTTTTTTCAATTTCGGTTCCTTGGCCTCTTAGTTAAAGTTTTATTGATTTTTGATTTCACCATTCAATCAAAGTTTATGATGTATTATTTTTTTCAACTTGGCCCTCATTTTTTTTTATTTTTTCTTCCTTTTGTTAAGGTTATTTTTCTTTTCAATTTAACCCTCCAATAAAAAAAAATTGTTGCCCTCTCATTTATTTTTTGTTTTGATTTTCACCCTTGTTCTTTTAATTTTAATATATATATATATATCCTTTTGTGTAATTGATTTTTATTCTCGATTTCAACTTTCAGATTTAACAGGGATTAAGCTTCGCAATTTTCTCATTTATGATATTTCTGATCTAATGACATAGGTTACGAGTTTGAAATGTTAACGCAAGTCAACATCTTTTTTTTTACTCATTTTTTTCTGGTTTCATCGTTCAATTTCTTTTCTATTGGGTTATTCTGGTCTCATGATCTAGGCAACAGGCTTTGCAGGTTAACCCAAGTTAGCTCGTCTTTTATTACCCAGGTTACATGTCTATCACACTAACTCAAGTTGACTCTTGTCGTTTTTTTGTCTTTTTTATTCAATTTTGTACTTTCAAGGTTTTTTTTCAAGTTATCATGATTTTTATTTTTATAAAAAAATTATCTATTTACTATTATTGTCTATTTTTATCTTCTAATTAAATTAGAACCAATTTATTAAATCTAGTGAAGTCTGTAACCCAAATCGTTTGTTTTTCTAATTTCTTTTAAATGTGTTTGTGTCACTTAAACTATCACTACCTTTTTCTTATTTTTTATTCTAATTTTCGGTTTTATTTTAATTGATACTTTTTTATTATATTTTTTTTATAAAAATAATTTTTAAATTTATATTCAAGTTAATATCCCTCCTCTATGATTTTTTTTATTTTGTTTATTTAGCTTTTTTTAATTGTTTTTTATATATATATTATATGAATTTAATTTTTGAAGATACTATTATGATTTTTCTATATTTTTTATGTTTTATACAAATGATCTTTTTCTAAAAAGAAAAAAAAATATTTATTTTAATATGTGCAGCCTACTTTGTGATTTGTAGTGTTTCTTGTTTTTTGGGGGGCTTTTAGCCCTGTTTCCTATAAAAAAAAATTAAGAATTCATTAAAATATTTATTAATTTAAGAATGCATGTAAAGGAATAAACTAATAGAAGTAAAAATATAACGATAAAAGGATGTATACTGCGATACAGTTTTAATGAGATGAACGGGAAGAAAGGAAGTTATAATATATTGAAAAGGACATTGAGAGTTTTTCTTTTTTTTTCAACAATTTTTATTCTTTTTTTTTTTAAATAAAAGAGAAAATTTTCAACATGCAAGTCCGAGGAGGAAACTTAGTTTTCTTTAGATGAGAAAAATCATTTATTTTTTCTTTGAAGTTAATAAAGTTTATTTAATTAAAAAATGTATAAAAATAATATTTTATTATTATTTTTTAAAAATTATTTTTGATATACGTACATCAAAATGATCTGAAAACACCAAAAAAAATTTATTTAAAATAAAAAAAATAAAAAATTTTCAAATATTTTTAAAACACAAAAACAGACAAAACATAATCTTTAAAAAAATATTAAATCAGTTGCCCGAAACCATGAAATCTGCATATGCTTATATCCAAATGATATTTCAAAATTTTGATGAGAAATAAATCAAAGCGACTCCAACAACATCCATTGGCTATAGCCACTTGCCACTACATGAGCTCGTTTGGAAACATGGTTACGGCTGCGTTCTCAAAAAATTTAAAATTTTTTTTTATTAAAATTTAATATGATTTGTATATTTTAAATCGTTTTGATGTGCTAATGTCAAAAATAATTTTTAAAAAATAAAAAAACATCATTGGCATGCATTTTAGCACGAAAAGTTATTTGAAAAACACTGCCAACCACACTGCCAACCACGCTCAGAGAAGTCTCATCATAAACTTCAGATCAGAGAACCACAGCTAATAAGCCTTTAAGGTTTTTTTTGCCTTTTGGTTTCAGTTTCCAATCAGCAGTAACAATTTATCAGGACGAGGGTTTTTTAATTACAGGAAAAGGTTCATTCATCAAAAGAGAAGATATGCACAAAATAACCTCTTAGAGCAGTTTGAAGGGAATAAATTCATGATTTATTAGATACTGAGATAAGCTGAACCAAGATGAATTCATGTATAAATACTCGGTCTCAAAACTCCCTTGATCACCGCTCCAGATGGAAAATCTTCTAGACAAAAACTACATGACTTGATCACCAAATTTCCCAACAAAAACCAGTTGCCAGTAATGAATTTACATCCTTCAAACATAAGAGGGTTTCAAGCTTGTTCCCAAGCTCACTGTAAGAAGCACATCCTCCCCACTGGCTTTCGGAAAGTAAAGCTTTAGACAAAGACGAACAAGCCATCAACCATCGGATTTTTTATATATATAGAAGGATAATGATGGTCCAGAAATTACAAATTAAGTCTAAAACTTCAAAGGGTTCTTCTCAAGAGCTAGGTAGCACGACGGATCATCTGACAACATGGAAGGAGCAAAGTTAGAACCTATTATACCCTCTGTCTTGCATTTGAACACCAGTAAAATGTTCAGAGTTAGAAGCACTAAAACTAGCGTACAAGGATAAAAATTGTCAGATCATAAGAGAGGAGCTAGAGCAAAAACTATATTATAACTCTTTAAGGCTCTCATACCTTTAGTCTGAATTTGAAACTATTTGTTCCTGTCCAGCTAATGAAGAAACTTACAGCTCTCCATCCCAAGTTCAAATTCTGTCCAATGCTCCTATGCAGGCACCCAACAAGAGGAAGCAAAAATTATTCGACCCTTCCATCCCTGCAGCATCCAGTGGTTGTCTTCATCAACTACAAAATCCTTGTGGTAACAGTTCTTCAACTTACCCCTAACCTTTGTCATGAGCTCCTGGTCAAATGGGAGAGGCTTGAACCCGGCTCTCACAGTCCGGACCTGCCACTGCTTGTATGTCTCAGGCCTCTCAACCCTGTCCTGACCCTCACAAGCTATAACATTCATTGCATCCTGTCCGAAGAATTCTCTCTCAAACATCATCCTCTCTTGATCTTCTCGAGGTAAAGTAGAATCAAATATGTCAAATAATGAGGAGAACTGGAATAGTGCCTCCCGGAACCGTGTGAGGAAGAAGGGAGCATTGTATGATCCATTTATAATAGTATGAACAAAAATATCAGGATTCATCTTCCGAATTAATTTAAGAACAGCATCCCTTGGGCAGTCAACTTCTACTGTCTCATCGAGTAGATTCTTAAACCGACATAGACAGTTCACAGCAAGCACCTCATTTCTATTAATCTTGATGTCCTCAATTGGGATTTTTTCCCAGTTTTGTGCAGTAATAGGATTGTACTCGAATGGAACCTTAAAGCGCTCACAATACTTGGCCAAGCGACGTCCTGTCTCCTCAACTCTTTCTGATGGCCGGAAACCATGTTGGGGCAGCTCTATTCCAGTAAGGCGTAGCTTTGGGGGGCCATTAGGTAGCAGAGAGAGTTGCTGGATAAGAATTGGCCATTGAAAACCATAGAGGACACCAAAATCTACAATATGGAGAGTAGTTGCTTTCTCAGCAGCATGCAAAATCATTTTGATTGCGAAGGCAATTGAAAGTTTCTTAAAGGGGCAGGCTCGAAGCTGGGTTTTGTAGGCTTTCAACATATCAGCAGCTGTTGTCCTCTTTGAAGCAAGGGAAGTGATAAAATTTGGGGTTCCGTTGCCACTACCAGCCAAGCGTGCCTCAAGACCATTGGCAAAGAAATGAGCCAATCTCTGAGTCCCATCACCAAATGGAGAAGAGTGCTGCCTGATCTGTTTCAGTAGTTCATTAGCAGTCCTGAAGTCATTGGCGGAGATAGCTTGTGCACAGATGATCAGGAGAGTCCTCAGGTCCACTGTTTCCATCCTTTTGTTCTGTCTTTTAGCACGGTTTTTCCCACCACTGGATCCATTTGATTGTTCATCTGGCTGCAAGCTCTTGCATCCTACTTCCTGGTCAGCGTCATTGCCACAGCATTGTCCCCCAGTCCAAAGCAATACCTTATCAAACATCTCCGATAGTTCACCCTCTTCCACATACACCGCGGACTGCTTATTAGACCTTCCTTCTTCTGGATCTGAATCCTCTCGCTCATGATTCTTCCTACCCCTCGAACCATTCGGCGAGCTGTCCGCCTCAGATTTCTCCTCCTTCACCACCACTCTAGGAGTCTTCTCCTTTTTCCATGTGAAAAATGCATTTGTCTCCAAATCAATTACCAGTTGACTGGCACTAGGAAGGAACTTACTAGCTTCCTCTAACCCTTTCTTGAACTGCAAAACAGATTCCATATCACTAAACATATTCTGCACCATCTCACCCGCAGAGGAACCCATAAGGCTGTCACGCGAATCGGTGAAACCATATGGACTCGCTGAAAATTGCATATTGGGCCGCAAATTGGACTGGAGATGGTTATCACCGAGAAGAGAGATTCTCTGGAAAGATGGATTCGACCCTCCAACATCGGCGTCACCACCAACCCACTGAGGTTCTTTAGAAAAATCAGTGGTAAAACTGCTAGTGACTGTGCTAATTCCATTACTGCTACTGGTATTATCACCAAAATTACTGCCAGTTCCCGAAATATTACTGTCAGGGCTCTCATGGTTGAGATAAGACTGGGACGAATTGAGAGGAGGAGGATACTGCTCACCGAGTGCATCATACAATGACTTCTCGGTGGCGCTTAGAGCAAAGTGATCATGAAACATGTGTGGCTGATCTTTCATGTTCTCTTCCATAAGCATCTGGCTTATGTACTTGAGAAGCGGGTCAGTGGAATCACTATCCTCAGAAGGAGAGGAGGCTTCCGCCTCGGGACTCAAGCCCGTTGAGGGATCAAGTAACCCTCCATCCGGGCTCAAGCTCATTGAAGGAACAGATGACTCCCCCGCTGGATTCAAATTAAAGGATAGTCCAAAACTATCAGGATCACTATCAAGATTGATGAAGCTGAGATCAGGAGAAGGGGTATTGAATTCAAGTCCGTGCTCAATGACTGGGTATTGATCTGAATTTGAGAACATGATCGTTTCATCAAATTTGGAATCATTTTGATAATCAGAGAGTCCTGTGTAATTACGATCCATGACCATCCTATCTATATCTATCCCTCAAA
>Ga0307510_10000513_pt1 | contig 38457 bp, 44 predicted proteins | sample 12_EM_MG_FD_207224 | JGI IMG/M metagenome (GOLD analysis project Ga0307510, IMG submission 207224) | Populus trichocarpa ectomycorrhiza microbial communities from riparian zone in the Pacific Northwest, United States - 12_EM | ecosystem: Host-associated > Plants > Roots > Unclassified | place...
GCGGAGTACCATACAATACAGACAGCCCCCTCTTGACCAGAAGTACCTACCTTAGTGACCATGGTCCGTGCGCGACCGTGCCTGTATATAAGCGCCCTGGATTTTGACAGTCAAGCCCTAAGCTTGACTTGATTCTCAATATCAATGTTCTTGAAAGCTCCCCAAGTGCCTCCCCTTTTCTCATCTCTTACATAAGCCTCTCAGAGTCATCTCTAGCAACACTAGAGACTTCTACCTCTTCAAGTACTTGCCACTAGTTCACCTCTTAGTACAAGTCGTACTATCAAGGCCCGTTGAAGCCTTAACACAACACGACGAGGCCCTTGACCTTTTGCATATCAAAAATCTAAACCAAAAAAGAAGGGTGGCTTGTAAGTAAAACTGTGAATAACCATATACTGCAGTTACGGTTTGATGGTCTGTTGTGGTATAGCAGAGTCAGACACCATAACTATAACTGTCACAACCATGACCAAAACACCGTGGTGTGACCTGTAACCATAACAAACCCTAGTCCTTCAATCCATTTTATTTGGTGTTCTTGACTCTTTTGGGAATGCAGTATTATCTTTTGAACTCTCATGTGGACTACTTGTCTGTGATAAACTACTTGACTGTACTGTTGTTGATATACATGTACTTCTGCTACAACACTTTTGAAGTCAATCAATTTTTTTTTGTGAAAAGTACAAAAAAGTGTGAAAAGCTTGTGTGTCTTGCAGCTACTTGCAGGTGGCTTATAACATTTAATTGAAAACCAGGTGACTTTTCAGCAAGCTTGATTGCAAGCCAGGTGTGAACCTGGCAAGCTTGATTGCAAGGCATGTTGTAAGGAATCAACCTAGCTTGTGGAACTTGCAGAATTTTTCCTTGCAGATGGCTTACAGCAGGCTGCAAGTCCAATAAGTACTTGCCAAGACACCAGCAAGTAAAGTTGTTTTTTGCTGATGTGATGTACAGTTCTAGACAATAAACAATAATATAATAGATTTTTTTTCAAGTTGGTTTTTGCTGATGCCTTACATAAGCTACCTACCACCAGGTTTTGGCACTTTCGCTGACAAACCTCCCATCCCCACTGCCCAAACTGCTGTTGCCTACTACCCACCATGACGTCCTTATTCCGCACTGTTAAGTCAGCCCTCTGATAGATGCGCCCTAGGCCAACTCATTTATACTTTCTAGTAAGCTACTTCTCACAAGACCATTGGCTACACAATGCGCAACATCGGCTATTCTTTTCGCCTCTGGCGACATCGTTGCTCAGCAGGTTATCGAACGAAAGCGGGGAAATCATGATGTACGTGTTGCCACACTATTGTCCATTCTCATCTTCCCCCTACCCACCGTCACTCTAGTTTTCTCGGACGGCACGTCTCACGTTTTTTGGAGGTGACACGTGTATTGTCAAATCTACACTGCATCTGATTACAACATATCATCCACTGTAAACAAGGTTGCCTATTTGGTCCTCCGGTCTCAAAGTGGATCGCATTTCTCAGTCGGCTGCGCTTTGCGACCCCTACTAAGTCTGTGATCTATCGCGTGTGTATCCATCTATTCCACATTGCAATCCCCAGTCACCAAGCTCCCACCATATACAGACTTTTTTAGACCAAACGCTCATGGCACCTGGTTCGTTCTTCTTGCCCCACAACTTCCATTAATTGTATTTGGCCTCAATCTATCTGGCAGTTGTCGTGGGTTGCTTCTTCTCATCAATGGCCCTCATGGAAGGCAGGGGCGTATCTGGCGTTATCGATAGTCTCAATACGGTGTGTCTTCGTTCCCACTCAAGTATCTGACCATGTATTGACTTCATTATAGAAGTATGCACCGACACTAATGCGGGGATGGTGCGCGATGTTTACCTGTATATTTCTCTTCAACCTGGCCAACCCATCGCATGTATAGGGCGGTGTATACCCCTGCACAGATATTCAACTTTGCACTAGTACCCCCGCAATTTCGCTTCGTTTTCCTCAGCACTGTCAGCCTATTTTGGAGTGTGTATTCCATGTTCAGGTTCTTTCGGGACTGCTGCACTGACTCCTCGTTTTCATAGACACATATTTGAGTGTTGTCCAAGCACAGTTGGGCGGAGATATCATGAAAGCTGTAGGTCACTAATGGCACACTCCATCTGTTACTGCATTCGACAACGTAGTAGACTTCTTCTCAATGTCGAGTGATTGAGCGTAAGCGAGAGAGTAGCAAAAGTAAAGTGGAAATTCCGTTGTTCGTTGCCACTTTGCCACAGAAGAGCACAAGGCAGCCTGGACCGGTAACCACCACTGAACGCTGGGCGACACTTCAAGTTGGAGCTCGATCATCCTCTTAGTTGTGATTTTTCACTCCGTGCTTCGTATGACAGTTCTTTTCTTTCAACACGTGAAGAGGTAAAGCATAGCGCCTTGTCTGCAATACCCAGTACTCTACGAATTCTGTCCCGCGGCGTGGGTTTTTCACTAGACTCGGAACACCCATTGTGTTACAAGGGAACTTGGGCTCGTACAAGGACATAAGGCAGAGATCTGCAGGTACGGTGCGTAGCTGTAATCTTTTTGCTGTTGATACACATCTTCATAGGCCTGTGTCACATGGATGAGACTCCGGTGGTACGATTGTTTCCCCTTTCGAATGGTCACGCGGTATTCTAATTTCATCTCGAAGCGTAAATTCAAGTTCCTCAGTGACAACATGCGGCAGGCCTCCAAATATGTTTCAAGTTCCCATTCCAGTAACGGTGGCAATTATCCGCGTTTTTGCCTCGCGGGACCTTTTGCCAAATACTAGAGTGGTCATTTCCGAGCAGGCGCCAAGTAAGGGCAGCTGGGATCTCCTTCCTTCCTTCTACGCTCAACTGTAGAGACTGTCCCATTCCATTCATAGAAGCGATGTTTTTCGCATCGACGCCCTTCCGACTGTAGGATAGAGGCCATGGTCTATGTGGCGGTGCAATGGAACGTGGCATGGAAATTTTCGCGCCCCACCCCACGTTCGGTGCTTAATGCGGCACATGTCCCTCAGGATTATTTGTTGTCAAACCCTGATCGACGGCTGATCCGAAGTGGGTAAGTCCTGCCCATTTGCAGCTTCTTTATATCTGCCTACGGCATCGCTCAGGGGCCTATCAACCATGACACAGTTAATTAACCCCGACTGCTTTGTGCTTACGGCTTTCACCTGCTGTTCGGTAGGCCATTTGACTCCGCATTGGATTAAGTGCTTGAGTCCAAGATCGGTGTATGGGCCAACCCACTTGGAATAGAACCTCGCTCTCATTAGTACTTGATGAGGGTGCAACCAAGAAGGTACCCCTGTTCTAGTATAGTATAGTAGTGGTTTGTTTTTGCTGCTCCTCTGATGGTTGGCGTAGCCGCCATACCGGTCCTGTCGGAACGGAACGTATAGTTGTAAATCTATAGGGGTACCTTTTGTTCCGAAATTGCGGAGGTTGATGTCGGAGTCCACACCCGCTGCAGTGCACATACATATTCACTCACATTCGTGCCTTCCGTTGTCGAACTGCCGCCCCAAACCAATGCCTCACCTGAGCACAGAGGACATCAACCAAAGCGCTATCGTACTTGTCGAGCAGATCGACATCCTTCAGCGCCGAGAGTTGGAGCTTCGGGCTCTCCTCAACGCCGTCACCCTTGAAAAGCGCGCCATTGAGGGCGAACGCGACCAACTCGAGAAGCGCCGCATCCCATTTCGCTGGCTTCCCCCAGAACTTCTCATCCACATTTTTGTGCTAGCCACATACGACACCCTTGATCCCATTCAGTCTTCATTGGACATTACCCCACTCAAAATCTCGCATGTTTGCCGGAGATGGCGAGACATAGCCCTCTCTTCCCCCGTTCTCTGGCGGCGCGTAGTTCTCACAACTTCTGAGCTATCACTTCGGTGCTTCGTAAGCCCTGCCACGCAGACTTTTCTTAACCGATCGAAGGGCATTCTTACTGAGATATTTTACGCCGCATCGCCTGGCAAGCCCAATACGGTGTCCCAACCCACTCCGGGAAGCATAGTAGCCCTTCGCGAGCAGGAACATAAGCACCCTGGCGAGTCATATGTTCTCAGCATATTTCCTCCGCTCCATTCTCTCTACATACACGGCAATCAAGATATCATCGTTGATACCCTCACCCATCTCCATAACCACCACCCTGGTTTCGCAACGCTCGAGTCACTCGAGCTTGCACTCCAATCTTCTACTCCTCGGGAGTTGCACGACTACCTGCGGTTGAAGGACCCTGAACGCGCGTGTTGTAACCCTCGGCGCACATACCGCTTCCCAGCACTGAAAGCACTGACCTTGCGTGACATCCCTCTCGCGGGGATCGCGTTTGGCCAGCTGCCAGTACTGCGTGAAATTACGCTTACACTCGATACGCCGCTATCGGGGCGCCTCGAATTCCTGCGCGTGCCGTACTTGGCGCGGCTACTGGCCTGCGCACCACGCGTTGAGCGGCTTGCTTTACTGCGTGCTGGACCCGTATTCTCCCTCCCGCTCGACACAAGCCCCCAAGCTCTGCGCTGCTGGGACGATGAGAAGTGGCGCGTCGATAACCCCAGGGCCCTCCCACCTGTTCTACTCGAGCATCTTCGCGAGCTGGAGTGGACTGATGCGCACCCCGAAACATTGCACCTCCTCCTCATGCATCTCACTACCCCTCGACTGGAGATCCTTGATATTGCATTCGCGAGCCCTAGCAAATGCAAGAAACTAGCTGCTTGGTTACATCCTACCTTCGTTCAAGTCAGGGACAGCGCAGCCGTCCAGCCAGTTCTCGAGTTATCAAACCTCAAAGTACTTCGCGCGGATTGCTCGTCAGGGGACGCACTACGCAGCCCCTTCCTCCGGCTCTACTTTCCGGCCCTCGAGACACTATCGTTATCCAACAGGAGCTGGTCCCTATATCACACGGGTCCCCGCTTGGTTGATAACGAGTTGCCCCAACTGCCACGATTAGAAAGCATATTCCGCGATCCGCGCATGCCACACTTGACACACCTCTTACTCTCTGGTTTTGAAGTCCCTTCTGAACACGCCTCTCTAATGCTCGGATATATGCCAAGTCTTCAGCGCCTCGACTGTAACTTCATTTTTAGCATCGCCTCCTTGCTCAAACCTCTTGCCGCGGCGAGTTCTGTTGGAGTACGAATATGCCCGTATCTGCGCCACATCCAGCTCTGGTACTGCGACGGCGTGGGGTTTGCTACCCTCGCGAGGGTTGTCAAGCTGCGGAACGGCTTCACATCTGAGGCCGAGGTCTGCTCACGTGATTGCCTTGGAGGAAAGCGCCCAATCAAACCGCTACCCAAGTGTGCCCATACGCCCAATGCAGGTCCATTCCCTTGGCAGTCCGTAGGAACAAATGTAGATCGGAGACTCTCAAAGGTTGAGTTGATATCCATAGAGGGATGTCATCAAATGACCAGGGAGGAGGCTATGTCCTTAAAGCAGTGGGGAGTCGATGTTCAGTGGATTGCGAATTCGCGATTGGCGTAGCATTCAACGGCTATGATCACAGTATGCCAGTGCACACCTAGTAGATGTATATATATAGTCGAATGGGCTGGTGCTACTATTTATCAGCACGACATAAATTCCAAGTCACAGCTCTAGAGTAACATTGACTCCTTGAATCAAGCTGCTGACGTTGTCCCAGTCAGCCTCGTCTGGCACGCCTTGGGCGAAGTGCCTGATTCCCAGTATCATCTGCTGTGCGCAACGTGCTGCGCTCACTTTCCCGTAACCTGTCCCCAGCCCGGTCATCAATACCCGCTTGATCATCTTGGGATGTGCATCTCCCGGTCCAGGGGCCAAATGTTCAGCATTCCATTGGCTAATCTCTACAAGTAAACTCCAAACAGCATTATACACGAGATCTTGATGCCACCGAACATCGGCAGGATAACGCATTGTTGGCAAGACGGCGATGCTGGACGCACCGAATTGATTCCCACCACCCCCATCTACGTCACTGGGGAGTTCGGTAATAAGGCATGAGCCTGGCGGGAGGTAGCCGTTCCAGCGAGTACGGAGGGCCCGTTGCACATAGCGAGACAGCGTCTGTGTGCCTTTGGCACCCTGAAACGCGAGGGAGAGCGCAAGGTCATACCTCCCGGCACAGAATATTTATTAATGACTGGGGAGCGACGGGACTCGGAGGATGGGGGGTCGAGATAGCTTACCCGCCTCCCATGATGCCAAATGAATTTGCTGGTGAAACTACGCAATCACACCGCAGCTGCTCAGCCGGAAGGCCAGACAACGTGCCCTGGAGCACCGTGAAGTGTGATTGCAATTTTGATGGCAGAGCGGTGATAGCGCGCGTCCATGCCTCGACAAGTGATTCCCCTCGTACAGGAGTTACCTCGGCAGCACGAGGAGAAGGGGAAATAAGGATGAAGTGGGGCAACTCCGAGTTTAGGGCGGGGTTCATGATCGCGGTCACGTTGACAGCTCCAAGCCCTTTGCAATTGCCTCGATAAGTGATAAGTACCGATAAGTACCAATAAGTAATCATAAATACGGCCAACTAGGCTTATGTAATACTCGATAATGCCTGCTTGAATCCACGTTGTCTCTCAACACGATGTTATAATATTTAATTTAATATTAGTTCTGCTGCACTACTACTGCAGTAATTACTGTAAAATGTATGAATCCATTCGATTGTCAAGACTCGAATGATAGAGCTATGAAGACCAATGGAGTGCAAACAATATCGAATATTACACATCGTGTACGCGCCGCACCGAGGCCGTGCCCGAAGCCATTTCTACACCTACCTTTGGTATGAGCCCTACCCCGTGGATGTGGTACTGCTCGCCAACAAGCTCCTTCGTCGCATGCATTAAGCGATCAAAACGGGTCACGATGCCAAAGGCTGTTGAGACCCCGACACAGAAACACCTGGAAAGTAAATCAACGTTGGCCTGAGCCAGGATGACCACCATGGAACTGACATGTACTGCTCGTTTTCGAGGACGTCCATTGACATGGTCCGTGGAAGACCGTAGTCATCATCGTCTTCATGACGCATCACATTCAGTCCGTGGTGGTACAGTATAAAACGATCAAGTAATGGGCACGGTGTGATTTGGGGCAGCGGAGTACCAGTGCGAAGAGCGGTGGATATCATGCCTAGACAGAAATCGCGCATGTTAGTGGTGCAATTAAACGGGAATCGGTTGGTACTTTACTGATCACAGCAAGGACGTCCCCTTGAAAATCGGGGTCCAAAAACCGGGTACGACGTAGGAACGCTCGGGTCCATGCCGGTTCAAGATGTTGCAGCACTGACATGAGATGCGAAAGAAGATAGGCAATTTCGCTGGAAATAACCCGTGAGCAGAAAATATCTTTTTAGACAGCGAGTAAGTTGGATGTACAGTTGGATTTCGAGGATCTTCTGGTACCTTTTCGCCGGCCATTGGCCACGCAAAGAAAACTGTGGGCCAACTTCATGAAACAGTAGGATTTCCATTCAAGTCACTGCCCACCTCGTAGATGATATTGGCTCGTAAAACTATAGAACGTTTGAGTTTCAGACGAATCGCAATCAAGTTTTGAATGACATTCTGGGAATCTTCCATGTGCGAAGAGGTAGCATAGGACACGATTGAACAGTATACTGAGCCGATTTCGGAAGCAGTGGTGGCAAGGCTCTGCCGTTGGTATCCACGAAGGGTGGTAGAAGGAGGTAGGAAAGAGAAAATGCTGCGGGATGGTGTGTATCGATGAGGACGCAGGAAGGCAAAGATGGAACTCACAACGCAGATGATACTCCTACACACACGAGAACAAACCGCCTCTATAACGATGGCAGATATAGTTAGGGAGGTAGACGGGTTCATTCGGAGCCACCTACCCAGGCGAGGGTTATCCCATAGTACAAAAACTCACCAAAGTGGTAATGAGTATTCTGCCACGAGTAACCGATTACCTAGAACGGGAGCGGCGGTCAGCGCTAATGACGATTGTCGGGGATGCATGCTTACTAGCGCTGTTGTTGTGAAGAATATCATGTTTGGGACCGGTGGACCTGGCCAGTAGAGCCTCCCATAGAAGAAAAATGGAAAAGCAACGGCACAGGTCACGGCAAGGCCGTACGGATTACCCCTGGCCGCGCCGGTAGAAATGTGCCAGATGGCTGCGCCTGTCAAACCTCCTGCGAACGTGCTGGTGATCCGTGCCACGAGGCCAAATGTAGTATCGCCACGGAAGCGCGCAAGCGTGAGCTGACCCATGAAGCTACACGCACAAGACGTCAGACACAATGCCAGAGAACAATTAAGGTGCACACATAGCCCAGCTAAATCGTTCGCCTGACGAGTAATGTGATCAGCACCTACAAGGAAAGCTACCCAGTATTGTCAGAGCACGCACCATAGGCAAGGGAAGCAGACGATTTCAGGAATGAAGGGATGCTAAGAAGTGCTGTCCAAAAAAAAACATCAACGCAAGTCATCGAATTTCCAAACAAAGATGCCAACTGGTGAGAATGCCAGCTTTGATAGCGAAGAGTTGGTTTCCCTGGGATAATCCCCGGAACGCATGATAAAGGATATTCATAATCGCTTCGAATGAGTTCCCCGGGGGAAGGGCGTCCGGGTCGCGTCTTTGCGCGGCGCCGAGGTCAACACAGTGTCTCTCCTTTCCCTGTATAACATCTACCATGGATAAGTAACTGAGAACCAGATGCGTATACAAAGGACCAACTTGGGTTTTCGTCATCCTCGTGCTCAAGATTGACACTGTGGTCCCATATGCTCCAACGGGAAAAGTCGTGAAAGGACACAGTGGGGAGCCAAAGTCGAGTCTTCAACTGCTCCGTTTCCAGGTTCGTGATATATTCGAGCTGAGGGATCTCTCAGTGGGAAAAAAAGAGGTTAAAGGTGACGCCTACAGCACTTATCAAAATGACGGAAAACTCCATCAGATGATACTGGTAGGTGTAGGCATGAAAGAGAACGCGATGGGGGGGGATTTCTCCTCCCGTCATACACCCCTCGTGCTTGTCGCTAAATGCCTCACGATACGGTTCCAGAACCATATGCCTACAAAGGTCGTCAGCGACGGGTCATATATTAAAGATGACAAACCTGAGGGACGTCCGAAATGCTTTGACCTTCCTTGAGAGTTCGTCACAGACTTGGTGCAGCGTATGGAGACGTTCTTGTTGTATACGAACGCATTCTTTCCCGCCCCAGCAGAACATCCAGCGCTTGTGTCGCGAAGTACGAAGCCACATGTCGAGCTCCCCGAGACCTAAACCACATGCCCGTAGTAGTGGCTCGCAGCTTTGGCGGAGGAGTGTAGTCGACCGTTCAGTATAGTACGCAGCCATCGGATGCGCAAAATGGTGCGACTCGAGATCGAGATATCGTTGAGATTCGAACACCCCAACAAGGTGTTCACGGAGATTATCGTGGTGATGGGCGCCCGAGAGTAAAGATATATACGAGTGACGGTTATGGTTCCTACGGAACAGCGTACCATGTAAATAGGTCTTGACAGGATGAGAGGGGTGGTCGACATCAAAACGGGGGTGTCGTTGCGATGCAGGCCGTCCTCTATGTTGCTCAAGGTCGGAACAACCAGCAGGTGAACGAGGCAACGCGGGAGAAGCACTTCGTGACTCTTCCGTACGGGTTGGTGACGATGGTCGGGACCCATTGGGCGTTCCCACTGTAGGGCTGCCGGGGTGAGACGGTACAGGGGTGACGGGGAATCGTTCGCGAGTGGGATCGGTGAGAGAAAAATATACGTTCATTCCGTGCGCACGCATGACCAAACGCTGGACCTTCTCTCGCATGCCATCAAGGTCCTTTCCAGAGAACCGACCCCATGAGATATCGCGTCTCACGAGACGAGATGAGGCAGCCAGTGGTGCAAGAGCCCCTTCAGCTTTCGATGCGGAAGCTCTGACAGCCTTCGGTGAAAAGTCTTGAGAGGTGGTGGGTATTTCAAGAAGGGAGAGGTGCTGGCGGAAGCCGACGTTGAGCGGACCAATAACAGCTCGGAGTCCTGTGGTATATTGCGCGGCAACGGAAGTCGGGAAGATTAATGCCGATGATACTATCGCCAAGGCAGAATGGAACGCCACTGGGACCACGACCGTTTGTCCTGGCTGTGAGAATTCATTAGCAGCAGAGTCATAAGCGGAATTGATTATAGCTGACCTTGTAGTAAGCATAAGGAAACAGAGCTGATGTTGTTAAGGTGACGTCTGTAGGAAAAGAAAGCCCATTAAGACCTCTCTCAAAAAAGGGACAAGACATGCCTAGACAGATGCAAGCCAGAATGGTTGCAGATACAAAGGGACCGGGACCTTGTCGTGCCTTGATGTACAAGAAAAATGCGGAACCCAAGAAAAGAAAAATAGCATTCACGATAGAAGGCTGCAACACGATATCAAAAGATTACCGTAAGGAGTTGAATAAAACTCACCGCTGCTTCGATGTATTTCCCCGATAAAACCTCCGAAACGGAGGCGGTGTGGTCTGTATGTCTACGCGCTAGACTGGAGAGTTTGATTCCTAAACTTGCCCACCTGTGTATAGGGTTGAAAGGTAACGCATGGAGCAGTATGCATTCCAATACGGTCGCGTACTAACCCCCATGCCACGAGCACAGAAAAAAGGATGATGATTTCTCTCTCTGTATTAGCCACAAATGGGTCCCCAGGAGGCGATAACATGCCAGCTGACAACGAGAAATCAACAAAGACCTTTCTTACTGGTGGATAGGCGACGTACCGACCAGCACCAAAAACGCGGCCTGACCCATGGCTTGAGTGGATGGTTTTACGACAAGAAGGACAAGTGAAGTCCATTCGGCGACCGCGCATCGTATAGCAGGCATCCATTTCGACAAGGTCCAGTTTTCTGGAATCCATCGCAAGCAATCGGGCAGCTCAAACCTAACGTGGGACGACGCAGCGCCCTGGGGTGACTTGGCCCCAGTCGCGCTCCCCTTTCCCTTTCCGCAGTAGACATTGGATTCCTGTTCAGGTGAGGGGCGTACAGAAGGTGGAATTGGCGGGGATTGCGCCTTGTCTGAAGGATCTGATCGACGAGCCGACGATTCCTCGTCACCAATGCGTGGGTCGTAGTGTTCCTTGGCCTGCAGATTTGACATCCACGGGATTTCAACAAAGTAGTGTCGTACGAAGGGGAGAAAGTCTCAACGAAGGACCCTCCCCAACACAACTGAGTGAAGTACTTTCTCAGAAGCCTTGGGCCCACGGGCGACCCTTCGCAGTCAAGGAGATCTAAGTCATCTAACTGACAAATTTAGGTGACAAGGGGCTTCGGGTTAGGGTTCCACCGCCTTTTCTCTTTTCAACTAATGGACGACACCCCACCTCCACCGGAAGCTACTCCACCTCCCCCTCCTCCAGTCACCTCCGGATCACCGACAGACTTCCTGAAGAATGTCGTTGGTAAACGTGTCGTGGTTCGCTTGACATCGGGAGTCGACTACCGTGGTATGTTCTCCTTGCGTTTACCTCGAGGTCAATGAGACTGAATGACTCTGAATCCCGGTTCAGGTGTATTGTCATGCCTCGATGGATACATGAACATCGCCCTTGAGCAGACAGAGGAGCACGTAAACGGAACTGTGACAAACCGTTATGGGGATGCGTTTATCCGTGGTAACAATGGTCCGTCTGTCCCCCTCGCATTATTGCTTGCTTGCTGACGTCTTTACGCACAGTACTCTACATATCAGCTGCTGAGCCCCTATGAATTATTGCTCCTCGCGCTTGTTGTAAAATTGTAAAACTTCATTTCGATTTACATATCTCAAATGCATAGGCCTCAGACCCAATGGCTCGGCTTCGCACAGCTGCTGGCCCGATCTCTGCTTGCAACTGGGCCAAGGAATGAGGCACACTATCTACAAATTGTCAACTTGGAAAAAGGGGCTCTGTAGGTCTTCTCTTGGGTGAAACTATGGGACGATCGCGGAGTGTTCCGTTCTCTGACATTGAACCTGAATACATCATGAAGGCTCATTTCTCTCACACGTTTCTGCTACTAATGGTACGGTACGCCCTAGTTACGAATTTTCACCTTCAACGAGACAACGGGCGAACAATTTTTGAGCACCACCCATGCGCGCTTCAACTCCTGCCGTGTTGTGTTTTACCTTTGGTTACAGTCTGTTGGTAACGTTATCACCTCCCCACGCCGCCGGAGGTAGCAGAACCCGAGTAGACCTCGCACAATCGGCACAAACGCATTTCCTAACCCTTCGAATTCCGGTTGAAATTTTATCCAGCACCCGATCGGTGCCATGAACTGGGCCGTGTAGATCACCAAATTACTGAACTGCCGACCTGGATTGACATACCCGTGGCCTTTCCTGGGTTATGTACGAGGTAGGCGTTGTCGCGGGTCAGGTTTCCATCACATTGCCACCCCCTAGCGTACCGGTATTCGCATACCATGTTCCCCCTCAGTGTTGCGACGGTCGTGTCTGCACCGTCTTACGGTCATCCCCGGTCCCCGTTCATTTAGAGTCTCCCTAAATCATACAGCCAACCATACTTGCACGTATCTCCCAGACTTTCCCTCATACTCTATAATTCATTCTGACCACACGACCCCCCATTGGATAGCTCGCCAGTTACTCCTAGATTGGTCCGATTTTGGAGTGTATGCTGTATCTTGCCATAATTTAATGTCTCGATGCATGATGCGTGACTCGCGATGCACAGGAATTACAGAACAGAGAGCTTCGATTTATTTTCGGGTACAGTCAGAACAAAATTAGATTTAGTTCAGTATTTCAGGCGCGGGTCCGCTGTTGGTGAGAAGTTGCGGAATGTAGTTGATGCACCGTCCGCGTAGAAGTTCCTCATCTCCATAATGAGAGCAAGATACTGTACAGGGCTCCACATTGGGATTAAATTCTGCCTTAACTAAATGCAACGCTGCGACCCTCTGGTAGTGCAATTAGATTTAGAGTTCCCCGTACTGTCGTCGCGCCGACTCCTTCGGCGGGTGTCAAACGACGAATAATACAAGCATGGTACCATAGCCGCCAAATACGGCCCTCACCTACATCCTTGCCTTGATAAGATGATTGGTTGACGCTGGATCAAGAACACTCTCCGGGTATGGCAGAAAGGGCCTTCTAAGGTGGTCAGAAGCACCATCGACAACCAAAACTTGGCCCGAGATGAAGCTGGCTGCGTCGCTGAACAGGAAGACGGCAGCATTAGCGATATCCCTCGAATCTCCCATGCGCCCAGTTGGAATGAGAGAATAATTTTGTACATCACGGCCCTTTGTCAGGAGCCGATCCACGCCCTCTGTCCCGGAAATGGGACCTGGTGCAATAACGTTCGAACGGACACCATGGGGACCTTCTTCCACAGCAAGGACGGCAGACGTTGCGTCTACTGCAGCTTTCGCGGCGGAAACATGGGCCTGATAAGGTGTGCCTAAAAACGGTATGGTCAGATGCTGAGAGGCGGACCATGCGAAGGCTGCACGCACCCCGGAAGTGAATGGTTGCGCTCACCTGTATGTACGACCCCTTTGACGCTCTTACGTGGGGTAAGGTGGCTTTGATGGTGTGGTACGTCCCAAGCTCATCGAATACCTTACGTTAGCCATCAATAGAATAGAACACAGACTGGTGGGCGTACCGTATCGATTTCAATCACAGTCCTGAATGCATTCTCGGAGAGGCCTGAGATTGGGGCAAGAAAATTCCCGGCAGCACCTGGAGGGCAGTGGTTATTGGTTTATAAGATAAAGAAAAGCACTTGTCAAAATTACCATTTATGACGAAATCAATCCTACCATACCTATCGATGGTCTGTTGGACAGCGGCTTGAACTTGTCTGGGGTCCCTAACGTCAGCCCTGACTGGGAGGCAGTCGTTTCCAGTGACTGTAGAAAGTTCTTGGGCGGCCCGTTTTAGGCGCTGCTCGCTGCAATCCAGTCAGAGAAAAAAACGCCCACATAGAATGTCAAGCTTACTTTCGACCAAGAATCGTGGAACTGGCCCCATGTCGCATCTAAATAGTACGGAAGGAGGGCATCAGTTGGGGTGTATGAGCACTACCCGCCAGCATGTCTAACTAACCACAGCTTCGGTCATAATCCGACATATTCCAGAACCACCGCCAGTACAAAAGAGGACTTTATTCTTGAATATGTCGACCTTGAAGACAGCAGTAGAGTCAACGACGGGGTGGGGACCCGCTTCCGACTGAGACATTTGGACGTTGGGACAGAATGCGAACGTGATGTGGAGTGTGATGGAACTGCTGCTGCTTATCAGAGGCTGCCAAATGTAGATGGTCCGTCTGGCAAGGAATGCCCCCAACCCCCCAATGATGCCAGTGCAAGCTTGTTACCGGTATGATCCTGCCTCCGTCCGAGCTGTTGCACGTGAAAAGCACGCGTCACCAGACATGACACGGTCTAGACTCGGGGCTCGGATAATTATACAGCATCTACGGGTTTCTGGCTTCCACAGAAGTATGGGTACTCATTTGTTGCAGGTCACGACGCATGATGTGAAATCGATTTCAGTCATGACTTGTGAGCGCTAGAGTGTTGAGTGGTCTATGCTTCCCATACGTGCCCCGGACGGGCGCGCGTCTCATCTCTTACGTTTCTCACCCATAAGTACTTACTTTTAACTTCTTTCGCGCAGCCCGATCCACGGTTCCTCAACCGGACGCCCCCCTCCTTGAAACCGGTTTATTCCGCGGTCCAAATTTTTGAGAGGTCGCGCATCCCTCAAACACGCATTACACGGACCACGGTACACGCGCACCCTTGCCGTGGCCGTGTTGTCATGCAAATACGTCAGAACTTCATTCCTGATCTGCACTCGCGAGGGTCCAGCGGGTTGGCTGGGGGTTGCACGTTGCCCAATTACCCATTGGTTTTATCATCGTTCTCACGCTTCGGACGTGTCGCGTCACGCCGCCGTTTATTCCCCTAATAGATCCGTAAAAAGATGTCGTCCGGATCTAAATCAAACGTTCATGATGCGATTTACGCAGAACGATCGGGAGTTTCCGCGTCGAGCGAAAGATCGCAACGTCGCGAGCCCACAGACAATTTGCCCTGAATTCCATGCTTCAGCTGCGTTTGATCCTAGGGTGTTGGCGTTGCGTGGCGCGTGGCGTATATCTGCTGTTTTGTTGGGGGCGTAAAACTCGTTACGCGCTAGAACTCTTCGGGCGCCCAGGTCAATTCCGGGTCCCTCATGGGGTTGATTCAAACAGAGTTCGAGAATAACAATTACTTGAAGTGTGAAACAGAAAGAAAAAATGACGTGCTATGGAGCAAGAGGTAGTTTTACACATGACACGCGACAAAGGTGGTGGAGCGATGCACAGAAACTTTGAGACGACGACACCTGCGATAAGAGCGAAGTAGGTATAACGACCTGGTTAAGAAAGGGTAAGCATCGAGCAAACAGGCGATGGTCAATGGTCTTGTGATCTAGGCTCAGACAATCGCAGGCACGATATCAAGAAAAGGAATTGTACCAGAGTCCGACAGGAAAAACTGCGAAAAAAAAAAGTTCAAATATATGGGCGAGACTACCTCACTACTGTCCGCCTATTTTGGTGCGCCACTGATCCATACTTGCGTTCGTGTAAGAGGCACCAGCTGACGAAGGGGGTCCCAAAGGGGACATCCCTGATTCGAGTGCCAAAGAGTGCAGCGAAGGCCGTGACTGTCGCGATTGTGGTTGCGGGACCTGTAACACCTCATGAGCGCTCGAAGGATGATGTGATGTGCTGGAACCCGGCACCGGATGCGAGCTGTATATGGTCGCTTGCTCGTACCCGCCACCCGCTCTACCCCCATACGAGCCTCCTTGAAGTTGAGAGCCTGACGAGTAGTAATTTTCTGGGCTTCCCGATGGAGTGGAAGAGGACGAGGCGGAACTTGGGTACGCCCCTGGCGAGTGAGAAGGGGGAAAGAACGGAGACGACAGAGTCTGAAGGGGATAACCGTTAGAAGACTGAGAAGACACGTGCGAGGAAGCACTAGAGATGGCCGGAGAGGCTTGGGAGGTCGAAGTCGACCATGGGCGGGGCGAAGGATCAGAATATACCTCGCTCTTTGTGTGAACAGCATTAGGGCCTCGCTCACGAAGTTGATCTCCAACATTGAGGGGGGGTATAACAGGTGGTGCTGTGGACCACGTTGGCTGTATGGTCCTCCCGTGATCACTACGGACGCTTCCCCAGAAGGAAGAACCTGCTATGTGATCTGGCCCAGACGTACTCGAAGATGGTGCACTCGTGGGGGGTTGAGATGGGTGGGAGGGGTACGCGTGGGAATGCATCGACGTGTCAGGGTAATGGTGAGAAGGAAGCGAGGCCAGCGAAGGGGCCTCGGATGGTGGATGATCGTGAACATGGATCGATGAAAGGTGGGGAAGACGCGGGCCTGAAGTGAGGATGTGAGTCGCTGGATATTCATTGGTGGGGTAGCCGTAGGGCGAGAGCGTTGCATGTGGCGAGGGGACACCCGAATTATCACCATACCCCGATGCCATGCCGGAATGTGAACTACCACGCGATGGCGCCAGGTCCCGTGCAGGATCCTGCCCGTCGACAGACTGGTAGTCAAAGTCATGAGCGACTGAGAAATCATCTCCGGTATCTCCTGCGACTGAGGGGTCCAGCAACGGGTTTGTGGTCGCGTCCGGCCTGCGCTTCTTACGAGAATTGTTAGGTCGCCTCCTGTAAACGTAGTCGGGGTACTTCGAGTTAAAGGTCTCTTTTAGACGCTTGGCTTGGTCGAGATAGAATTGCTTGTCCGCCTTGAACGTGCAGGTAAGTATTAGGACGATACGCCACGGTCAGAGCTATTCACCATGTCCATCGAATTCCATTCCTTGCTCAATATCTTACTGATATCGCCGGTGCGCATAGTCTGGTTCGCTGCTGAGACCTGAGGTCGTCTGCGACGTGCAAATATCATGAACGCGTTCATGGGACGTCGGGGTGTGCCGTCAGAGTTAAGTGCCTGGGAGGTCAGCTGAGTGTCCTCTACGAAAATGGTCAGCAAACTGGGTATTGCACTGCCAAGACGGAACCGACCTAGCGCCATTTCATCCGCCTTTGCGGACGCGCGACGGTGGTTATACGACGCGCCATCGTCGGACTCCGCGCGGGGGCTGTTCCTGTCTGAGCGACCGTGCCGGTATGTAGCAGAGTCTGAGCTAGCCTGAGGTTGTTGTACCAGAGAGTCAAGACGGCTCATGATACCAGTCGCAGACACGAGCGTGGATGGGAGGTGGAGGGAACGCGTCTTGAAGTATGTGAACGGCGATGTCGCGCGGGTAAGTCAGGCGAGCGAACTGCGGCGTGATCGGGGCGAGGCTGTCGCGGACGCCCGAGTTTCCAGAAGGGTGGCGGCTTATGAGAGCAAGCGGGCCCTAGAGAGGTGGTTGGGGTGTGTGAAGTTCACTGTATAAACTTTGTCAACCGCGGACGAAGGGGGAAACGACAGGACCAAATCACCTGAGCGCGCTGGGTTTTTGACGTTACGGACTGTGAGGACGGGATCAAAGCGAAGCAACTGACTCCCTGAGAAGGGGAATCTGCTGATCTCTTGTTGGTCGCCCCATGGTCATTGACACCGGCTAAGGAGGTGCTATAACAGACACCCTTGAAACGGCTGTGCTCCTCACCCTTGGGACCATAAACGCGGCTCGACCAATCGACGGTTTCCCCGCCGTCCTCAAAATCCCTTTCCCATAATTATCGAAGATTCCACAAAGGCAAACGCCAGCTGATATCCAAAGTCCAGGCGCGTCTCAGGTTGCCTTTTAGAATTTTTCCTCGGCCTTTTCCCTGCCCTTCTGGGCTAGCCTCAATTCGAACCCAATCCCTCAGCGCCGTTCAGCGCCCAAATGCGGACCTTGGACCTTGTTTCTCAAGCTTCAAAGCATCAGTCAGGCGAACCTCCCTGAACTCTCGCAACGCTCACCTCCCCCAGACCATTCGTTCTACTGGAACAGTCCTAATCTTGAGGTCAGTGAACACAGTTGCTTTCGACGTCGTAGGCGCAAGAAATAATCCTAGGCCCTCCACACCCCACTGCGCCCATCTTGATTCCGAATTGCCGCTCGTAGACTCTGGTAGTATGCTGCGCCTGAGAGAGCTTGACGGTACTGTATGTGCTTGTGTCCCCCTCAATTCTTGAGAATAATCCAACACCCTCTGCGAATATGCTGGATCCGGAGTATTTCCTGGGAGCTTCTTGACACGCCTCTCCAGCGATGTTGTTGCCCTTGATGATGGAATGACCCTGTTGACCCTTCTGGTCTTTGGTTCATGAGGCCTGAGGCACCGCCGACTGCCGAACCGGCTGGCGTCTTGTTTGTCTTGTCTCGGCCGACCGAGCCCGAGCCCGATCCACGTTTTGTTCTCCACTCCGCTGCAAGGTGGATGGCATCTGATACTGTTCATCGTTCCTCCATTCCATACGCTCCAGAATATTTTCACTCTGTCCGTAAGTCCTATAGTCCCTTGGAAGCAAAGTTCGGGTGTTCAAACCAACGAGCAAAGATAAAATAAATTAGATGCCCTGGTACCTGAAATGGACATGTCAATTCCAGCGACGCGGTTCCAAAACAACTCCACCTGTCTCGAGGGGGGGTCGCTGAACGCCGACACATTTGGGGGAACGCCCCGACCGTTTTGCCACGTGTCATGTTACCGGCATGTTTTGATACTTCTACTAGGCGCGTGTAGATTGCAAATGTAAAATAGCGGGTCAAAGGCGCGTTTATTACCTAAAGCACCCACAAACCCATGTGTCCACTTTCCGCTCAATGCCGGTGTGCTACCGTTCTCGAGATCAAAAAATATTGCGCCCAAAGGAAGATCCACCCAAAAAGAAAAAAAAAAAAAGTGGTCCTTCAAGCTTTAATGATTTCTGTTCTCTATACTGCGGACGTTCCCCCGTACGTTCGGACCCTAGAGCATTCCCAGATCAGGGGTTCAAAGTGAGGTAATTCCCACCCTCTCCCGTTGCGTTCGCTGCAATTCCGAGAGGGGATAGAACAGAGGTCCACCCAAAGGGGGACACCAGCATTACATCGTTAGCTTATTGGCGTGCGTTGTTTACGAACTGTGTGTCCAGTTGAGTGTCCGATTATGTACGCCCGATTTGAGTGAGTGTGGTGATCAAAAAATATTTGGCAATTATCCGTAGCGCCCAGATGAAGAGCTGCCTGCAACCCAACCCGCCGGTGACTGGCGACGGTTGATTGTCATCATCAAAACCTGAAATCAAAACGGCGGAGTAGTTTGAACGTGTCCATGCAACCAACGGTGGGCATGATGTGTGGGCGACCTGGAACCGGGAGCTATTGGGACCGAATACGTTCCGCAGTGCATTACGGTTGCGGTTAGCGATGTGATCGCCACCGTTGCGGGGGAATTAGGCCCGTCAGCGTCCGCAGAATCTTCTCATCCTTCCTCACGAAGTTTGACCGAACCGACCAACGATATCGCTGACTGCCACCGCACTCACATGGTAGAGGGACTAAATCAGAGGGAAATGATGCGAGGGAGCATCTATTTGGGGGCTCCACGCACTAGCTCTCGACACGTATTTCAAGTTTGGGACCAGATAGGGTGTGATGGTGTCGTGGAAGGATCGCCTGCAACGCCTTCAGACCTGTGAAGGATAAAAGGGGCAACCGAATTCTGTTGTCGTTGTCGACTTCGAAGTGCGAGGGCTTAAAGTCGCCGTGTAAATGATATGATCGAGATATGGGGTGGCTTCCGACTGCTAGACGGATTCAGTAAAGCGCTGATGCCCGGAAACAAAGTTTCACTTCCGAGTAAGCACATTGCGCAGAACCTTGACAAAACGTGTCAACGCCCGAGTTTACCTCGTACCTTAACTGGTGCTCAACAACTTCGAGTCGACGGTCAACAAAGAGGAAGCAAACAAACCTGCAATTAAGCAACGACCGCAACATGGGCACACCAAGATCTGCAGCTGTACCGCAGATCCACGATAAAAAATAAATGACGAGAAAAAAAAAAGAGAAAACCTCTCTTTCGCGCGCGGGAGTAATTGTTCAGATAACGCGCGCCTCATACCAACCGCCGCCACCCGTGAGATAACGCACAAGTGGCAAGGTTATTTGTGGCGTACGGTAGACCGACAATGGCATGACTTGATCACTCACACTGTCATAGTGCGTGGTATTCTTGTCGCTTGAAAAGGGATCAGGCGTCTGACAAACAAGCGCCAGATAAAGTAAGCGCCCAAGCGCTTTCCTTTTATTCCATGGTACCTTTGCGAAGACCTCCGTTGCTGATATTTCGTACACGTAATGAGAATTTGCGACTAACCCTGAAGGCACACTGAAGAATATGGTATAGACGATGGAAGGAAAGGGATAAAGGTTTCTGTTTGACAAACGAGTTCGGCCATGCAGTAATCCCTCAGCGCCGTAGCCTTCCTGCGTATCGGGAATGAAGATCTGACCCGCGGTGACAACTAATGAGGTCAGTTGTCTCTTCCACGGGAGTGAGGAAACAGGATACAAGTGCGGCGGCAATAGACAAGAGGAGCCGACTTGCGATACGCAGCCTTTAGGTTGGTAACCAGCTGTAGCAGACTCCATCTAGACTTGTGTTGCACTCGGCGTTGTATTCCTAGGTATTACTCAACGGGAACAGTTCTGGGGTAGACCGCGGGGGCAGGGAAATAAATTCCCATCGGGGGGAGAGTTTCAGCTTGTGAGAAAAGAGCCGGGAGGGTGAGGGTGACTTGATACAGTATCCCACACACAAGCTTCAAGTGCTTCGGTGAATGACTTGAAGCGCAGAACAGTGAATAGATGCGGCGATCATAAGCCAAAAATATTAGACATTGTAGGATTGAGGGTATCAGAGCTAAACCGGCCGGTAGGGAGAATCGTGAAGGGCAGAGAAGTACATGGTGAATCAAACGCAGCTAAATGGAGGCAGTGCTCGCACAGTGGTTATCAAACTTGATACGGACCGATGGAGTGTCAGAGGCTTCTGTTCTGAGACGAAGTACATGGGTTCTTTTATATGGTTTGTCGAGCGTGCATCTGCCCCCTGCACCCGGTGATGGGAACCCTCCCTGGGTGGTGGGAATTGAATATTGAATCCCGAACCCGCCCGAACGACAAAAATGGGAGCCCGCCACTTGGCGACATCCAGGTAATCACGTGAAGATCACGTGCGATGAGACGGCGCGTCAAGGCGCGAGAAACGCTCGACGTGACTCGGCGCGTCACCCATTCATCAATATTCATCCACGACTCATACAGTGAAGGTATCTTTGATGCCCTAATAATTCAAACTCGCCCCAACAGATGTCGATATTTGAAGGGGTCAAGTTTTTCTGTACCTCCACTCTTGCAGACCAGCGAAAGGCTGATCTGACCCTCTTGTTGAAGCATAATGGTGCGCAACCGGTACCTCTGCGGGAAGCAACACATATTATCACGCGCTCGCTCGACTATGATGGGCAAGATAATGCAAATGAAGGATCGGCCGCAGTCACAGTACATCTCTCCTGAGTTTTGGGCCACGTCTGCGTGTTAATCGTTGAGCCCCCAGGATTACTGGGTCGACCGTTCTTTAATCCTTGGAAGGCTTCAGTCGTGAGTGAATATGTTTGTTTTCGAGTACTCCGCCTGATCACTATTTTAGAGTCCATCATTTCTCCCCGGATCCCACAATGTTATTCTCAGGAGTTGTGGCTTGTGCGACCGACGTAGGCTTTCTTCCGCTATCCTTTCTACCGCACGCTTCACATTCCTTTCTTAGCTTGTGCCATCCGATAACGAAGTACTATCTGCCGGAATTACGGCACTTGGAGGACAGTGGCGCACTGGACTAACTCGTGATGTCACACACCTCTTCGCCATCGGCCCTGGCTCCGAGAAGTATCAGACTGCACTGCGCTATCAGAATGAAACGCAGGTTAAAGTACTCGTTCCGCATTGGTTCGATGATTCTGTGCGCCTTGGTATCCGTGGTCTCTCAACTTCTGCGTACGAGTGGCCCGAGCCTACAATCCTCACATTTGGGAAGCCAAGCCCTGAGGTGGGTGAAGTAGGGGATGGTGCGTTACGACCACAGAGCAAGTTATCCCAAGATAAGAAGGCCCTGTACAAAGCTGCGCTTATGACAATGGAGCAAGAAGCAAAGCTGGGTCAATCGGAGACGCGCGATATCTGGGATCGTAGGCGCATATTACTTGCACCCGATCTCGATCTATCGGGCGACCGTCGGCATGCCATTGAAGCTGGTATTTCCCGCTCAGGAGGAGTCGTTGTGGAATACCATACTGAACATGCGGACGCGGAGTACGATTTCGACGTTCTTATCGCGCGATACCGCTGGGGATCTCTCTATGTGCAGGTGAGCTTCGCCGACATGGTTTCCATTAGGGCCCTAGCTGACTCTACGTGCAGGGCGTAAGCGGGCGAAAGCTCATAGGGTCCCTCACATGGCTATTTCATGTAGAGTCCACGGGAACCATTGGTACACCCACGGCACAGTTACTTCATTACCCAATCCCCAAGAAACCTATCGAGGGGTTCTCTTCTCACGTGCGTGTAGTTGGTCGTCCAATGCGGATGGCGTCGCTTATTATACTGTAGGAGATCACAGTGACAAATTATACAGGCGATGCTCGCGATTACCTTAAAAAGCTCATTGGACTTATGGGAGCAACTTTTACGCCGAGCATGTCTGGGAAAAATACTGTGCTCATAGCGGCGTAGTACGTCCCTCTCAATGCGCTATGTACCTCTAGTCTCGCTAATCACATCGTTCCGGCCCTGCAGCATCTCAGGAAATAAGGCTGCCAAGGCTCGTAATTGGTCCATCCCTGTCGTCAACCATACATGGCTAGAGGATTGCTTTATTCAGTGGAGAAATCTTTCTGTTGGTCTCGAAAAATATGTCGCTTTCCCACCCGGCCTCGACTTCTCTGACCATCTCGGCGAGCGCGGCGTTCAACGCGAGGTTATTCTCGATACACTTCCGGACCTCATTGATGAGATGACAGTTGAGCGGGATGAGATAAACTCTATAGGACAGGGTTCAATTCGTCGCAATGGAGAGTCCTCCCCTCAGGTAGCCGTGAAAAGGTCCAAGGCTCGCAGGGTTCAAGGAGAGGGCGCCATGGACAGACCGGAGTCTGGACACGGGATGGACGCTGATGCACGATCTCAGCCCACGGGTGAGCAAGTGGTGGAGGATGATCATATGCAGGTCGATAGGCCAGTGGTATCCTGTGATTCGGCGGCGAATCCTGAGCGTAATCGCACTGGGAGATCGTCTGGAGGAACAGCCGAGCACACTTCTCCATTGCGACAACCTACCCATCCGCCCCAGCGAACGCACGAGGGTCCCTCGTCAGCCGGCAACCGCCGCCTTAGGGCCGACCCAGGGACAACAGAGGACGCACCATCTCCAACGAAAAGATCAGCACATGACAAGTCGACTGTGACAGGCACTCCGGTCATGAGCCCATCAAAGTCTCGTTCAACAACCCCGCTTCGGATGGAATCAGTTCTTATGCCACCCAAGGGGACAGGCAAGGCTCTTCGGAAGTCACCACAGCAATCGGTTATTAGGACCAGCCCAGTCAAATCCAATCGCAAGGGGGGTGAGACTCGCCCAGAGTCGGTCTCCACAGAACTCGCGCCTCCTTTGTCATCACTCGCAGTTGACACGACTATGGACCAAGAGGAAGGGCCGGCAAGACGGACATCGCGCCGCAGCGCGGCTAACAAGGCTTCTCAAAGGTTGCGGGATGAAGTGATGCCCGACGTTGTCAATTTTGAAAAAGAATTGCGGCGCGGCCACATGCGAGCCGCCAACCTCCTGAAAAGTGAGCGGGGAGAGGAAAAGACAGACATAGCTCCGAAGGCGTTGATGAAGGGTAAGAAGCGTGCCTCGATCCAACTCACAATGGAAGACGTAGTCTCCTCTGATGGCGAACACGAGCGCAAAAAGCGGCGCCTCAGTGGCACCAGGACCAATGATCACTTCAAGGGGCGTGATGACGATGATCGCGCCGACATAACCGAAGCCAGTTCGCAGGGGTCGGTTGAGTTTCTGTCCAACAAGGGTGGGACGAAAGTTGCTAAAGCGAAGAAGCCATCTTCCTATAGAGATTCCAGGCAAGTAGAACCAGTCCCCCACGACTCATTTTTCTATCTAACAGGCCACAGCGACAAGTCCGTGAGGATCTTGGCCACGCAAGTCACCCTGGATGAAACCGAAGAAAAGGTGTGGCTGAAAGTCCACGATTCTTGACCATTGTTCACTGCTTCCGTCTTTGTTAGGCGCTGGTAAAGCTGGGAGCCAGGGTCGGCGTGAAACCCGACGAATGTACTCACCTGGTCGTCAAAACCCTCGCTCGCACGGAAAAGCTCCTCTGCGCCATAGCGGTAGCACCCGCCATTGTGACAGAAAATTGGGTCCGTGATTCAATCGCAGCCAAGAAACTACTTCGTGGGCAGCTTGTTTCGTTCTATTCCAAGCTATCCACTGACACGTTTTCTACGCAGCTACTGATAAGTACGCGCTCGTAGACCTGGCAAACGAGAAGAAGTGGAAGTTCAAGCTGACGGACGCACTCAAGCGTGCCAAGGCCAAGAAAGGGCAACTTTTCGGTGGCAAAATCTTCTATGTCACAAATAAAGTTCCGCTAGACAAGAAACTGTTGAAGAACGTCATATTGGCACATGGAGGGCAGGTGAGCTATGTCTAATCCAAATTTATCCGAACCCGCCCATAAAGTGATCGACGGATTGGGCCATAGTTACGCCAACAAAACCTTACGGTCCGCGCGCTAAGTGGCAAGGGGTCAGGTCACCAACACTATGTGATCTCATGTCCCGAGGATGCCTCGATATGGCGACCAATCGCCGAAGCTGGTCATTCGATATACTCCCATGAGCTTATCCTCAGTGCAGCTCTCACACAGGAGATTCATTTAAATGCCGAAGGCGTTCGAATTGCCACGTCGTAATCAGTACTGTAGGATATCCTCGAATCAGGGTCCGTCGCCATTCAATTATTGGTTAGCTTTTTGAGCGACTCGTAGCGCTGGGTTGTCAAGAAATGGACAGTTCGTATGAATCGCCGCATTTCTACCCACATTCACTGCCTGTCTGGTGTTTGTAATGAAATTAATTAAAGAACAACTCTTTTTTTGGCAAATCCCCTCTGGGCTACAACAAGATTGTGAACGCCATGAGTGCAAGGTACTTCTGAGACAAATGCATTACAAATCAAATTTTTGGGGGTACCCTGTATCTTATCGCCCCCAGGTAACCGTGGATCGTCCATTCAAGTCGACGGAGAGACCAGAAACAACCAAACGTTGGACTGCGGAGTCGTACACCCATTTCCGGGATGGGACGTTGGCCCCATCGAGACGGACCCATCTGGGGGCCTTATTGACACCCAGGACAGTGATGACGCCCAAGGACTGGACGACGCGAAATGCACCCTGCCCCCCGATTTCCAGCAACTTATCGGACGCCTCGAACGTCAGAGTTCGGCTCTGGGTAGCAACAGCCCTGCTGTCTTCGTCGTCGGGCCCCAGCGTTTCGCCATCGTCGACGATTGCGGTACCATACGCGTGGCCCTCGCTCCCAAGGGTGACGAGAAGGGCGTACGGCGCGGTAGCGCTCGCGCGGGTCGTGTATCCTGGCTGTGAATGTAGAAGCAACGCGGCACCTGAGCGGATGAGGACAGGAATGTGGCCGAGGGGCGCGTCGAGGTGTATTGTGCTTCCGCCGGAGGGGTCACCCTTCACAATGGTGTGGGTGTACCAGTCACGCCAGATGACCTGTCCGCGACCGGGAAGGAAACCTGTTCAACAAAGAAATAAGTTTGATGCGCGCGCGCGTACAGCGAGGCCGGGGCCCCACCTGAAACGGAGGTGACGTTTGGTGTTAACACTGGAGAAACCAAGATATCGCCCCCGACCATGAACTGACGGTCCACCGAGAGTAGCTCCGGCTCTTGTGGGAATTCAAAAAAGAGCGCGCGCACGGGCGGCGTGCCGTACAGCGAAGCGTGCGCAAAGAGGGTATACTGAAGGGTACCGTGTCAGTAGAATGGGGTGGTTAGCAGCCACGCGGAGAGGGAGACACGTGCCCAGTACGGGAGTAGAGCGTAGCGCACTGCGGTGGCGACACGAGTGGCATGCGCGACACTGTCCCACCTGTACGGCTCCTGAGGGATCGCGCCACGGATGTTGTGGTTACGAAAGAACGGTGTGAATGCGGCGAGTTGCATCCACCGATTGCAAAGTTCTTCGTCGGTGTTCCCTACTGCAGAATGGAAGTTATGTAGCATCAGTGCCCAAGCATTGGTTCTACGGAGATGGCCTTCGCGCACCAAAGCCGCAAGCGTCTGCCCCAACCATCGGCATTTGGAAGAGTTGGAACTGCAATACTCCCTGGATGCTATGGTACAAGTACGACCACTTGCTCCAGTTATCTCCCAGCTTACGGTGGTGCATCATATTAGACTGGCATCTGCTCTCCTAACCAAAAAAACTTGCCACGCACCCAATGTCCTGTCCATCTTCCCGAACCAGCGAAGGTAGAACGAGAGATTAAGAATGGCCGTTTCCCTGGGTGTAGTTCGCGGAATGCCAGGTTTGTGGCACGGGACATGAGGTGTCCGAACAAATTGTGCATGTCAAGTTCGGTGTAGCCATCGTAGTGCGTCGCGTTTATTGCAATCGCCCGTGTCGACAAATCACCCAGCGCTACGGAAGGGGAAAAGCACTGAGAGATGACGGCCGAGGTGTAGAGCGAGGAAACACTCACCATTGTGAATAGCGTACAATGGAGCAGAACCGGGCGAAGCAGACGCGTACCTCGTGGAGGGCGCGTTGCCATCGCCGCTCGGGTTGTTGGCTGAGGACTGAATCCCTGCACCGTAAGTAAGCGAGCCATTGACGGTGATATTCCCACTTGGTCCAGACACTGCAGGGTCGTATCTTTGGTAGAAACTCGATCAACACCAACAGAAACAATGATTAACTGACCTCGCTTACCCCTCTGGATATTCAGTTACAAGATTTCCGGGTTCCCCAGGGAGAGTTATAGTAGGAGAGTAGTTTGGTCGACCAGAGGCTGGAGGACTAATTTCAACATGAGCAGCAGACCATACAGTGGTAGCCGTGGTTGTCTTTCTTACCAATGGCCGTCGCAGAAAGATACAGCTTCATTCATATCTAGCCAAAGGCCAGAGAACTCGACGCCGAGCGACGTCCAGTTGCGCAGAGCTTCTTTCCACCATAGTTCAACGCCTGGCGCAAGCCAGTCCGGAAACACCTAGAGTCGTGTGATTAGTCGGTACGGGGAGAATAAGGTCTTCCAGCCCACGGTGTGCCCCGGCCACACTTGCCCAACGTGAAGCGATTGATCGGGATTACGGATAAATATACCTCTAAATGGGGACATGAGGTCGTTCTGGAAAGGTGCCTAGCCGGGGGATGGAGCCTCACAGTTCAACGCCGCGTGTGAAGGGATCATACTATGGATACGTTTAGGTAGCGCCCTTTCAATGGCAAGATGATAAAGCTCACTACGTCCGTCGCGTTTGTAACGAGGGCAGCGGAGCCATGAACAATGGGGATATCTACCACGAGGGTAAGCTATTCCTTTAACGGGCATTAAGAGATGTCATACAGTGCTGTTCGTTTGCCCTCTGTAGAAAAACGTCAGCCCGACACGCCGCTAACACGAGAAGAACTGGTTGACGAACCAGGCTCCTGATAAAATCACGCATTTCATGGGCAGGATAAGTCACGGGATCGACTGTGAAATCTCTGTAGTGATGATACAACTCCAAGTCGTTCCACATTACTGCGCGAAGTAGTAGCGTGTTCAGTGTCACCCTGCGGATGAAGCCATTTACGGATTTCCGAACCTTCGAGGGGAATATTGGCAGCGCGCATGGCATCCACCTGGTGCTTCGTCTCAGAAAGGCTCACATAGCCCCACCTACATAGATGGAAGCCAAAGCCCCAATTTGGAGGACGGGTGGGTAAGCCAACGACTTGGCCGTGTTGTTCGATGACGCTTTTCGGGTCTGGGCCAGAGAAGAAGTACAAATCGAGGGTCCCACCGATGGCGGAGTACTGAATCAAAGACTGATTCGAGGACGGGGGTGACGCAAGGATGATGTCGGACCCTGCGGCGCTAGGTACGACTCGTCATGGTCAGCGAAAGAACGAAGACGATTGAGAAGATAGTACGGACCTGGAGAGGAAGACGCCGTGGGACTTGAAACTATTTGAGGATGGGAGCCAGCGATGTTCGAGGTAGACGGGGTGTGAGCCGTAACTACAGCACGATAATAATATGCAGGATGAGTACTGGCAGAAATGATGATGTATTTAGCAATTGGGAGAACGGACATGTTCTCGTCCAGAGGGTCTGCATCGTCTCTGTTCCACATTGTCTGTATCGTACCATTTAGTACGTCACGGCGGAAGCCACTTGAGGCCACGACTTCGCCCAATCCATAGATGTTAGTGTCCAAAGGAAGGCTCGACGTGAGCTATCAGATCAATCATGGCACGTGAACATCGGCAACGAGCAGGACATGATTACACGTACCTGCAAATAACGGTCCTCGAACACCAAAGGAAACCCGTCGAATACCAAACCCGGATCGCTGGTTCTCTCTCGAAACGCAGGGATCGGCGTTGAAGGTAGTGACGTCAGGCGTGTATCGAATATGGGGGTCGAACCGGGATCGGATCGGCGTGTGATCCAGAACGCGAACGGCGACGCTTCATAATCGAATTGCAACCCTGCCTCGGCGGGGGAGCTCAGATTTTCGACTTTTGGCGGGTCAAAGTAAGCCGACGGTAGAGTGAATTGCTGGGCCGATTTGTCAAAGATGTTGACATGCAGCCTGCGACGGCCTCATCGGTCAATGAATGGCTCTGATGCACGCCGTCGCCGAAACCCACCGGGAAGCGGTTTCATATGTGACCTGAATGGTAAGATTGAGTATGTCGTTTCCAAACGCGTTGCACGGAGGTCCAGCGAGATTAAGCTGCGCTGTGAACCCATTTCGATGCTCCCTGAACGAATCGAGGGTGTAACCTGTAAATGGAAGATTAATTACGGTGGTAATTTCGAACCGCAAATTACATTAATAAATGGCGGCGAAAGAGGGGACCATTAATATTAACACAAACCTGGGCAATCGGCGACACTTAGGGAATGATGCTTCTTCTCCCTATATCCACCGCGGATCCCATCAAGAAGCTTTGAGAATTGACCCTCCTTCCAAGTCCAGTACGGGTATCGTGCCGATCTAAGCAAGAGCGCTACGATGAGCGACAAAATGGCACCGAACGTCCTGACAGCGCGGTCACGGTCGAGCGCGGACAAGTCAATACCATACAACTCCTAAACCCGGCTGCATGGACAGGAAGGGACTTTACCATGCAAAGCGAATCCCTCGCGTCCACCTGCCTGACCAACGCTCCACACCCAAGTGCTCCTTCGAGGCTCCATTTCTGGGGACATTATCACAGGCACGATGCATGACAGTGTGGGGCGCTCCGTCGTCCTCGTCGACGACGTTAGGTTGCTTGCTGCCATCACCACGTTTCGATTGGAGCTTCGGCGTTGCCATCACCCGTAAAAGCAGCTGCCAGTGAGCGATGTCGCGGCGACCACGATGGTTGGACGATAGATGAATGCACTCGAGGCGCCGCGAACTTCCCCACGACTGACCACATGAAGGGTGAGAGATTTCGTACTTTCTGGGCCAGATCGTGTATACGTTATCGCGAGATAATACATCCTTGCGCCTTTTTACATACTTTCAATACACGTGGAAACATCACCTGATTCCGCGGCTCGACTAAGTCACGGTTTACAGTACCCACCGGCAAGCGCACGCGGATAGTCTCGAAGGGCCCATTTGTCATGCAGAGCCTGGACGAGTGGTCCAGGAAACAGGAAAGAACGTTTCGAATGGCAAGTTTTGCCATTGCGGCGCATCACGCATCCATTCATCATGACGAAATCAACAGTTGACTCTCAGCTGGGGCATCTGTATCACGATAATGGCTTCGCGAGGACGTGGCGGCGCTCCGCGTACCGATGTAAAGGTTCCGAGTCGACGAACCTGTCAATAGGCCTAGCATCAGCGGACGCTGTCTGGCCATCGTCGAGGGTGTTGACAGTGGCGCTGGCATTCTCCCGACCAGTGCCAGGATGATGGCTCCCGATACAGCATGCAAGTTAAGAGACTTCGACTTCGGCTCGATGAATGGCCTCATCACAAGCAGCGACGAGAAAAAGCGAAGAAATTCGATCGGTGACTTTGCACGTTTCAAACAAAGACGGAAGCATACCTCATAAACCGAACAACGACACGGGGTACGGGACATGGATCGACATAAAATCAGACTTTCGTTGTATTTGATATTTGGGGGGTTATAAATGATTCTTGTAAAAGAATAATGATAATACGTGGCCACTTTTGTATCGGGACGTGACGGTTCCACAGGATAAAGGAATGTACATAAAAAGAAAAAAAAAAGGACGATGATGGTGAGGGTGTATGAACTTGTAAACCAGCGTGAAGTAACATGCGTGGTATATACTACAGAAAGGAACGACATGCGGGGATGGAGATAGCGCGTAGAAGGGGAGCAGTTGTAACATCGAGGCCTCGAACCGAACCAAACCAAATAAGACCCAAGAAGTGGAAAAATAATGCAAGTGATCAGCTCCTGGGAAGAGATATGGACGCTACTGCTCCACCATTGGCATTGCTACTACTTCGTCGAGCGGCGCCCGAGAGGCGGCTCTGCGTTTGAAGTTTGACCTGTGCTTCGAGTTTCACGCGCTGCTTGCGTATGTCATCGTCTTTGAGCCGAAATGAGTTGGCCAGCTCAACGAGCAAGTCTGGTGTGGAGGAGATCAAGAACGATGGAGGGTGAATGAGGATGTTCAACGCCTCGGCCTCTTGACGAATCCCGAGTAGGGTACGGTGGCAGCATGTTACGATGGCGAGCCCAACACGGAGGAGAAATACCATGCCTGGGGTAGGTAAGTCGGCGTAACTCAGAGAGAAGTAAGCTGCACACACCTTCGCTCAAAAAGATGTCCCATACTCTTTGAAAGTAGTCAGTAGGGAGGGCCTCAACAAAGAGCGTTGAAAACCTGTAACAAGCGAACGTCAGATGCACGTTCGTACCACGAAAGCTGCATCGGGAAACACTGACCATGGTCGGCAAATGCGAATGGGGGCAATAGCCATATCAGTGAATAGTTTCTTCGCAATCGTGGGATCGATTGTTTCCATGGCCTTGGCGAATAACGACGCATCGATGTCGAGTTGGATTGCATTGGAAGAGAAGTATGGCCGGAGATGAGAGTCCATGAGAGAGATAAAAATCCAAAACGCGTCCTCCTCTGGGGACTGAAGGAGCAGTTGACCAGCGATGAATGCCAATCCTGGAAATGAAGAACAAGGGTTGAACCCTCTGTACCAGTACGCAAAACCGATAGGAGTCCCACCTTTGCAGTATTGAATGTCTGGAACCATCGTCAAGTATGCCTGCAAGAGCGTGACCAGCGGCCCATTCGGCTGGGACAACCTCGCATCGCCAGGAAAACAAAGATGCGCGTCGCGCTGGATTTCTGCAAACGCAGGGACCCTCTCGCGGTCACCGAACTGTGCATACAGCCCTTCGATACGCTTCGCTCTGCTGTCCGTCAGGTGAGCCCACACCTGATAACGCACCGATGCAGGTACGCCCTCCTGAAGCAACTTGCGGATCTTCTTGCTCCTCCGCGCCTGCGACGGTGGCGTTGATGACATTGCCGAGATCCACTTGAGCTCTCGCGCGCGGTGCGCCTCGACAGCACTTGAGCTCGTTATCGTCTGTGTTGCTGTCATCGGCGGTAGCGACATTGCGGAGGGGCTGACGGGTGAGCGCGTATCAGACGCGCCACCCGACGTCGTAGATGTGGCAGGACTTTCGACGCGCAGGAACGATGGCCTTCCCTCACTCCCGGAGCTCTTGCTATTGGCGGTCGAGTCCTCACTCACGCGGGGGCGTGTCGTATTGGGACGGACGAGTTCAAAGTCCGTGTCCTTCACCTGCACGGTGTCTCCCTCGTGCAATACATCGTCATCCCGCAATGACTTCGCGCGGAGTGCCGATAAGGAGATCTTCGAACGGAGCGAACCACTTCTTCCCAATGGGGCGCTAGATGACGGGGCGGACGCGGGCACCCGCGAGTCACTAGAGCTGGAGGGCTCAATCTCCGTTGAAGTTTTGCGTGGTAGCGAGCCGGCGGACAGTTGTCGGGAGAATGGTGCTCTGTTTCCTGGGACAGCACGGTTGGACAGCACCTGGCTCTCACTGAGAGAGATCTGTATCGATGGGGGTGTCGCTACCGAACGCGGGACTCGACTCGAGGCGGACACGTCGGGTTTCGCAGAGGATTGTGGGGGTGCCCCCCGTTCTTGCGATGATTTTGAGGGTCCAGCGCGGAGAGACGGCTCACTCTTCATGGGCACCAGCGTACGGCGAAGAGTTGGTGATGCCGGGGACGAGTTGGCGTTGGCTTGTGATGACGAAACGCTGGCATCTGAGGGCGACGTAGTTGGTTTGGTCGATGTTTGGGTTCGGGATAATGATAACGGTGATGGGGTATACTGTCGTGCCTGGTGAATACGGGCGGTATGTGCAGCAGCCCGGGCGGCCATTCCATTGGGCTGAGAGCTCGATGTTGAGTCCGCAGTCGACGGGCGGGCGTTCGTCGTATTTTTGCTATGAAAGGGGCCATCTTTCAGTAAAACAAAGCTACAAGGCACGTGGGACTAAAATTTGAGATATAGTACGAACCTCTGCTCCTTCGGTGGCGTTCCCGCGCTCAGAGGAGAATCAAAGCCAGAGAAAGAACGTGAACGAGGGCGCACAGCTCTAGCTTTTGGAACAAAATCCTCCCGGGGAATAACGTTTGACGTCGCAGCCTGAGACTGGACTGGCAATTGCTGCACACTGGGAGCTGGAGAATGCGTATTTTGTATAGAAGTGGGAACGGGCGGCGGCGCCGTGGCCGCGGCAATGCGTTTTGCTGGAATATCGTTCGGAGGATCGATTGAAAAAAGTATTGGCACGGGCCCCAGAGCCGCAGAGAGATCTTGTGGGGTCGATCCGTAGATGGTGCTGAAGCGCGGGAGACCGTTTGGCATAACACGCATCTGAGTGGCTCTGCGCATTGTCTGGATCAGCAAGTTCGAAGGTAGAGACGGCACAAGCTCCATCACGCGTCCGTACAACGGGCCTTGTGGCGACAAGTTCGGTTTGGGGGCATTCGGATGCGGAGGGAAGAGGCTCGTTGGTAGAGTGTTGCCAGCCGGCTCATCTACCGCTTGCAACGGTAGATGCATGATGGCAGGTGTCGACGTTGCAGCAAACGTTGGGGACGACTCGGACGACAATGGAGACCTAGGGCTGTACGGAGGAGGCGGGGCCGGATTCATCACAACGAGCGGTGCCATCCCACCGCGTTTCATCTTTTCTGGTGCCGTACTTGAAGGACTCACGGTGGGTGAGGTAGGAGAGGTGGGAGACAGAGGTTGTGTTCCCCGGATTCCCGCCACATCTCCTTCCTCATCTTTGACGACGATGCTTTGGGACTGTTCGGACGTGTGCTCGTCGGATATCGTTGACCTCAAGGGACTTGGTAGGGGACTGCTTATCCCACGGTCCGATTCAATCTTTTGACGCAAAGCGGACGCTGCACCGCTTCCTCGGAGATCGAAGGCAGCGCCGACAGGAGAACGTATCATAGAAGTGTTTGGACTCGTAGGTGACGATTTCGGCGAGCTAAAGGCCGCGTGGAGTAATGGCGAGGTGACTGTGGCAGTCACAAGATCCGAAGGTTCTGGTCCCAATGCACTATTCCCTAAGTCAAGTGGCGGCGGAATGGTTCGTGTCGCTTGAATTGCCGTAGGCTGAGGGATTTCCCGAGGTGGCGGGGAGACAGATGTTGCCTCGGATGGCGATGAGAGTGGTTCAGAAGGCGGAGAGACTGGGTCTTGAGAACCTTGTGAATGGCCAACTGGTGGGGGAAGCTCCGTCGGGACGGGGGGTGGGGCAGTCGTAGTAGTATAGCCCGAAGATTTGGACATTTTTGACGAAATAGACAACCGGGAGTAGCGATAGTTGTCATAAAACGAAGCACCATCCCCATCCTCACTGTACTCGGATGTCGACGATACCGGTCGATGCGCATCCAACACGAAAGAGGTTGCCCGACTGGAAGGAGTAGGAATTTGGGTAGGAGGAGCGGGGAAGCCGTCAACTGTTTCTTCGAGAGATGTACGCTCCCGGTCCGACTGGGACGAGAACTCGTGATCACTATCATCGTCGTCATCGTCGTCCTCGTCATCATCGTCATCATCATCATCAATATTACCAGAGAGGAAGCCTTGAAGCATGGACAACCCAATCCCAGCAGCCCCGTCGGACATGGCGACGGAAAGGCGAGACAAATGGGCGCTGCTTGCATTGTCAAGACTCAGACGGGGGTTAGAGGATTCCATCCTGGGGGGCGATGGAGGAGGCGGGGCTGATAGAGGCACGTCTATGGGTTGGGACCTAGGTTGCACTATACCCAGGATATCGTGCGATAGACCGGATCCTGGCTTGGATGAGGATAGAGTTTCTGTGGCACCCAGATTTTGTCGAAGCGTATGTGTGGCATGGTACGGAGAGACATTTTCTGCACCATGGGACGTGTCTGAGAAAATGGACGGTCTGCTCTGGTCCCTGAGATGGGGCTCTGGGTAGGGCTCGGATGGCGTCGGTGGTGAGGCCGACTCCTGGACAGACGACGATGAAGAGTGGGTGACGAGCAAATCTTGATGAGAAGATTCGGCAGAGGCATCGGACCTAGGGGACGTATCCGAGAAGGGGTGCGGGTGCGGATGATCAACGGTGAGAGGGTTCGGGACGGAAGGAATTGGAGAGCTGAGATGTCCGTGAGAGGAGTCTTCCTCACGAGATGAGGCACGAGAGATGGAAGGTACGGGGCTCTGGGACGATTGTTGCCGGTGAGATGGGGTTAAAGAGCGCGGACGCGGTGACTTGGACGTGGAGGAAGAACGCTTGGAGGCGATGGGTATCTTGAGCTTCCCATTGAAGTGAACATGAGCGGCTGCAAAGCGGCCAACGACGCCTTCACAGTAGCCCTGTCGGGTCGGGGTATGAGATGTAGACGGGGAATGAGAGGAGGAAACGGACAAGGTAAGTGCCATCCTCGCCAGGGATTTGCATCAAGACGGTAATTTCATCGTTCTATTTGGTCTAGGTTAGTGGAACACGAAGAAAGAGGATATGAAAGAGAGAGAGATGTACCTTGAAGAACATGAGATCACCAGGTTGTTCGGCCGCACAATCCTGGAGAGCGACACATTTTCCGATTCCCCCTTTCTTGGCGAAGCGAGTCCAGCGGGAGAATCGAGAGGCGTCCATTAAGGAGAATAATATAGAATGAAGGAGTGTCGGAATAAGATTATAAAGGGAGGGGAAACCTGAAAGATGGTGGCCCGTCCGAGACCGTGTGGGAGTTGTGGACCAAGGGCGTCAAAATACTGTAAAACAGAAAGTGCGTTCCGTGTTCGGGTACCTTTTTTTGCGTTTGGATGGTGTGATTGATAGACAGACTCATACCCTCAGGGAAAGAGACACAGGCAGGATCTACACGTCTGATTCCCCACACCGCCCATCTTTGACAATTTGACAACCGAACGCTTCTTTTTGATGAAAAACCGATGTCATTTTAATTATGGTCGCGTCGCCTACTTTTCTTGGGGAGCGATCCTCGTTCGCTCATCGACACCGACATCAGATTGACACACTTTGACTTTTTCTTACCGCCGGTAACTTTCGAAACAAAACAAGATCACCATTGCCATCATCAATCATCGATCATCATCTCCTCTCACAGATTGCTCCATTTGTCTTATCTTTCCGTCCTCACAGCCCCTCCGCGGCAACTCGCAGGAGCGTACTTATCTTCTGATGTGCTGGTCGCTGTCGCCCGTAACCCCCCATGCAATCCCTTGCTACTGGTACCTGCTTAATCGTTGGCGTACGTACGTATCGCATCGACGGGGCATCAGAGGACACGGTGTGTCCGACAACCGATGCTTATAGCTAAAAATTCGAGCGTGTAGGTATCCGATCCACACTCCGAAATACCATCTACTTGGCGAATCCGATCCTGGGTCCCTTATCCGCCGATGGTAGGGCCACGAAGTGAAGTGGTCAAATGTTCGGGGCGCAGGACACGCTTATATACCGGACGTAGATCACAACCAGTCGTTGTCGATTCCACCGCTGGGGTTTCTTTTGTCATGAGATATTTTCTAGTCGTATCTGGAATGGATGGGATGGAGGCGCGCTCGCCTTCGACCACCTTGATCTTTTGTACTGATGAGTCCCATGTCTCGCTACGATTCGCCATATGGCAAACAGACATATTAGAAGCATTACCTTGCATCCCCCCCCCCTGCTAGACATGGCAAAGCTACGATGACACACCTCCCACGTCACAACTATGCAGACACTGCAGTACCACCTGACCCATCCTGCTTCTGACGTTGTTGTAACTCGGTCTGTAACTCGACCAACTAGGTGAGATAAGCGAGAGATTAGTGCACAGATAATGATTGCAACTACCTCCACCTTTTTCTTCTCTGACCTCTGTTCGATGTCCTGTAGTTGAGCCTCTATCCGTTTGCTATCAAAAGGTGGTGTGGGACAATCAATGACGGAGTAGCAGATGCAATCGGATGGACGGACATTTCCCCGCGGATGAATTCGAGCCGTTTGTCGACATTGCTTTTAGCTTCAGCTTGGTCTTGTTTGACTAAGACCGGTCCCACTAGTTTGAACACGAAATTGTTCGGCGTCAAGGTGACGAACTCCTGGTGGGTGGGTTGCGTCAGGTCCGACAGGGCTCTAGATGTAAAGGCTCGGACGCACCTTTTTCACCAGTTCGTTCTCTGAAAGCTGGGAATCGAGCCTCTGTCTTGCCTCAACCGCATTGGATAGATCTGCTTGAAGCCTTTGGTAATCACTAGAAGCGGCTTGAAGACGAGCTTGTAAAGACATCATGCATCCTGAATCATGATGTGTGATTGCTTGCGATGGTTGCGAGCTCATCGGCCCGACCACGTGATCGCGCGAAACGGGACTAGACTACTTTCCCAGTGTTGTGTCCGCAGCGTTACCACACCACGTCTACGATGGACTCATCTCCCGCCTCGCTCTTCAACTCTTACGAACAAGACTTTCAACAAATCCTTCAGAGCATTCGCGACAAATTAGAGGGAGATGGCACCGACCAGCGTGGAGGTAGGTTATGGACACCTGCTTGCCAACCCAACCTGACTTCACTTGGACATTCTTCCAGAGCAGAAGAAGGCTACACTACGCAGAGTTGAGATGGAACTAGACGAAGCTGACGAAATGGTAAGTACCTGATTCTTTCTTCGTACAATCTGGTATTCAATTCCCCCTCACCACTACCGCAGGTTTCGCAAATGGAGATCGAAATTCAGGGGATACCCCAGTCTATCAGACCGCAATACCAGTCCCGCATCCGGTCCTCCAAAGCAGACCTCGCACGTTATAAGAAGATTTCCCGCGAGATGCATGCACAAGCTTCGCGCGCGGATTTGTTCACGCGCGGTGGCGGTGCACCTGCCACATCCGACGAACCCTATGGCTCGAGCGACCGCGCACGTCTTCTAGCCGGCACCACCATTCTCGAGGATGGCTCCAGACGCCTACAGGAGAGTCAGCGCATCGCGCTCGAGACGGAGGAGCAGGGCGCTGACATTCTTCGAAGTCTCATCGGTCAGCGCGAGCAGATCGAGAACGCTCGCAATACGGTGCGTTGACGCTTCTTGCTCTTCCGGTCCTGTTGTTGTTCAATGCATGGTTTTTGCTCAGCTCCAATCCGCCGATAACTCAATTGACCGAGCGTCTGGCACGCTCAAGAAGATGATCCGACGGTAAGTGCTTCCACACTTCGTGCCGTGCTAGGCCGATGCGCTTGTCAGGTGGATCTAAACGTATTATATTATGTCCTTTTTTTCAGAATGTATCAGCAGCGCGTTGTCACTGCCATTATCATCATCGTCCTCGTTCTACTCATTGGTATTATTGTATGGGGTAAACTGTCACGATAGCTCGGCGCCTTCATCGCCCACACTTCTCTAATATACGGAGACTTCTGTATTTATGCTTCCTACCGACTCAACATTCGTTCTTTGTTTGCATGTATCCCTTCTGTGATAGGATGCAATCTCCGCTCCCCCCCCCCCCGCAAAT
>Ga0307510_10000514_pt1 | contig 38432 bp, 36 predicted proteins | sample 12_EM_MG_FD_207224 | JGI IMG/M metagenome (GOLD analysis project Ga0307510, IMG submission 207224) | Populus trichocarpa ectomycorrhiza microbial communities from riparian zone in the Pacific Northwest, United States - 12_EM | ecosystem: Host-associated > Plants > Roots > Unclassified | place...
TCTACGACCGCGAATTCCTAGCCATCATGAGAGGACTTCGCTGCTGGACGCACTTGCTCAAAGGAACTCATATCCCCGTCTTGGTATACACAGATCACGCCAATTTACGCTACTACAGAGACCCCCAGAAAATCGGCCCGCGCATCGCTGGATACATACCCGAGCGTGAACAATATAATATCCTACTGGAATACAAACCCGGAGCAACAAACAGAGCAGACGCCTTATCTAGGCGACCAGATTATGAAGGACCAAACCCGGATAACGACGAAGTGCTCGTATGGCCAGACCAATACTTTTGCGAACAACATACCTCCATGGTCGGGAGTCACCCCGGAAACGGGCGGCCCGGTGGAGAAGAAACGCATATCCGCGTCTTCGACATAGACAGTATCCATGACAACTGGGACAGCAAAGTCAAAACAGGGCAATATCCGCACCAATCAGAACTCAAGCGATGGGCACCATTACATAACCTCACCCTATTGGATGGGACCCACTGGCATCACAGGACCGCCTTGGTTGTCGTGGCAGACAACGCGCTTAGAAGGGGGGTAATTTCCCTTTTCCACGATCATGTGACGGCCGGCCATCCCGGGATTACCAAGACACTGCAACTTCTTTCACAGTACTACTGGTGGCCGAACATGAAAACATTCGTCACTGAATACATCAAAGGATGTGCTACCTGCCAGATGACAAAAGTTAACACTCGTCCTGCCCACCCACCGCTGTTTCCTATCACTCCCGCAGAGAACGCTCGCCCTTTCGAAACAGTCGCAATGGACTTCATCACTAAACTCCCACGGTCAGGCGGATACGACACCATTCTCACAGTCACAGACACAGATTGCTCGAAGGCATCTATCTTTATCCCATGCAACGAGGCGATCGATTCAGAAGGAGTTGCACTTCTGTACCTGAATCACATAACTCCGCACTACGGCATACCCCGCAAAATCATATCGGATCGCGACGTTCGCTTCACATCAAAGTTCGCGACGGAGCTTTGTAAGCTCCTTCACATCAAACAGAACATGAGCACAGCATACCACCCTCAGACCGACGGATCCAGCGAAAGAACCAATCAAACCCTGGAACAATACCTCCGAGTCTTCTGTGGTACGCAGCAGAACAACTGGCACGCATGGCTCCCACTTGCCCAATATACAAAGAATTCATGGCCTTCGGCAACGACAAAGAAGACACCTTTTGACCTCCTTATCGGATACACGCCACAAATTCATCAGCCAACCAGATTATCGAACCTCCCCACATTTGAACAACGTTTGTCAGCAATCAAAGAAGCCAGGAACGCCGCTCAAGAAGCTCAACGTAAAGCGCAAGAATCTTGGATCAAAGAACGTCCCCGGTTTACGCCATTCGAAGTAGGAACCAAAGTTTGGCTCGAAGGAACGAACCTCAGATTACCAAGCAACATCACCACGAAGCTAGCACCAAGGCGGTACGGACCATTTATGGTAGCCGCCAAAATATCAAACGTCGCTTACAAACTCAGCCTCCCGCCCACCTGGAAAATACACGACGTATTCCACGCCTCCCTTCTTACGCCTTACAAAGAAACCGATCAGCACGGTCCCAATTTTATCGAACCACCACCTGACATTATTGAAGGCGAAGAAGAATGGGAAGTCGAACAGATAATCAAAGAACGTACCTATGGGCGGTGGAAGAAGAAACAATACCTGGTCAGGTGGAAAGGATACTCACCTGCGCATGACTCATGGGTTAACGCTGAAGAACTTCATGCACCAGAACTCTTAGCTGATTTCCAGGTCGCGCACAGCATAAAAACCCTCTTGCTAGACGATACATCCCCATCATGCCCCGCAAACCAGTCATCAACTACAGCCAACCCCAGCCCTCCTTCTACTTCTTCTGTTCCCTCTTCAGAGACCCGTCTATCTATCCCAACCCCTACAAATTCCACAAATTTGTACCAGACTCAGGACCAAGAAACAAGGAGACAGGACTTCCGATCGTTTATACTAGGATTCACACCACATTTGAACACTCTCTGGAGCACTCCCACTTCTGCCGAGACTACTGCTGCATCTACCACCGCTGAATGTCCTTCACCCCACGTCTATTCCCCCCCAGTGCCATTAACTATGTCGAACAACTTGACGACGTCACTATATTCACCCATGTTTACCAATCTGGTAACACCATATCCCACTGCTCCACTTTCATCAGAGCAGGAACAAGCGAGCCCACCTTTGTCCACACCCACTGCATTGTCAAAAGCGAATTCATCCACATCAGAACTGTCACATCCACCCGCGGACACCAGCAACCTCCCACAGATACCACTATCCCCAACCCCTACCCACTTGAACATTTCAGTAGCGCGTTCCTCAGGTGTTCCCCTGACGACAACGCCCTCACCATTGGAGATAGCTGAAGCTCTCATGGAGCTACGATACCCAGACGAAGACCCACTACCTACCCCCCAATCATTAAAACGAGCCGCCTCCCCTTCACCTTTTTTCCCGCGCAAGCGCACACACGTCTCTTACCCCTACTGTCTCAAATGTCATGACGAGACACCAGACCATCTGAAGGAGGATTGCCCGCTCTGGGTCTTCTGCAGGAGGTGCTACTCCCCGCTTCACGCTCATGAGGATTGCCCCACCCCTTACCGCAATTGCACTGGGATGACTTGCCTGGTGCCAGAAACGCATGTTAACTATGGGATGTTTTGCACACGCGACAGTGGATACGAAACGCTAGCAGCCATATGGGCCGACGAACATAACAGTTCAACACTCCGCGCTTATGACACACTAGGGGCCACATGGGAAGACATTGGCGACGACATGCTCATTGGCACTCTAGGCCAACATCCTGAAGTCACGTGGTAGTGACTTTCTAGGAAGGGCGTCATGTTACGTTCTTGGGCTTACGCAGGGTGCATTTTTCATTTTCCATCTGCTTACTAAGCCTTTCCCATCATGTGACCAACCACCCATCCATCTCGATCACATGACCAATCACCTGACTAGTCACCTGACCACCCACATGACCGGTCACATGCCATTCCAGTCACCTGCTCCTCAAAGTCACCTGCCCTATATCACCTGCTCCTCAAAGTCACCTGTCCTATATCACCTGCTCCCAAGTCACCTACGCATCACCTGATACTCCCTCACCTGACCTCACATGACCCTATCCCTACCCCTGACTCATCTCTATTTGCTTACCTCAGCCTCGCTTCCGGATCCTTGGCCCGCTTACTATACTTTCTCATAGCCTCGTTTTGCGACTCATACTGACTCCTTTCTTGTTACCTTCACGCGTGAGTCAGTTCCGCAGTATATGACTCCATCTCTTGGACTATGACTCGTTACTAGTACAAGTACTTGTCGTATTAGTCCTTAGTCATACAGCCTCCTTACATGTATATAAACCTTTGTGTTTTCTTAGAGTTGGGCCTTAAGCCTGACTTGGTTTAATCCCAAGTGTTGTAGCTTCCACAGCGCCTTCAGTTTTCGCCCGCACTTCGTGCAAGTCGTCTCGAACACCGTCGAGACTCCCCTCTACATCTTCCATTATCCCCACTAGTGTCTTGCACGTGTGCAGACTACTCATATCAGCACATCCAAGGGTCAGCGTTAGCCACCTGTTATCCCTTGAAGTACAAGTCCCGCCACCGACATACAAACCTGTGCATGTTGCACCTTAGGGTCCTTGGCCCTTAACACGCGTGCAGTCTTTCCACCTCAGCAAGGCAGACTTGGGCAGCGCGCTCCGAGACCCCGGACCCCGGACCCTGCAGGCATGCGTTGACAGGAAGCCGGCAGGCGCAAGGCTGGGCGGCGCCATTTGGAGCTGACCTTGGCTCTGTGGTGCTGCCTCAGTCCTTGTGCCCCCGCCTCCCCTCCCACTTACGCCCACTTACGCATGCTGCCAGATGTACCAAACCCACTGGCGCCCCTTTCCCTCGGCTTTGCTCACACCTCTTGCCCAAAGCTCCCCGCCCGCAGTCAACTCGCTCCTCGCAGCCCGCTTGGGCGACGTGTTCCAAGACCCTGGGCCCAGGACCTCTGTAGGCACATAGCAACAGGAAGTTGGCAGGTGCAAGGCCGGGAGGCACCATTTGGAGCTGACCTTGGCTCTGTGGTGCTACCTCAGTCCTTGTGCCTCCGTTTCCCCTCCCGCTCACGCATGCTGCCAGGTGCACCAAACCCGCCCGCGCCCCCCCCCCCTTGGCTTCCCTCACACCCCACATGCAAAGCTCCCCACCCTTACTTGACTCGCTCTTCGCGGCCCACCTGCAGACCGCCCGCCTTGGCACAGCAGCACCAGGCGCCATCCAAGGCTGCGGACTTCATGCTGTTTGCAGGCACACCCCCCTTTGCATTTTTGACCGGTTCCATCTGGCCTGCCTGCAGACCGTCTGCCTTGGTGTGGCAGCGTCAGGTGCCACACTCCGAGGCCATGGACCTCACGCTGTTTGTGGGCACGCTCCCCTTTGCACTTTTTGACCAGCTCCACCCGGCCTGCCTGCAGGTTGTCCGCTTGGCGTGGCAGCCTTAGGCCCTGCACTTGGGGACCAGAGACTGTGCACCTCTCCGTGCATACAGCCAGAAGAAGTCAGCAGGCACAAGGCCAGAGTCCTTGAGTTGACCTTGGCACCACAGCACCACAGCAGCACCTCATTCCTTGCACCCTTCCTTTCCCCTTCTGTGCCCCCCTTGCTCTTCTCTGCCCAATTTTATGCCCCTGCTAACCCTTCTCCCCCCTCTATAGGCCCTGTTGTCATTCAGCGTGGGGTTGCCGTTATGGCTGAGGTCACAATGCCTGACTATATTCTGGCCTGCATGGAGAATGAGCTTATCTACGGGGAACTCACTGATCACTACTGGTCAGATGGGGGTGGGGTATATGTACCTAGGAAGAAAAATGAGGTTCAGGCCGAGCCAAAAGTCTTAACCAACACCAAGGTCAAGAGAAGGGAGAGAACCAAGCATAAGCGAAACAATGAGAGAGCTCAGGCACAGGCAGAGTTTGGCACAGGCCTCAAGATAAGCACCTTGTGGAAGTACCCTGCCAACCCTAGTACAGTTGCCATCCGCACAGGTTTTAGTGCCGTGCATGCTCAAGTAACGGTGCCTCCAAGGTATTTGCTCTTCAGGAGCTAACCCAGTCATTTGGGCTTCAGCTTGTTCCTTGGAATGGAAGGTATGCTGCCCTACCTCTACCTCTGATGTAGCACTTACCCACTTTCTAGAACCACCAACCTCTTGCTAGATAGGGAGAAGAGGGTTATTGGTGTGCTTGCTGGCCAGCCACTTGAAGACAACTGGACCAATGCCTGCAATAGGGCATTTACTGCCCTTGACGGCTTAGCACAAAGGGCAGTGCCAAGCACAAAGGATGTTGAAAGCTGCCATGGGATCTTCCCTACAATAGCCTATGGGATTTCCTTAGGAAATGGTCAGAAGGTGCTATCCATGTTCTATTTGCTCTATACCTAGCACCAGTAAACTAATGCTCTATCTAGAAGCCACATTTTTTAAGCCAAGGCTCAAAGGAAAAGGATGAGATTGTTGATGGACTGATGGGTGACAAGAGTATCCAGAGAATCTGCAATTTTGCTAGCCGTAAGTTTATTGCTACCCTTTCTTCTTATTAAGTGCTAAGCCCCATTTTCCAGACATGTACGAAACCTATGGGGTCAGAAACCACAAGTATACCAAGGACACTATAGAGGCTATCAGACAGCATTTTGAAGGCCTTGGTGACCCAGCCCTCTCCCTTTGTGGCAAATATGACAAGGCTATAGGGGACTTCCCATGTCGAACCTTTAACTTAGCCAAGCAGTCAGCTAGTGTACCACACACTGACCATAACAACCTTGCACAAGGCTGGTGTTCTATTACAGCTCTAGGAGACTTCAACCCTACTCTTGGAGGACATCTGGTACTCTGGGACTTGGGCCTTGTTGTAGAGTTTCCCCCCAATTCTACAATTCTCATCCCTTCAAGCCTTATCATCCACTCCAACATAGCAATCCAATCAGATAAGGTCAGGTATTCCATTGTACAATATGCTGCAGGACATTTGTTTAGGTGGGCCAAGAATGGGTTCCTTACAGACAAACAGTGGTTCCAGGAGGCAACAGAAAAGGATAAAGAGCAGTGGGAGAAGGAGAAAATGGATAGATGGCAGAGTGCAGTGGCTTCCTTCACCACCTTGGAGGAGCTTGAAAAAACTCAAGAGAGGCTTGTTGCAGCCAACCTGAGAAAAAAAAAGAAGCAACCATAGCACCTAGAAGGTAGATTCTACTTAACACTTGGATATCTTTCTTAGATTTTGATAGAATATCTTACTCAACTGGACTCTGACTTGTTCTAAGAAGGGACTATATTATCTACCAGGTCATAAGAATCCAATATAAGTGACTCTCCATTACTTTGTAGCCATTCTCCCTTACTTCTGAATCACTTCCTATCAGTTCTAAGTCACTCTCTTTTGGTCATATCAAACTTACACTTATATTCTCTTTGATAAGTTATTAAAATTAGGCTATACTATTTATATAAATACTACTGGATTTTTATAATTTGTTTAATAAGCTATTGAAGAGTTCTAAATATTATAACTAGTCAGTGAAAAAACTGGACTAGACTGATCTAGACTGGTCTGTGGACTGTAAAAAGACTGATTTAGGTTGTCCTTTCTATTCTGGTCCATAGTATTCTTTTACAGTTTGTCTGTAGTAGCACTATTCTACAGTTAGTTAAATATTGAGTAGTACCATTCTAAAGCTAATCAACCAGTTAGAAGTACCATTCTGCAGATAGCTAATCATATATTTGTACTATTGTATAGTTAATTACACTTTTAGTACTACTATTCTACAGATAACTACCTATTTAGCCTACTATTCAACAGTTAGTTGACTATTTAACAGCACTATCCTGCAGAGAAATATCAATTTAGTAATACCATTCTACATTTAACAATGAATTTAGTGCTGCTATTATATAGCTAACAAAGGATTTAGTGGTATATCCCACCATTCAATAGTGATCAAGTAGTACTATCCAATGGATAAATACCAATTTAGTAGTATTGTTCTACAGTTACTTAACAATTGAGTAGTACCATTGTACAGTTAGTCTACCATGTAGTAATGCCATTCAATAGATAACTAACTATTTCATAGTACAGTTCTACAGTTAGCTAACAAACTAGAACTAGTATTCTACAGATAGATACCTGTCTAGTAGCACTATTCTATAGTTAACTAGCCATTTAGTACTAATATTCTGCAGCTAACTGACCACTTAGTAGTATCAGTCCACAGTTAGTTAATTATCTAGAAGTACTATCCTACATATAAATGCCAATATAGTAATACTATTCTACAATTAGTTATCCATCTAGTAGTACTATTCTAAAGTTAACCCACAAATTAGTAGTACAATTCTACAGTTAGTTAGCCATCTAGTAGCACTATTGTACAGGTAACACACTATTTAGTAGTACCTCTCTACAAATAACTGCTTATTTAGTACCACCATCATCCAGTTAGTTAACCACTTAGTAGTACAATTCTATAGTCAATTCATCATTTAGTAGCACCATTGTATAGATAAATACCAATGTAGCAGTACTATTCTACAGTTAACCCACCATTGAGTAGAATTATACTACAGATAAATACCCATGTAGTAGTATTATTCTACAGTTAGTTAACCATTTAGTAGGACTATTCTATAGTTAACTACATATTTGGTACTACTACTTGACAGATAACTACGCATTTAGTACCACTATTCTATACTTAGTTAACCATCTGGTAGTACTATTGCATAGATAAATACCTATATAGTAGTACCATTCTGTAGTTATTCAACAATGTAGTAGGACTCTTCTACAGTCAATTAACCATTTAGTAGTACTATTCTATATTAAAGTATCTATTTAGTACTACTACTCTACAGATAACCACCCATTTAGTACTACTATGATACAGTTAGTTAACCATTTAGTTGTATCATTCTACAGCTAGTTAACCCATTTAGTATTATTATCCTACAGACAAATACCCATGTAGCAGTACTATCCTACAGTTAACCTAGCATTTGGTAGTACCATTCTACAGTCAGTTAACCATGTAGTAGTACTATTCTACAGTTAAGTACACATTGACTACCACTAGTCTATAGATAACTACCCATGTAGTATTACTATGATATAGTGAGTCAGCCATTTGGTAGCACTATCCTATAGTTAACTATCCACTTAGTACTACTATCCTATAGATAAATACCTATGTAATGGTACTATTCTACAGTTGACGTACCATTTAGTGGTACCATTCTACAGTTAGTTAACCATTTAGTAGTACTATTCTACAGTTAAGCATCTATTTAGTACTACTACTCTACAGATAACTACCCATTTAGTACTACTAATTAGCAGTTAGTTAACCATCTGGTAGTACTATACTATAGATAAATACCCATGTAGTAGTCCTATTCTACAGTTAAGTATCTATTTAGTACTACTACTCTACAGATAACTACACATTGAGTACTACTATGATACAGTTAGTTAACCCTTTAGTTATATCATTCTATAGCTAGTTAACCCATTTAGTACTATATCCTACAAATAAATACCTACATAGTAGTACTATTCTACAGTTAACCTACCATTTAGTAGTACCATTCTGCAGTTAGTTCACTATTTAGTAGTACTATCCTACAGATAGATACCCATATAGTAGTACCATTCTACAGTTAGTCAACTATATAGTAGTACTATTCTACAGTTAGTAAACTATTTAGTGATATCATTCTATAGCTAGTTAACCCATTTAGTACCATTATCCTACAGATAAATACCCATGTAGTAGTACTATGCTACAGTTAACCCACCATGTGGTAGTACCATTCTACAGTTTGATAACTATGTAGTAGCACTATTCTAAAGTTAACCTAGCATTTAGTAGTACTATTCTGCAGTTAGTTCACTATTTAGTAGTACTATCCTACAGATAAATACCCATATAGTAGTACTATTCTACAGTCAACCCACCATTTAGTAGTACTATTCTACAGTTAAGCATCTATTTAGTACTACTACTCTACAGACAACTACCCATTTAGTACTACTATTTAGCAGTTAGTTAACCATCTGGTAGTACTATTCTACAGTTAAGTATCTATTTAGTACTACTACTCTACAGATAACCATATTAAGTACTACTACTCTATAGATAACTACCCATTTAGTATTACTATGATACAGTGAGTCAGCCATTCAGTACCACTATCCTATGGTTAACTATCGACTTAGTACTACTATCCTATAGATAAATACCTATGTAATAGTACTATTCTATAGTTAACTTACCATTTAGTAGTACCATTCTACAGTTAGTTAACCATTTGGTAGTACTGCTCTACAGTTAAGCATCTATTTAGCACTACTACTCTACAGATAACTACCCATTTAGTACTACCATTTAGCAGTTAGTTAACCATCTGGTAGTACTGTCCTACAGATAAATACCCATGTAGTAGTACTACTCTACAGTCAAGTATCTATTTAGTACTACTATGATACAGTTAGTTAACAATTTAGTTGTATCATTCTACAGCTAGTTAACCCATTTAGTACTATTATCCTACAGATAAATACCCACATAGTAGTACTATTCTATAGTTAACCTACCATTTAGTAGTACCATTCTGCAGTTAGTTCACTATTTAGTAGTACTATCCTACAGATAAATACCTATATAGCAGTACCATTCTACAGTTAGTCAACTATGTAGTAGTACTATTCTACAGTTAAGCATCTATTTAGTACTACTACTCTACAGATAGTTACCTGTTTAGTACTACCATTTAGCAGTTAATAAACCATCTGGTAGTACTATACTACAGATAAATACCTATGTAGTAGTACTATTCTACAGTTAAGTATCTATTTAGTACTACTACTCTACAGATAACCTACCATTTAGTAGTACCATTCTCTGGTTAGTTCACTATTCAGTTGTACTATCCTACAGATAGATACCCCTATAGTAGTACCATGCTACAGTTCGCCAACTATGTAGTAGTACAATTCTACAGTTAACCCACCATTTAGTAGTACCATTCTATAGTTAAGCATCTATTTAGTACTACTACTCTACAGATAACTACCCATTTGGTACTACCATTTAGCAGTTAGTTAACCATCTGGTAGTACTATCCTACAGATAAATACCCACATAGTAGTACTATTCTATAGTTAACCTACCATTTAGTACTACCATTCTGCAGTTAGTTCACTATCTGGTTGTACTATCCTACAGATAGATACCTATATAGTAGTACCATTCTACAGTTAACCCACCATTTAGTAGTACTATTCTGCATTTAGTTAACCATTTAGTAGTACTATTCTCCAGTTAAGCATCTATGTAGTACTACTACTCTACAGATAACTACCCATTTAGTACTACCATTTAGCAGTTAGTTAACAATCTGGTAGTACTATCCTACAGATAAATACCAATCCAGTTGTACTATTCTATAGTCAAGTATCTATTTAGTACTACTACTATACAGATAACTACCCATTTAGTACTACTATGATATAGTTAGTTAACCATTTAGTTATATCATTCTACAGCTAGTTAACCCATTTAGTACTATTATCCTACAGATAAATACCTACATAATAGTACTATTCTATAGTTAACCTACCATTTAGTAGTACCATTTTGCAGTTAGTTCACTATTTAGTAGTACTATCCTACAGATAAATACCCATATAGTAGTACCATTCTACAGTTAAGCATCTATTTAGTACTACTACCACTCTACAGATAACTACCCATTTAGTAGTACTATCCTACAGATAGATACCCATATAGTAGTACCATTCTACAGTTAGTTAACCATTTAGTAACACTATTCTACAGTTAAGCATCTATTTAGTACTACTACTCTACAGATAACTACCCATTTAGTACTACTATGATATAGTTAGTTAACCATTTAGTTGTATCATTCTACAGCTAGTGAACCCATTTAGTACTATTATGCTACAGATAAATACCCACATAGTAGTACTATTCTATAGTTAACCTACCATTTAGTAGTACCATTCTGCAGTTAGTTTATTATTTAGTAGTACTATCCTACAGATAAATACCCATATAGTAGTACCATTCTACAGATAGTCAACTATATAGTAGTACTATTCTACAGTTAAGCATCTATTTAGTACTACCATTTAGCAGTTAGTTAACCATCTGGTAGTACTATTCTACAGATAAATACCCATGTAGTAGTACTATTCTACAGTTAACTATCTATTTAGTACTACTACTCTATATATAACTACCCATTTAGTATTACTATGATACAGTGAGTCAGCTATTTAGTAGCACTATCCTATAGTTAATTTTCTACTTAGTACTACTATCCTATAGATAAATACCTATGTAATAGTACTATTCTACAGTTAACCTACCATTTAGTAGTACCATTCTGCAGTTAGTTCACTATTCAGTTGTACTATCCTACAGATAGATACCCATATAGTAGTACCATTCTATAGTTAGTCAACTATATAGTAGTACTATTCTACAGTTAACCCACCATTTAGTAGTACCATTCTACAGTTAAGCATCTATTTAGTACTACTACTCCACAGATAACTACCCATTTAGTACTACTATCCTACAGATAGATACCCATATAGTAGTACCATTCTACAATTACTTAACTATTTAGTAGTACTATTCTACAGTTAAGCATCTATGTAGTACTACTACTCTACAGATAACTACCTATTTGGTACTACCCTTTAGCAGTTAGTTAACTATCTGGTTGTACTATCCTACAGATGAATACCAATGTAGTAGTACTATTCTACAGTCAAGTATCTATTTATTACTACTATGATATAGTTAGTTAACCATTTAGTTGTATCATTGTACAGCTAGTTAACCCATTTAGTACTATTATGCTACAGATAAATATCCATATAGTAGTACTATTCTACAGTTAACCTACCATTTGGTAGTACCATTCTACAGTTAGATAATCATTTAGTAGTACTATTCTGTAGTTAACTACACACTGAGTACTACTACTCTACAGATAACTACCCATTTAGTACCACCATTTAGCAGTTAGTTAACCATCTGGTAGTACTATCCTATAGATAAATACCCATGTAGTAGTATTATTCTACAGTTAGTTAACCATTTAGTAGTACTATTCTACAGTTAACTACACATTTAGTAGTACCATTCTATAGCTAGTTAGCCCATTTAGTATTACTATCCTATAGATAAATACCCACATAATAGTACTATTCTACAGTTAACCCACCATTTGGTAGCAATATTCTGCAGTTAGTTAACCATTTAGTAGTACTATCCTACAGATAAATACCCATGTAGTAGTATTATTTTACAGTTAGTTAATTGTTTAGTAGTATTAATCTATAGTTAGTTGACCATGTAGTAGTACTATTCTCCAGCCAACTCCCTATGTAGTAATACTATTCCACAGGTTATTAATAGTACCTTTGGTAGTACTACTTTACAGTTTATCTGATCTTAGTGGTCTTACAGCTAGCTGGGCTTATTTACAGTTCAATTTGTCAGTCTTGTTGTTACTTAGTATAGAAAATTGGCAACATCAACTGAATGGAAATCTTTTGAAATTGATATGGGTCCTGAGGACAGGGTCTTCGTTATTAACTGGGACAATGATTGCTTCATGGTCGATGTTGATGGTGTCAAAGTTTTCTCTTGGTTGCCAGGTGGTCCAGTGGTAGCCGATGTCGAAATGTCCTTGTCGAATAAAGGTTCCAAAGAAGTAGAGTTGGTTATTGTCAGTGTGCATGCGGATAAGGATGATTCCATTGTCAGTGCCCAAGGTGAAGACAGTAGAGGTGGCGAATCCTGAACTGGGGAGCTTGTGGTTGATGGAGGACATGGGAGTTGGGAATAGAGAGGGTTGTCTGAAATTCCAAGGGTTCTTATACTGCTTGGTTGACTTTCAAAGTCTGCTAGTAGATCTGGAGTGTGGAGATCCTCGGAGTTAACCCAGGAATCATGAGCTGGCGAGTATCCTTTCCAGTGCACAAGGTATTGCTTCTTCTTCCATCGACCGAATAGTCTTTCCTTAAGTATCTGTTCAACTTCCCATTCCGGTTCGCCTTCTAGAATGTCAGGTGGTGGTTCCAGAAAGTTGGGTCCATGTTGATCGGTTTCTTTGTATGGTGTAAGCAGGGATGCGTGGAAGACATCATGGATCTTCCAGGTAGGGGGTAATTTGATTTTGTAAGCAACTTTGGATATTTGGGAGACTACCTCGAAAGGTCCGTATCTCCTTGGTGATAACTTGGGTGTGATATTACTTGGGAGTCATAGGTTTGTTCCTTCTAACCAAACTTTGGATTTGATGGGGAATGGTGAATGGTGTGGACGTTCTTTGATCCAGGATTCTTGCGCTTTACGTTGTGCCTCTTGGGCGGCTTTCCTGGCTTCATCAATAGCTGAGAGTCGTTGTTCAAGGGATGGGATGTCTGTCTTTCTGGTTGGTTGATGTACTTGTGGGGTGTAGCCGATGAGTAGGTTGAATGGTGTTTTCTTGGTCATAGCAGAGGGCCAGGAGTTCTTAGTATATTGAGCAAGAGGTAACCAAGCATGCCAGTTGTTCTGCTGAGTGCCACAGAAGACCTGTAGATATTGTTCAAGGGTTTGGTTAGTTCATTTGCTGGCTCCGTCTGTCTGAGGGTGATAGGCTGTGCTGATGTTTTGGTGGATATTCAGGATGCGGCATAGTTCTGTTGAGAACTTGGATACGAAGCAGACATCACAGTCCGAGATTATCTTGTGAGGTATGCCATAGTGAGGGATAACATTGTTCAGGTAGAGTAGAGCGACTCCTTCAGAGTCGATTGCCTCATTACAGGGGATGAAGACAGATGCTTTCGAGCAATCTGTGTCAGTGATCGTGAGGATGGTGTCGTATCCTCCTGATAGGGGTAACTTGGTGATAAAGTCCATAGCGACGGTCTTGAAAGGTCGAGCGTTTTCAGTTGGGGTAATTGGGAACATAGGAGGGTGAGCAGGGTGAGTGTTGACTTTAGTCATTTGGCAAGTAGCGCAGCCTTTGATATATTCAGTTACAAAGATTTTCATTCCAGGCCACCAGTAGTAGGGTGTGATAAGTTGGAGGGTTTTGGTAATTCCGGCGTGTCCAGCGGTTTTGTGGTCGTGAAAAAGGGATGTTACTCCCCTCCTAAGGTCATTGTCTGCCACAACAACAAGTGCCGTTCTGTGGTGCCAGTGAGTGCCGTCCAGTAAGGATAGGTTGTAAGTTGGTGCCCATTGTTTGAGTGTCTTCTGGTGTTGGTATTGCGCTAGCTTGATTCTTGAGTCCAAATTGTCTCCTATGCTGTCCATGTCGAATATGCGGATTGAAGTATGCTGGTCACAGAAATATTGGTCTGGCCATACAGTGATGTCTTCGTTGATTTCATTTGGTCCTTCATAGTCGGGTCGCCTAGATAGTGCGTCAGCTTGGTTGGTAGCCCCAGGTTTGTACTCCAGTAAGATATTGTATTGCTTGCATTCTGGTAAGTAGCCAGCAATGTGTGGCCCAATTTTGTGGGGCTCTCTATAATACCAAAGGTTTGTGTGGTCAGTGTATACCAGGATGGGGATGGTTGTTCCTTTGAGCAAGTGAGACCAGCAGCGAAGTCCTCTCATGACTCCAAGGAATTCGTGGTCATAAATGGGGTAGTTTTGCTCGGTTTGCGTGAATTTCTGGGAATGGAATCCCACCGGTCGCCGTGGTCCTGGTTTCTGAGTGCCATCTGATTTGGTGATAGGGGGGTCCCATTGGTAAAGTATTGCTCCTGTACCAACTTGTGAAGCGTCGGTTTCGAGCTCGAATTGTTTATCTGGATCGGGTCTGGCTAGAATGGGTGCACTGGTGATTAGAGTGATGAGTTTGTCTTGGGCCTCGATTTGCTTGGGTCCCCATTTGAATGGTACATCTTTTCCAGTAAGTGCTGTGAGAGGTGCAGCGATGATACTAAAGTTGGGGCAGAACATGCGGTGGTATCTGGCAACTCCTAGGAATCTGCGAACTTGTCGTTTGTCTTTGAGTACGCGTGGGTAGTCCCTAAGTCCTGCAACTTTAGCTGGGTCAACAGTTGCTCCTTCCTTTGAGATCCAGACGCCTAAGAAGTCCATTTGTTGTTGCATGAAGACAGATTTTGATAGTTTGAGGTGTAGGCCGTGACGTGCAAGTAAGTCGAATAAGAAATGGATGATTTTGACATGTAATTTGAAGTCTTTGAAGAGGGTGCCTATACCACAGTTGTCCATGTAGTTCTGGAGAATGTGCCGTATGTTGTGTATGCCTTTCTTCTCAAAGTGTTCATATAGTTCTTCAAGAATACTGTTCATGAACCATTGGAAACTGGCTGGTGAGTTACTCATCCCAAAGAACATTACTTTGGGTTCGAATAGTCCCCAACGTGTTTTGAATGTGGCCTTCCATTGATCACCTTCCCATATGCGGATGTTGTTGTAACCCCAGCGGATGTCGAACTTGCTGAATAATTCCATTCCTTGCAAGTTTTCGATACACTGTTTGAGATTGGGGAGTGGGGTGACATCCTTCCGAGTGACTGCGTTGAGGGGGTGGTAGTTGATGATGTATCTCTTTTCTTTTGAGTCTTTCTTAGGGACCATAAAGGTGGAGAAGCCGTAAGGGGAGTCCGAGGGTGCGATGTAGCCTTTTTCCAAGTTTTCGTTGATGAATTTGTTCTCCGCTTCCTGCTCATCTCTTGAGAGTGGGTAGACTTTGCAATTGAAGTGAGTAGGGGCAGTGTCCATGAGTACGATTTTGTGGTCTCCGTTTCTGCAAGCTGGTGGGAACTTGTTTGCCTCTTCGTCTGAAAATAGTGCTGTATGACATTTGAATTCTTCCGGGAGGGTGATGTAAGGTAGAATGGTATCTACAAGGTGAGTTCGAGTATATCCCCAGATGAGATGGTGTGTGAGAAAGAGAGGCTGTGTTCCCAACTAGCAAGAACACGCAGATGAGAAGGATGGAAGAAGCGTAGATGTCGGCATGTTGACACTGATGTTGACTAGCGTTCTTGTGAAACATTGATGAAATGAGATGGCGATACGTGAAGGTTGAAGATGTTGGAGATGGTGAAAAGGGATGGCAAAGGCAGATGACGAGTTTGAGGGAGAGCAAGAGGGATGGCGGTGCGATGGTGACGGCGATGGTTGGCAACAAAGGAGACGATGTTGACAGAAGTGAAGATAACGAGACGAGAGGAAAAGAGTTCAGAAAGACGGTTGCGGCGCAGCAGGCTCACAATCGTTGCACAGACAAGCACACAGAAAATAAGAAGAGAGGAGATGGGGCTGCTATTGCCTGACCTTTTGATGGGCCAGACATGGGGGTATTTATATGCATGGACAAGGACAGTATGACACAAGATATTCTATGTGCAAAAGATGAGTAAGAAGAAAAATGAAATAAAGACGAACGCTATGAGATACTGCTGGCGACAGACTGCGCGGCATCGTAGACTAGTTGAACCAGTGTCCAGAGAAAAGAGAAAATATTTGAATGGTCGCAAGGTGCACGATGTCGGGTACGAACGCAAGAGCAAGAGGAATGGTTGCAGAGAAGGTCTAAATCTAAAGAGGAAACCGGGCATGGTGAGTGGGCAAATCTAAGACGGAGCAGAAGTGGAGAGTGTACGAAAATGAAGCCGATGATTCTATTTACATTCAACATCCCTTCCTATTTCAAGGAGACCGGGGTGGTTGGCAAGGGCAGTGCAAAGCGCATACAGCATGTAGCAGTGACAACTCCGGGTCTTGACATCAGCTGATCCGATATGAGCGATCCGATAATTCTTCGGTGCAATGAGGGAAACAACTTGACTATTTGAGGGAAGGTTGCAATCTCTTGACGACGAATGGTAGAAATGAAAAAGATAAGAGGGAAAAACGATGTGAGAGGAGGAGGTGGGCATGTGGAGGTGATGTGGTTGACTTTGAGTTTGAACATGTCGGGGTGGGCCGATCCAAGAGGCTAGATCACGTGTTCATCAGCACATACAGGGAACAGACTCACAGGATCGATAAGGCGGGCTACAGCTCAGAAATATGGCTGCGCGGCGTGGTTTCACTTGTTTCTGAGCCTAGCACACGTACCGGCCTTATACCTCCCAGGGGGTTTAAAATTTGACCCTCCCGGGTCAACTTGTCACTGCCATAACCCGCCCCTCTCTCCGAGGAGTTGTCGTGCTTGAGGGAAGCAAGGTCATCGCCACCTACAACCTGTGTGACTGGAATGAAACTATGTGAGTGAGCATGATATGGGATAAGTTGGAAAGTGGCATAGCGTAAACGCAAGATAGCTCCATCCAGTTTGCTGAGCCTGTATGCGCTGTTGCAAGTGTGTCGGAGAATGACCATCGGGCCATAGTAGCATGGCCTTGTCTTATCCATGTTGGAGCCGGTGCTGTGCACAAGAATGAGTGCGCCTGGAGCGAAGTCAAAGTTGCAGATCGTGTTCGTGTGATGTTTCTCGAACTGATGGGCAGAGGCAAAGCGGCTGGCGATGATGCGGTTGTGGATGGTGGCGAGGTCAGCTGGGCATTTCTGAAGTTGGCAAGTGTGGGCGATGAGGAGATCTTCAGTCGAAAGCGGCTTGGCAAGGTTGGGTACAAGGAAAGTTGCCATCGCAAGGTCGAAGGGGAGAATTGGCTCAACCCTGTGCACCATGTAATATGGCGAAAAGCTGGTCAACTTGTGAGTAGTGGCGTGGTCAGCCCAGAAAGCGAAAGGCATGAATGTCAGCCAGTGAGAATGATTGCCTTCGCATGCCTTGAGGATGGTATCGTGGATAGTACAATGCTGCCGCTTGATGATGCTGTTGGCCTGCAAGTTGTATGCTGAAATGCGGATGTGTCTGATGCCATACCTGTCCGCAAGCCAGTCGAGAGCTGCCACATAAGCAGTGCCATTGTCGGTGACAATCTCCTCTACTGCACCCCATCGGCACAGTATCTCCTTGAATATAAACGCGCCGATCGTCCGGCCAGTCTCCATGCGTAGAGCGCGCCACTCAGGCCAAGCTGTTAGTGAGCACTGAGCCTGTGTGATATACCTATACCCTCCCGCATGTGGCATGAACATAGTGTCGATATAGACTTTGCGGAATAGCAGTGCGGGGGTGTCGACGGTGAGCGGAAGGCAGATGTGCGTAGTCTGGCAGATCTGGCATTCGTGGCAAGTCTGGACATACCACTTGACGTCGGACTTGAGCAAGGGCCACCAAAAGCGGTCAAGGAGTGTGCGGCACGTGGAATAAAAACCCTTGTGCCCTAATTTGTCGTGCGCATTGTGGACAAGAGCGTAGCGTTGCAAGTAGCTGGCGTAGAGCTGGTGTTGGCTGTCGGTTTGTCGTCGCCAAAGTCGTCTGCTGGAGATGAGGAAGCGGCAAGTTCTACTGATAAAATGGGTAAGCACATTGCTGGATAGATCAGGAGGGGTGCGCCGAGAGATCAGATAACATTGAATATCTGCTAAGTCATCTTCTGCCTTGTTAGCCTTGATGCTGGTAGAAAACTGTGCTGGAATGGGATGGCGGCCATCGGAGGCATTGTTGACGTCATTGAGAATTTGAGGAGTGCTGGAGGTGTGAATATTTTCTATGTTGTTGTTGCTGCTGGTGCTGTCGTTGCGGCGGCAACTGGTGTCGATGTCGGAGTCGATAGCAGAATGCTTGCCATGGCTGCCAAGAGCACGTGAGTTGTGTGAGTCATGTGCGCCTTGCTTGTTACCAAACATCCAGTAGCTGTTGTTGTTGTTGTTGTTGTTGCTTGCGCATGCAAGTTTGTCAATGTCAGTATAAAAGGGGGGGTGCACGTCGCTGCTGGCGCCTTTGTTCCTTTCCTCCCTTCCATCACAATCGTCGACATCGGTGGTGTCCCTTTCAGTGCTGAGGCCGTCTTCACGATCGTTGGGTGTGCTGGGGCTTGCGGTCGCTTGCGGCTGTGCTCCTTCCCCTGCGATTGTTGATAGGCCTTGTTGCTGCAAGGCATTGGTGGTGTCTTTATCGTTGTTGGGAAATGAATTGGCGGCAGGATGTTGGGATCGGGCGGAGGCACGAGGCGAAGAGGCAAGGTCGTCGGTGCAGTATTGCGTGGGAAGGCAGCAATTGTGGTGGGGTCAGCTGAGCTGAGTGGCGGCTTCATCGTTGGAGCCGTCGTTGGCGTCGATGGAAAGGACGAGGGGCACTGCGTGATGCGTATCAGCGGAAAGGGGGGAAACCCAGCTTACTACCCAGACTCTGAGGGCGAGGGCATTGTTGACCCAATCTTTGGGGTCGTCTTCTTCTTCGTCTTCTCCTGGAACGGGCTTGCGCCTTGAGAGGCTATCCGGTCCCTTGTGCTTGTCAGCAGGCATGTGAACTAACTTGAAATTGAAAAGGAGAATTGCTGCGATCCAGCGATTGATGGCTGCATTCAGCTGGATGTCGGGATTGCTAAGCATGCCCTTGATGTAGCTTGCATTGACTTCGACTATGAGGTTGTGGACTCTGACAAGGTAAAGGTGCATTGCGCAGAGAGCGTGGAAAAGACTGTAGAGTTCGAGCTTGGCTTGCAAGTAACAGGCCTCGCGTTCGTTCCAAGTGATGGAGCCGAAGCGCGAAGGGCGGCACTGTCCGTCGGGGCAGTCTTGCGTGAGTATCCAGCCTACGCCACAATAAGAAGAGTCGACTGAGAGATATACGGCTCGGTCAGTGGAATAGTTAATGGTGATGAGCGCAGAAGACTGGATGATGGCTGTCTTGAGAGCCTGCATGGCTTGATTGTGTTCTTCTTCCCATTTGAAGGGAGCACCTTTGCAAGTCAAGTTGACAAGAGGGTGGGCGATTGAGGAGTAGTCTTGGATCCAGATGTGCATGTAACCAGTGATGCCAAGAAAAGCGCAGACATCGGAGAGATTCTTGCATTTGGGCCAGTCGCGAACTTTCGCGATTTTGGAGTCATCGGGGATTTGGCCCTTGTAATTGCATCTGTGCCTGAGGATGGTGACTTCTGGTGCAGCGATGGCAAGCTTCTTGGCAGATACGGTTGTGCTGGCGCAAAGGAAGCAGTGAAGGATGCGGTGGACGTCACCAACATGCTCCCAGATGAAGCGACAGATCTGTGGGTTAGCCGGAATCATCTCATACCCTCCATCCTCAAGTTTGTAACGTGTCTCCGGTCCCTTGATGCTGGCATCATCCACAAAGGGCATTGCGGGGTCGGGAATCTCAGGCTCAAGAATAAAAGTGACGTCACCGTGGAATATCGCAACGGCTCCAGTCCATCCCTGTGGCACCACGGTCTTTCGGATAGCACCTATAGGGGACTGGATGGTTGTAAGATCGCAGGAAGCAATGTTGAGAGAGCATTGATCATAGCCCGAATATAAGTCCAGCATCGTGTAACACAAGCGACCTGCCATGGACTTGATAATTTGGTTGGCGATGGGAGGGACACCCAAGTTGCGAAGGGTAACCACATTGAGAGGCTGGAGATTGTGTACTATGCATGGCGCGCCGTTCTTCTTTTTGACACAAAACCATTGTGAGCAGTACAAGGCATTGGAGTGCTCATATACGCCGGCAGTGAGCTTCTCCTGAAAGATTTTGATAACTTCTTCTAAGAGGCCTGGTGGGATAGGAAGGTTCTTGTCCGCCCAAGGAACGTGCTCAATCACCAGGATCTTAACAGGAGCAAAGTACTTATCGCAAAATCGACCCTTTTCCTCTTCTGTCCATGCCAAGGCGAGCTTGTTGACTTTGAGGATATGAATTACGAGCTTGAGTTCTTCGGGCCACAGAAAGCCATCAGAGTTGAGGTCCAGCTTGTCAAGGTGTTCTTGCATGAGGCGTTCGCCAGGTGTGAAGTCAGGCGGATGAGTCGGTAGAGGCGGAAGCATGAGGAGCGGGTCTTCAGGGATGTGACAGATGGTGCGAAATTCTTCTGGCATGGTTGCGGGAACGGGTTGGACTTTCTTGTCTACTGTTTTGTATTTCAGGACGAGGGCAGGGTCAACTGGTGGAAGTGGCGGAAATGGGTGCGGCACGATGACTTGTTCAGATGGAAGTGAAATGGATGGAGGTGAGCGGTTGACAACGGAGATGACTTGGACTGCTGGCGCGTGTCTGGTGTGAGGGCGTGTTGAGACGTACACCCTGCGAGAGATGTCAGCAGGATCGCGCATGGAGATCTCTACCTTGCTGCCAGGGAGATCTTCGAATCAGCAAAGGAGTGCCTGCTGGAAGGGACGTCCAAGGAGGAGGCCAAAGGAGGCATCTTCGACGATATGTGCATGGATTTTAAATGACACATCGCCTACCTGTAGCGTCAGGTTCTCTGCGCACCCTACTGTCCAATTAGTGGCACCGTTTGCTCCCTCCATCTTGATAAGTTGCTGTGTGTTGATGTAAACTCCAAGCGATTGGATGATATCTTGCCTGATGACGACGATTTGCAAGCCGGTGTCAAAGATAGCTGGAATTTTGACGCTGCCGCCAACTAAGACATCGAGCTCTTGCAGTGGAAGGCAGAGGGTGGCAGGCGGCTGGTTTGAAGGATAGTCGGGATCGTCATCATCGCGAACCGTGATGGCTCTAGTGATTCTGGCTTCAGACAAGGAGGGGTTCACAATGGAAACCGCCTCGTACTCATTGGCTTCCATGCGCCATACCTTGAGTTTGTTGACGACGTCCTTGTGAATGGCGGGACTGGCAGCAAAAACGTGAGCGGGAGTTGTAAGGGACAACTTCCCCTGCATGAGATAATCCTCTAGTTTGGTGACAAGGCGTTGGTCTTCCGCATTGGATGTGTATCGATACTGCGCGTTGGGTCGCGAGTTGCTGGAGGTGGCGGGACATGCTTGGGGTTCTGTGGATGTCGCAGATAACTCGGATGCCTTGCCCTTCTTGTCGTTGCACTTCCTCTTGGCGGCAAAGACTTTGAGGATGTCGTGCAAGAACTCTTGTCCTTCCTCGATGGTGGTGGCCTCCTTCACCTGCAAGATATGAGTCTCGACTACCTCTTCGATCCGACTTGTGGGCGCGCTACAAGAGTCGATATGAGGCGGTGGTTCTCACGCGAATACGACACAGGTTTGAGCTGTGGTCGGCGCGGGTGCTGCCTATGCGGCCAACCAGGAATCGATGCTGGCTTGGATGCCTTGTCTTGTGCCGTCGTAAGGGATGGGTTGCCCGTTGGGAAGGTGAAGTCAGCCGTTGATGATGGTGGCACGGCCTGATCTAACATATTCGTCACTGATGGGGCACTCACAAATTCTATGGCCTGGTCCAAAACAAAAAGAGCAGACTTTGGGGCGGGGACCAAGGCGGTAGTATGAAGAGGCGGTGCTTGCATTGACAATGGCAGGAGCTGGAATTGGCACGGGAGGTGCGACATGCATGCTCCATGACTGCGGCGGAGGTGGCAGAGGTGCAGTATGCATGTTCCATGACTGCGGCAGAGGTGGCAGAGGTGCCGTGGTCTGGTACGAGTAAGTGGTGGCAGTAGTTCTTGTCCTGTACTCCAGTTTGGGGATGCTCATCATCGCACTCAGGAAGCACGTCGTGCATCGGGCATATAAGACAGCATAAGACAGGTCTTGTACTGAGAGGCTATGCAACTGCCGAATAAGATCCTCCATCTCCTGTTCTTCTTCACACAGGGTATCTTTGAATCGAACGGATCTTGCTTCGACGCACACTGACAAGTGTCGGTGCCCCCGATTCGGGTAATCATAGTCTTCCAGCCCCGGAGCCTCTTGATTGTCCGACTCTTGATCTTCGAAGGGTGAGGGTTTGTGGTACCGTTTGTGCCTTGCAGCGCGCCCATCGTGACTCATTCCCTGTCGGGAACTCACTACTTTATTGGTAGTGAGACTTGATGACAGCGCGGAGTTGAAGGTGACTGATCCAAAGGAGCAGCAAGGAGATGTTGAGGAGGAAGAGACAGAAGGCAAGGAGAGGTTGGACAGAGTAGACTGTTGGGGACGATGGGCGGAGTGCTGCTGGCGATGAGGGAGCTTTGAAAGGCTCCAGTGTGGGGGTTGACAAGAGAACAGTCTAAGGACTGTTCACCTAAATTCGTAGGTCTTATATACTAATACAGGGTGGTCTGTGCGCAGTTTAGGGTAGGTACAATTACAGGTAATGGGGGACTGCACAGTCAATGTGCAGTAACTGCGGATTACATTATACATTTTGATTAGGGTCTAGCCCTAATGAGTTGCGTCCTCATTGATCGAGTCACATTGCATGTTTGTTGATTGTTTAGTGGACGTGTCTTGTTGATCGCTCCCACAATCTGCCATGTGTTGATCAACGGGTTAGATGTGCATCCAAAGCGCGTCTGGTCATATGACCTTGTCGATGACCAATTCCTTGATAGGTCATGTGTTATCTTCCCAGGGTCATGGGGTCATAGGTTCCCAGGGTCACATGCTGATAAATCACGTGATGTACAAGTGGCGAAGGGGTCACGTGATGAGTCACATGTAGGGTCATGTGATATGTTCCCACGGTCATGTGGTGCTGAAGTTATGGGTTTGTAGCTGAGACTGGGGGGCGCGAGTACTGCTCGCGACATTCCCTGCAAACCTTGAGCAGTGTGCCCCGTCCTTCGTTCTTGTGCGTGGTCGGCTTTGTGTCTTTGTGGGGGCGGCTCCTGAAAGAGAAGGTCATCGTCACCTGAGAATATGGCTATGGCCGTGTCAAGGACGTCTTGAAGGTCAAAAGCTTGACCCTTGGGCCTGTCCGGTTGCTTGGCAATGAGGCGTTCTCTAAGTGCTTGACGGTCCTCAGGATGGAAGCTGTGCCAAAAGAAGGCGTTGCGTTCGCTGGTGGTTATTCGCCCTGCTTCAAGAAGGGGCTTGCTGAGCGTGTTGAACTCATGATGATAATTGATCACATCGGTTTCTTCTTCCATTGGTAGCCCTGCGGATCGGTTGGTAAGCTCCACCAGCTTCTGTTTTGAGAACCGTCCTTGGGCGGTCGGGCTGATGTACTCCTTGCATAGCTTGTGACAGAGATCGTCCCAGTCATGGCGAACGAAACCTGGCAAGGTCATCCAGATATAACGCTGATCAGTTTTTACGTACCAGATGATGGTTTCCACTTTTTGTCGTTCAGAGAGACCGCATCCGTCAGCTAGTTCTTCGTACTCCTTGAGAAAATCTTCTATTTTGATGTCAACCTCACCGGAAAAGTATGGCGCGGTCTTGTCACATGGAGACAGCATCGCGGCGATGCCTTGTGCTGATGTGCATGCCATGGTTGGTGGAGGTTGAGGGATAGGTGGAAGTGGCGGTGATGATCCTGCAAGACGAGTGAGAGGTTGAGGTTGTGCGACTTGAGGCGGCGTTCTAGGCAGAGGCTGAGGTGGTAGCAGAATCTCGAAAGGCTCGTCGTCAGAGGATATGTTGCTGTCGACTAAGTTGGTTGGCTGCTGAGCTTCTAGGTCGAACTCCAGCAAGATGGCGGCTGGAGCTTGTAATTGATTTTGCAGTTCTGAGTCGTCCGATCCAGCAGCGTTGAAGGTGGGATGAAGGATAGGTGTTTCAGTGGTATAGTGCGGCAGTGGTACGAAGCAAGGAGGACTAGGTGGCTGACTATTTGATGGGCTGTATGTGTAAGCAGCTGCAGCAGTAGCGACATGGGCAATTTGTTCTGATAAGGGGACAGCTGAGAGAAGTGGAGCTCTGGCAATGTCAAATAAACGTTGAAGGTGGCTGGATATGTGAGAAGTTGTTGCAGGAGTAGTCATTGGTTGTGTAGGCTCTTCTTGTGGTGGAGGTGTGGAGACTCGAGTAAAGTGTCCTCTAGAGTCCCTGCGCTGGTGTGTGTGCATAAGAGGGGTTGCCAGAGGCAACCAAGAACAGAACCAAGAAATTTGATGAATAGACTAGACAGCAAGCTTGAAAGAGGTCGCTGTCCAACTGGGGTTGGTATCTGATAAAAAGACTACCAAACCCTCGCGGTGGGCTCCAGTTTGTAAGGTAGAACGGTGTCTACAAGGTGAGTTCGAGTATATCCCCAGATGAGATGGTGTGTGAGAAAGAGAGGCTGCGTTCCCAACTAGCAAGAACATGCAGATGAGAAGGACGGGAGAAGCATAGATGTTGGTGTGTTGACACCGATGTTGACTAGTGTTCATGTGAAACGTTGATGAAATGAGACGGCAATACGTGAAGGTTGAAGATGTTGGAGATGGTGAAAAGGGATGGCGAAGGCAGATGGTGAGTTTGAGGGAGAGCGAGAGGGATGGCGGTGCGATGGTGATGGCGATGGTTGGCGATGAAGGAGATGATGTTGACAGAAGCAAAGATAACAAGACGAGAGGAAAAGAGTTCAGAAAGATGGTTGCGGTGCAGCAGGCTCGCAATCGTCGCACAGACAAGCACACAGAAAATAAGAAGAGAGGAGATGGGGCTGCTATTGCCTGACCTTTTGACGGGCCAGACACGGGGGTATTTATATGCATGGACAAGGACAGTATGACACAAGATATTCTACACACGAAAGATGAGTAAGAAGAAAAATGAAATAAAGATGAACACTATGAGATACTGCTGGCAATAGACCGCACGGCGTCATAGACTAGTTGAACTGGTGTCCGGAGAAAAGAGAAAATATTTGAATGGTCGCGAGGTGCACGATGTCGGGTATGAACGCGAGAGCAAGAGGAATGGTTGCAGAGAAGGTCTAAATCTAAAGAGGAAACCAGGCATGGCGAGCGGGTGAATCTAAGATGGAGCAGAAGTGGAGAGCATACAAAAACGAAGCTGACGATCCTATTTACATTCAACATCCCTTCCTATTTCAAGGAGACCGGGGCAGTCGGTGAGGGCAGTGCAAAGTGCGTACAGCATGTGGCGGTGACGACTCCGGGTCTTGATGTCAGCTGATCCAATATGAGCGATCCGATAATTCTTCGGTGCAACAAGGGAAACGACTTGACTATTTGAGGGAAGGTTGCGATCTCTTGTGACGAATGGTAGAAATGAAAAAGATAAGAGGGAAAAACGACGTGAGAGGAGGAGGTGGGCATGTGGAGGCAATGTGGTTGACTTTGAGTTTGAATGCGTCAGGGCGGGCTGATCCGAGAGGCTAGATCACGTGTTCATCAGCACATACAGGGAACAGACTCACAGGATCGATAAGGCGGGCTATGGCTCAGAAATATGGCTGTGTGGCGTGGTTTCACTTGTTTCCAAGCCTAGCGCACATACCAGCCTTACAGTGACTTCCTCCTTCCCATGTTCCGATGCGTACTTATGGGCCATTTCAACTGCTGTGTGGGTGCGATTAATCTCTACTGGGCCTTCCCTCATTTCTGAAGGAGTAACTCCCGACCATAGAGCACATGTTTGTGCTTCGAGGATAAGATCCTCATTTTCTTGGTTCTTCTGTTTGAGCCATGTCTTTGCTTGTTGAAGGGTGCTGTGGAGTAGGGTCTCAATTTGGACTTTTGGTCCTTTGAGTTCACTTTTCTCCCAGTCAATATCAGGATTGAATTTCTTGAACCAGGGGTAGCCAAAGAGCATTCAATTGCGACCTAGATTCGTGACATAGAATCTTGTTTGTTCTTTTTTGTTTCCCTGAGTGACAAGTAGGTCGCAAGCCCTAGTAATGGTTCCAGCTTGGTTTATAGTTCCATCGACGTTGTATACTGCCCATGAGTAAGGGAGTTTCTTGGTTCCTAAGCGAAGCTTGTCGATAGTGGTTTGGTCGATAAAATTTTCTGTTGCCCTAGTGTCAAGCAAGATTGTTTCTTCTGCCGTCCCTCGATAGTGTGTGATTGGAACTTTGAGTTGTATTGAATTTGATTTATTTACAAACACACTATCAAGTCGGAAAGCCCTAACTAAGGCAGCTAGTTTCGGGCCTCAGGAAAATCCTTTGGCATGAGTTTCCCGATGAAGTCCAATTTAGTCTCTTCATCGAAGGAGTCCATATTTTCCTTCAAGTAATCAGTGAGACTGTCAAGATTTTCAATATCTGGCATAATGGGCATGGCATGAACCCTAGTGGATTCCCTAGTATTGTTAGAGTGACTGCTGAAGTTACCATGGTCAGCTTGTTTCTTGCGACAATCCTTGGCTCGGTGTCCCTTGATTTCGCAATAGAAGCACGAATTGCTTCTCATGAGTTCCGCTTTCTTGGCTTCGGAGTGCTGTTGTCCTCTGCCAGTGGTGGCGTTGATGTCTGAGGTGACTGTAGCATTGACGTCCATATGATATCCTCCTTGAGAGGTGGTGTGCTGGTCGTTTTTGTTCCTCCAATTGTTGTTCCTCCCATAGCTGCCTCTTCCGGGGTTGTTGACCTGCCTAGGAGCAAGTTTGAATGCTTGAAAGAGTCCCTGACATCTTTGGGTGAACTTGGCTGCCGCCTTCCATTTGAGATGGGATTTGTGGGCCTGTTCTTCCCATTCTTTGAAAGTCCAGGGGACTTTAGCAGTAGGGTCGTAGGTGGGGGAGTTAATGATGGCGCTAGTGAGTCCTTGAGTCATAGCATGCTTGAGGGTTTCGATAGTTCCTTTGTCATCTAGGCGAACATCTGCTTTATGAGCGAGTTGTTTGAATTTGGCGAAAAAGTTGTCAAGGCTGTCTCCTTGTTTGAGTTTGCATAACTCCTGGTAAGCTTCGGATCAACGATTCTGATTGACAAAGGCGTTCTTGAATCTTTCTAGGTAGTTGGTCCAGAGATCTTCATCTGTTTCTTGGGCTCTGTTGTCTGCTGCTTCTTGGAGTTTCAGGAGTTGTTCTCCTTTCCAGGCATCTATGCAAGTGCCATCCATATAACTGAGCATGGTGACAATCCTAGAGAAGGGTTTCTTCATGGTGTCGTTGGCTTGGTTTACTGCGTGCCATAGGTCCCAATTGAGTAGGAACTTGGTAGTTTTGTTTCTGTCTCCATCAAATATAGGTGGAGGGTTTCCTTTGAGAGCGCTGTTAGAGGTATTCGTGATAACATTGATCCTCTGTGCATCCTGCTGGGCTTGGCCAGTAGTGACGTTAATTTCTTCCTGTTGTCCTTCCATTGCGGTTGGATAATCTGGGGTGTTGGGGCAAGTAGGAAGCTGCTGAAGTGCTGTGGTAACTGCTGCGATAGTGAGAGGGATGCTGGCCTCTTGTTTGTAAAAGATGTGATTGGGGTGCTGAGGGTCTGATATGATCCACCAGCCAACGTCTGAGCCGTTGTATATGCCTCTTTGATTGGTTTGCCACTTGTCTTGTCTGAAGAGGAGTTTGACCCAGTAGTAGGTACCGTTGGCCTCGATGAATTCAATAGGCGCGTGTTGTTTCTTTGGGGTATCAAGGTAGTATCTGGTGTTAGGATGTCCTGGTCCTTGATCGTCAAAGTATATGTTAGCTTTAATGTGCTCTGGGAGATCGTCCTGTTGTCTCCTAAAGATTTGTGTAAACTCGTTGTTGAGTGTGTATGTCTGAGTGGTCGCCACAATGGTAACAACTCTGTGTTTCAAGAGTTCGTAGGAAAGCCTAACTTGTGTTAAGGTCCAAGGGCCTTAAAGACGCGACATGTGTGGGTTGGTTTGGCAACGACTGGAATTGCTTAGTGGGTTGTCCTCCTAAGGCAATGATCACGTGAATAGTGTGGTACTGGTTGGCTACACAGTATAATGAGTAAGTCCCTGATGATAAGGGCAACTTCTAAGTGTTCTGATAGATGATGAAGGGGAGAGCTTCAAGAGGGGGTTGAAGCGACTGAGGGTTCAGACTGTTGACTCTGAGAGTCCTGGGTGGAAGCTACAAGTCTTGGATTGAAAACCAAGTTAGGCTTAGGGCCTAACTGCTAAAAGTACAAGCGTTTATATACAAGTGAGAAGTAACGGGTCACAAGAGTCACAGGAATATAGGGTCACGTATAGTAAGGTTCATCATGAGCTGGTAGTTCTAAGTATAGCTCCATCATGAGCTGGCGGTCCATCATGATGTGGCAATGAGCTGGCAATCCATAAAGGGTTAAATGGTGATGCTGCGGAGTGCTGCGGACTGCGGAGTGATGGCATGTGATATCTGACTGCGGAATGGTCAGGTGATCCATCAGGTGCCTTGTCAGGTGGTTTGGTGGTGGTCCAAGCGGCGCGTAAGGGAACGAGTGGGGAACGAGTGATCAAGAGTGCAGAATAAAATGGTGGAAAAATGAAGGAAAATTGGTGGTAGGGCCCAGGATCGTAACATTATGACGTGGTGGACATCCGCACCTTTGAGTAAGTTTTCTGGTTGTGATGACGCTGTGTTCAGCTCCACTCTGAGGTCGATGTCTTGCAATGGTGGTGGAAGAGGGGAATAGGAATGGAGCTCTGTGTATGACCTACATATACATAGCAGCAGCAACATGTCAGAGTCGAATTGTGGGTACAAGTTCAAATGGGAAAAAGACTTGCCTCTCAGAGGTTGTCCACCTGCTCATTGAGGACCATCACCTTCAATTGATTTCATCTTCCAAGTTCTCGCATTCCAAGATCAACTGATCCAGATTGTAATCCAGCTTTATCCGCTCGGTCTTGACGACTGCTCACTTGCTTTGTTTGCTCTCAACAAGAGTGTTGAGCGTGGGCTTTATTACGTGGCGGATATCCACACCTTTGAGTAAGTTTTCTGGTTGTGATGACACTGTGTTCAGCTCCACTCTGAGGTCGATGTCTTGCAATGGTGGCGGAAGAGGAGAATAGGAATGGAGAATGGAGAATGGAGAGGCGACAGCAATGGCAATTGTTGCAGCATTTGGTCATGTGTTGTGTTCAAGTTCAAATCCCAATTCACACCAGACCAACCAGCTGGATACCACACAATGGAAAACAATGCAGATCAATTATTTCAAGCAATGCCATATTTACAGCTGAGAAGACGGTCCAAGTCTATGGGCAGAAAAGTAATGATGGGGGAGGGCCACGGGAACATGGAAAATGGAGAGTGAGTTTAAGATAACCTGGAGAAATCTATGGGTGCACGCGGGGGTGATAACTACTGCAGTGGTGCTGGTGAAGATGTACGCAGTAGAGAAGAGGATACTGGAGCCAGTGATGGGAGATGGCAAGAGAAACAAGAGGGCATGTTAGGGGCGTCATCGTCTAAAGTCCCAATGCTCTGCAATGTAGTGATTAGTATGCACATAGCAGAAAAATGGGGGAATGCACCAGAAATCAGAGTTGGACGACACAATTTGGTGCTTATAACCTGAGCCCAGAGCCTTCTTATCCAACCAATTTGCTTCCAATCGTCCCTTGGATGACTTCTTACGTTGGCTAAGAATGCTGAGGGTGGAAGCTTGAATGTCCCCTCCAACTACCCGGAGCTTCTCTGGCTCAAGAGTAAAGACATCACACATGTGCACATTGCTAATCACGTCCCATTGGTCTTTACTGAAGTTGGTCGTCTTCGTAAACTTGCCATCTTTGCCTATTACTTTGATAACGCTGCTGCTCTTGGTCACCTTGGCATCGTTGTAGCTCTCCTTGGTGATATATCCTCTGGCCTACAGCCAGAGGGCACGGTTCACCTGTATATCATGAATATATTGAGCATCATACATAAAGGGAGATGTACTGAGGTAGCACTGAGGGCAAGTGCAGTGTAGGGGAAATTATCATATTCCACAACACCAGGGACCTCGACAGCGCCTTCGAAGTCAACCCAGCACTGTGCTATGGTCCAAACCACAAGAGGGCCCCAATAGCAACCTGCACGCTTGACCTGTATTACTTTCAGTGGGAATGCAGGTATGAGATTGTTGCTCCCCATACCACTATTTCTCCATTTTCTTGTTCCACATCCAGAGTCCTGGAATAAACATAGCAATCGTCTTTGAGCAGGTGTTCCACGAATTCCTGCTGCTCTTCCATAGTGTCCAGATTCCTCAAATCAAAGAAGTCACCAACTACGGCAAGTCCATTTGAGCCGATCAAGCTTCACCACTCTATACCCCTTTGGTAGGACTGCGAATAGTCAGTGGATATGGTTAATAAGGGTGCCGCAAATTGATGTACCACATTATAAACAGCATTGTACTTCTCAACCAGATGTTTTACTTTCATCCGGTGATCCTGGGTGCTTCCTTTGTAGACCTCATTCCAGATTTTTTGTAGTGTTGAAATGGTATCCTGCACATCAAGCATCCAGGGATCCTTGTTTGTGCTACCAATATATCGCAAAAATGTTGGGATAAATATGGCCATCCACCTCCCATTGTCAAGTGCACCATTAGGGAGTTCCTTATTGCCATGGCGCTTGATGGGTTTCAACTCTTGGGCAGGGGCTGTGATTCTGCGATGTATAATGAGGCTCTTCTGTGACAGTGAGACATGTTAAGGGCCAAGGACCCTAAGGTGCGATGTGCATGAGTTTGTATAACAGCGGCGGGACTTGTACATCAAGGGATCGCAGGTAGCGAACACTGGCCCTTGGATGCACTGGTATGACAGGTCTGCATGCATGCAAGACACTAGTCGTGATAATGAAAGATGTAGAGGAGAGTCTCGACGACGTTCGAGACGACTTAGAAGGGATGCGGGTGAAAACTGAAGGCACTGTGGAAGCTACAACACTTGGGATTAAACCAAGTCAGGCTTAAGGCCCAACTCTAGGAAAACACGAGGGTTTATATACATGTGGGGAGGCTGTATGACTAAGGCATGATATGACAAGTACCTGTACTAGTAACAAGTCATAGCTCAAAAGATGGAGTCATATACTGCGGAACTGACTCGCGCGTGAAGGTAACAAGGAGGGTGTCAGTATGAGTCGTAAAATGAGGCTATAAAGAAGGTATAGTAAGCGGGCCAAGAATCCGGAAGCGAGGCTGAGGTAAGCAAATAGAGATGAGTCAGGGGTAGGGGTAGGATCATGTGAGGTCAGGTGAGGGAGTATCAGGTGATGCACAAGTGACTTGGGGGCAGGTGACATAGAACAGGTGACTTTGAGGAGCAGGTGACTGGAATGGCATGTGACTGGTCATGTGAGTGGTCAGGTGACTAGTCAGGTGATTGGTCGTGTGATCAAGGTGGATGGGTGGTTGGTCACATGATGGGAAAGGCTTAGTAAGCAGGTGGAAAATGAAAAATGCACCCTGCATAAACCCAAGAATGTAACAAGACACCAATAAGTGACAAAGTTATCAGGAACCCAAAGACTTACCAAGGACTCACCTTGCTCATCTGTGCAGCAACCGGTGCCTTCATGGGGCTTGAAGCAGCATCAGCCTGCTCCAACATGTTGTCCTCATCCTCACCCAGCCATTTGTAGCACAAATTGGATGCTATGCCCTTGTCGTCGGCATCTGAGTCACTGGTAGATTCAAGATCTTCTGCCCAATGCTTCATACCCAGTGCTGGCCTTTTCTTGAGGACCTCAGTGGTTGAGTTGACGACAACAGCACAGGAGGTAGACTTAGCAGTGGCAGTGATAGCGGTAACAGCAGTTTTCTTGAGGTTCAGATTTGCCTTCGAAGTTGTAGGGCGGCCACTAGTAGGGTCAGTAGCAGATATCCTCTGCTTCTTAAGTGGCGGTGGTGGAATTCCCTGAACCCATTCCTCGACCTCATCTGCTATGTTTTTCTTTGTGGGAGGTGTCCCAAACCTGTGGTTGTGAAAGAAAAGTGATGTCACATTGATGACAAGATAAGGGAACATGACTGCCAGTGAACTTACATCTGAACGTGACTTGAATTGCCCTGAATGGTCATGACACAATTAGCACACATTGTTAAGGCCTATTGAACCTTAAGGTGCGACATGTGCAAAGGTGAGATATGCAGCAGTAACAAAGTTATAAGGGTCGTAATTCCCTTAGTAACCTAAGTGCTTTGAAAGGTAATAAAAGCGAGAAGGTCGCTAAGACCAATGTCTGGGTGAAGATAAAGAGGAAGGGGAAGTAACTTCAAGGACTTGAAGATTACTTCAAAGAAAGATAAAAGGGAAATGTTTGTTCAAGCAACAAGGACAGAGAACGCAATAGATTGCAAACTAAGTCAGGCTTAAGGCCCAACTCTAGGATATAAGTCCAGCTTATATACAAAAGGGCAGCTACCTGACTAAGCATACAAATAGGGAGAACAATGAGGTCACAAACAATAAGGGTCACAGAACAATAGAGTCACGAACAATGGTGGTCACAGACTACCATAAGGAGAGAACAATGGAAAACGTACAAAAGGAGGGAACAATGGAGTTCCCAACAAGATGGTTCTGTTGTACAAGTAAGCGGTCATGTGAGTCGAGGTCATGTGATCGTATAAGTACATATCGGTCAAGAAAGAAAGAAAAAGTGTGGGCCAAGTGCCCAGGAACGTAACACACATCATTATCAGAAGAAATCAGTTGTACCCTGAGTCCAACTTCTGATTTGGGCACCTCCTTGCGGCTTGCCCTTATCTCGTCTTGTAACTGTGGCATGGTTACCTTGTTCTTCATTTTCGCACCTCCCTTTGTCCTTTTCACTGGTTTTTTCCCTATGGCCTCCATGTTGACACTGGACTCTTCATCATCCATGGGACTGTCAAGGTTCTCCAAGTCACCATAGACACGTGGAGTGGCTAGGGTCTGGGGTTCTTTGGACTCATGCGCTCCTTTCTTTGTTACATCCTGGTACTGGGCCTCATCTGTGTGGGTGCGGTGTCAATTAACGCGCAAGTGCAAGTAGCAGTGCCAGAGCGATGAACACTACCTGCTGCTGTCATCATGGCCCAGCCCCCACTGGCACCCCAAGTCCATGTAATCGCATTAGGTGCTGCCATCTCTCTACCAGCTTGAGAAGCTGTTCACAGGTTTAAGACATCAATGTCAATATGACGCTGCCATTTCTAACCCTACTCACCAATGTCCAAGTCCTTTGGGTGGTGTTGAACATGTCTTGGCTTGGGCTGGGAAGATTTTGCATGTTCTTGTTGGGCGCACAATTCTGCATGGACAGCACCAAGATGCCTCATTTCAGAGATGTTCCGATGGCAAGCTTCTTGCTTATCAGAACAGGTTTCAGGGAAGGGAAGTCATGTGAGCCATGACGTACAAGCAATCGTTGGTGTCTGTTCTGGGCCCTCACCAGTATCATCATCATCAAGGCCATTCACCTCAATGGTCTTGTCGGACATGTAAGTGGATTCTGCTCATATGATTCAGGTGTGTTGAAAATGACTTGGTAGGTTTATGCTACTCACCATCCTTGAATTCAGAAGTTCTATTGAATGCATTGAGTTTGCCACAGCTATCAATATAGGAATTCGTCACTCACTGTCCCAAGCTTTCAGCACAAACACTGTCGTCGACAGACCCTTCTTCCACAATAGTATGTTGTTCTGTGGAGACACAATCAGTTTACAGGTTGTTAGTGAGGCTATCAAAACATGTGGTCACCTGGAACTTTGCCTGTCCAGTGGCAGGGGTGCGACAAGCGAGCAACTTCGTGTGCCTTCAAGTAAGTGTCCTTGAGCGTGGCCAGCTTGGCAGCAATAGCTGTTTGAGCTTCAGTGTCGCCTTCCTTTGAGGTTTTGGATTTCTTGGTTGCTTTGGCACTCTTCATCATGCCGCCTTTCTTGCTCAACTTCCTCTTCTTGGCTCTGGTCGTATTGGCTGTCTTTTGTGTCGCTGGTGTCGCCAGCTGGGTATTTTGTGTCCCCATTCCTTCATTGTTTGCCAATGCCATGGTGGTGCCTTCTTCAGGGGACTCCTGCTTGATACCACCATTGTTGACTCATCACACAATTTTGGCCATTTTGTCTTTGGCACCACTTCTTGTAGACATCCATCTGGTGGGCTCATTTGTGGTGGACATGGTGATGACAGTGGGTTCGACTTTGAAATGCCTGGTTGCGATTGAGTTTAAGGCTCTGGGTTCTTGTTGGTCCCCGTGTTTCAATAAGTTCGTTTTCTTTTTGAAATTTCACTACTTTTTTCGCTAAGTCCATTCCATTCTCACAAGGACTCTGTACAGCCTTCCGGACTCCACACACAACTCCCAAACATGCTGTCCTGCAAGGAGGATGAAGCCAGGCTTATGGACTTGTACATTCCTTGTACGTTTCCAGGCTGTTTGAAAGCCTTTCAAACAAACGGAGGCCTCACAAGGCACCTCCGTTCTATCCACCCGAATTGGGTCCCTGTAGATGAAGAAGGTCAGTTGGACTCAGTCCTGACTCAGAGCACCTCTAAATTCATAGACCTGCACTAACGACGACTCTAGACCCTCTTCCAAACCTTTACACAACTTATTCAGACAACATAGATTCTGAAGACAGCCCAAGCACAACGGCATACAGTCACCATGACAGCAATGAAGTCCAACAGGGTGCGTCAGAATCATTGTCTCTAGGAAGCCTGAGTAGGCCCCACACCATCTCTATCGGTGTTCTCAGAGGGCCTCAACGGTCTCAAATCTGTCTTTCTCCCCCTTATGCCATCGCTCTGCATCCACCTTTGCAAGAGTGTTCTCTACCCCATGCGTCTGCTTGCATAACCATGCCCTCCCCACATTCTTTTTTGTTTTATTTCTCCTCAGCCTCACACTGCGCATGTGTCTCCACTGAGTGCATGCACGAGCTTTCCTGCCAGTGCTCATTGTTTCCAAATAAAGGCTAAAATTCCTGCTTTCTGAAGGTTCTCAGCGTTCGGATGCCTCAACTCCTTCTTGGGATGCAGTGCTGTCTGACAGTGCATGGCAGGCAGAGTATCAAGCCGACATGACTAATACCATAGATTTGTTCTTGGATATGTTCTTGGACATGTTAGAACAATGCCTAGCACCCTCAGATTTCACTATCAACTCAGATTTCTCCCTGCCACCCTCAGCAGCAATAGCAGACAGGGCACAAACCAACTTTACTTCGAAGAATCCAAACTTATGTTATCACCCCCATCCAATAATCGATGGTGAGATTTGCTTCATTCTCAATATTTCCATTGCTAATGTTTTCAAAGGAAAACCTTGTCAACAAGATGGCAGCCATCCAATGCCTGGAGAGCGACTGCACCCAGAGCCACCCCCAAACGCAGACCCAACTAATTGGGGAGCGTTCGAGAGCAAGGAAGGGTCCGAAATCACAGAGTTGGTGTACCATAAGGCCCAAATGTCTGCAGGAAACATTGACGATCTCCTCAGGATATGTTTCGGTGGGCGCGTACCATTCTTGAATCACAATGAACTCTACTTGGCAATTGATAGCCTAGATGTCGGGGGAGTTCCTTGGCAGAGCTTCTCAATCCAGTATGATGACGGTGTACACAGTGACAATGGCGATAATCGGCCAAAGTGGATGTCAGACGTCTACGATGTCTTCTACTGTGACCCTCGGCTGGTTGTTCATGAGATGCTAGCTAACCCAGACTTTAAGGATGGTATAGACTTTGCCCCATACCATATCTTTGATAAAGACGGCATCCATACATATCAGCATTTAATGAGCAGGGATTGGGCATGGGATCAAGCAGTAAGTTCAAGTTCCCCTACTTCTCCAAGCTATTGGCTAGACGATTCGACTCATGCCCCTTTGAATGTAGGATGCAATCGCTCAGGATCCAAAGACGCATAGGGCGATGTTTGTCCCCATCATTCTGGGAAGCGACAAGATGACAGTATCAGTAGTGACAGGTCACATGGAAGCCTATCCGTTGTACCTGTTAATTGGGAATCTTCATAACAATGTTCGCAGGTCTCATTGTGGCAGTGTCATAGTTATAGGATTTCTTGCCATAGCGAAAAGTAAGTGTATTCTCCTATGTCCTATGTGCATCAACCAGCTCATCTGACAAATTTTGATTTGGTAGCTGAGAAGGAACACACAAAAGATATCAACTTTTGACATTTCCAACACCAGCTCTTTCACACATCACTTTCACAGATCCTCTCCAGTTTACAACCAGCAATGTCAGAGCCTGAGGTTGTCAAGTGTCCTGATGGATTCTACCGACGCGTGATATATGGTCTGGGTCCATATATTGCTGATTACCCTGAACAGGTCCTCATTTCTGGCATCGTCCAGGGCTGGTGTCCAAGGTATTCGCTTACAAAGTGGCACTGCACGCTTCACTCAAGTTATTGACTCAGGCCTTTCGGCGACACTGCAGGTGCACCTCACACAAGGACACTCTCAAAACTCCAGGAATCCCAAGGTCAAAGGGACACACAGACGCCATCCAAGAGGTACTCAAAGTGGGAGATTTGTGGAACCTATACAGGGTTGTTGGTAAGGTCAAGGTAAGTACTTGCTCTTGCTCAAGGTTTCCTCCTGGTTTTAAACACTGGACTGATGATTTTCTTTAGTTATTCACAAGCTATTTCCCTTGTGCAAGCATCTACGAACTGCTCTCCCCCGACCTCTTACACCAGCTCATCAAAGGGACATTCAAGGACCATCTTGTCGAGTGGGTGACAAAGTACATACAGCAGCACCACTTGGAGAAGAAAAGCAAAGCAATCCTAGCTGACATCGACTAGCAGTGAGTCCAATCTTGTATCAATTTTTCCAAGAACTCACATCTCTGTTCCAGGATTAAAGTGGCACCACTGTTTACCGGTCTTCAAAGGTTTCCAGAAGGTCAAGGCTTCAAGCAATGGACTGGGGACAATTCCAAGGCACTGATGAAGGTACGCTTCTTATCTATGTTATCAAGTCGTGCACGTCTCATTATCATTCTTGTTATGATCCACCCCAATTTTTCTCATCCTTGTCGGACCCCCTCCTTGTCACCCTATCCATGCCTAAGCGACCACTACCATTGAACCCATCATCCCTACCAGACCTGCCACCGCTACCGCCCAGTGAACCATCCAAACCATTGTCACCCCTTGATCAGCCCCCAGTCGAGCCCCTTGTCCCCATCCCATGGAACATGTTACAGCTCCTTTGATTTATCAAGCATTTACGCAGTTAAGTACCACTTAACAACGCGCATTCGCTTATATCAGCTCTCCTTCCTTATTAGTACGATACCCGGTCCACGTTACCGCTTTCCCGCATTCTCGGACTTACCTGTTATCTAGATACATAGCAGCTATCACTTAACGCGTACTAATTACATTACAGCCACAGTACCTTCCTATTCCGACCACTACTCCCACGCATTACGTCAGCCATACTGTACAAGTCACTTCGACTCATTCAGAGTCATACCCTCCGGTATATCTCTAACGCGTGAGGCAGTTCTCCACTGCGGACTGTAATCTCTTTTGCATATGATAGTTTACCTTAGTAACTACTTACTCATCCATTACCAAGGCTTGCTGCGCATTCCTTGACTCGTTAGATAGATGACTAGGTAGCTCATGTATATAAGACCTTCTGAAGAGCCCCAAC
>Ga0307510_10000515_pt1 | contig 38422 bp, 47 predicted proteins | sample 12_EM_MG_FD_207224 | JGI IMG/M metagenome (GOLD analysis project Ga0307510, IMG submission 207224) | Populus trichocarpa ectomycorrhiza microbial communities from riparian zone in the Pacific Northwest, United States - 12_EM | ecosystem: Host-associated > Plants > Roots > Unclassified | place...
TCCAAGATCGTTTTATTTTTCTGAGTACGAAAATCTGACAGGTGTACCGAACTACTGGGCTCCTTCCTTTTTGGGCGGCGTGATTCCCATTTTGGGTGTGTCACTCGACCGCTGAAAGTACGCAACTATTATTGGCACCGTGACGTGTCTCGAACTCCCACGGGACCTCCCTACGCCACGGACACACAGCTCAATTACCGCGACCACCAATTTTCCAGACACCTTCGTGCTCATCCCCTCCTGATATATCTACCCCCGTCGATGCAAATACCTCATTAACATAGACCTCGTCCTCCGGCGCGGTTCATGTACGTTCCGCAACTACGCCTGCATCCGTAGAACCCATCCACAGGACCACAGCGCCTCATCAGGGATGAATATCGATGAATGACCATGGGGTCCTCGCCCAGCCACAATCGGCTCCCTCGCATACTGCCGTATCACCTCGGCACCAACTCGTAAGCACTCCCGACCAAGGTCAGGTTCTGCCTGTCGCGGTAACATCGATCTCTATGGCACCATCTGCATATCTATATTATCAGCCTCCACTCCAAGGCTGGTCCACTCCCACCTCCCCCGAGGGCCATGTTTGACATCGATTTTAATCCGCGGCCTCCTCCGCGGCCTCTTCGTTTGTGTTCACCCTCGCCACTCACTTCCCACAAAGGTCCCAGGTCCGCAACGCCCACCTCTGTTACGGTTACACTGGCTTCAAAAGCTTCGGCTGCATCCATCCACCAAATACAGTTCAGCACTACAGCCTCTCCCAGAAGTGAATCCTCTTCCGACGACTCCGAGTCATGGACGTCCTGGATTCGGCCTCGGCAATTTCAGCGGAGCCTGTCAAGGACGAACGCAGTCCGAACATAGCTCGTCGTCCAGAGCTCCGTTGCGAGAATAGCTGGGTTGGCAACTCCAACGAATCTGGCCATGCGTCATCGGAAAGTGGTCGGCATGCCTCCGAGGATGTGATGTCCGGTACTCCCCAAGAGCTGAATGGCCTGTCCCCACGCATGAAGGAGTCTGGCCTAGAAGATGGTTCTTCCGAAACCAAGCGGAAAGGAGGGTTATTGACCAACCTGAAGAGATATTCTTCGTTGCCACGACCGCCTTCAAGATCACCAAGAATGAGCATCTTTACGCGACCACCATCTCCTAAATCACCACCTCGCATCAGAGCCAAGTCACCAGACACAATGCGATACAGAGAAGTTCTCAGTAAAAGGACGGCTTTGGAGATGGCGATCGGATATGCCCACAAGATCAATGAGTTGGCTATGTATTATTGTGGCCTCGGTGATTGGGTCGCTTCCATGAAGGGAAGAGGTGGGCCATGAATTCCTTTTTCTTTCTTTCTCTCTTCACTTGCCTTGTACCAATTACGTTCTGTTCTTGTGTCCCCATCTTCCAGGTAGTTCGAAAACTGGCTTAGTCCCTGCGTCTCCGCGAGATTCGGACACGTCTCTCCGTACGCGACCGCGTTATGCCTCAAGGAGTTCGATATCCTCTGACATTTTGCCTTGCGGTCTGATGCCTGGATCGCCACCAATCTATTGATACCGTTCCATCCCCGAATGTCCCACCACCTGCCCTACCTTATCCAGCGCTCGCCGGGGTCCCGCCCTCCACCACCGCTATGGGATCGCAAACGTCGCATGCCTCGCCACTCTCGGCAGGTTCGAAGGTCACTGGCGGCTTCTTTTCCGCTCTCGGAAGAAACTCCAGCACGAGGAAGGACAGCATCATCTCCAAACCGGCTCAGCCTCTACCGCGACTGAGCGAAGCCACCTCCGTCGGCGGCGAACCTGCGACCGGTACAGATCACCAACGCACCCTCCGTGCCCGGTGGTCCGCGCGCTTTTCCCAGCCGAGTGCAGCGCTCGCGGACGCTAATGCTGGCACCGTCGCCTGCGGCCTCCGAGACCGTCCCGTCGCGGCCTCCCATGTGCCGCCGAAGCAACACCTTCAAATTTCGGACGGTCCGCCGCCGGTCCGGAACCGGAACCGAGAGCGCCAAGTGCCGAGTTGGTCGAACGGCTGGTTGACCTGCTCCCGCATGCGGACAAAGACGTCCTGGCGGGTTACTTGCGTCGCGCGGGTCAGGATATCCTCGCCATCCGGCAATACCTCGACTACGAGAAGAACGGACCCGTACGCTGCGATTGATGTTTTCGTTCTGTGCGCCCGCCCTCACTTTTTTTGTTGTTCATGTATACCTTACACTTTCCCTCCCCCCCTTTTTTTTGTTGCTTTGCACTTTGCTTCGTGTTTCGCAACTCAGTTTTTTATCTCGCACTTTTCTATCCATAGCAACTCGGACTCATGATATGCGCATCCCCTCGTGTGATTGTATCGTTGCTCTTTGATAAAGACACGAAACTCGTAATACGGTAGCAATATATGGGATACGTATACCCCACGGTTTATTTACCGCCGAGCAGTTGACTGGATGGTTTTTATCCCAAATGCATAATCGCCATCAAATGTGGGCGGCTCACTTGCTCCTTCCCGCAGGCCTAAACGTCCCAGATGGCCGTTTGCCCGACGATGAACTAAACACTGTGCATGGCCCGAGAACGTTCAGTTCAATACAAAACCGAAATTGTACCGCTTACTCCGCTGCTGCTGGGCTTGACCCGTGCCTGCCCAGACACCCTGATAGTTTACTCTCCGACCTTGGCTCCCAAGAAGTTCCTCGACTTCCTGCGCGCTGTTCGCACGTTCCGAGGTCGCGAGAGACCGTTCACTCGCAACGAACGGCTGTCGCACCGGGGTGGGATTTTGGGACGAAACGTGCGGCTGAAGTGGGTTGTGGCTCCACAACGGCGCTGGTCCTCCTCCTCCTCCTGGGTTGCCGCCGAACTGGCCTGTGGTGCGAGTCCCCATTCCCGCTGGTCTTGGGATCTGACCGCCGAACGTTGACTGGTCAAGGAGGGTTATGAGAGTTTGTTGAGTCCGAAAGGAGGAGGACTGGGGCACGTACTCCGTTCGTGTCTATGCCGACGACGCCCGGGCGAAGATCGGGTCCGCCTGCGTGGGGTCCGCCTGGTTGGTTTGTGCCGACGGTCGGCGCCAGGAGCGCTCTGCGCTTGAGCTTGTCGTACTGCGCCTGTGACAAGGCAGAACGGAACTCGTTGTCACTACCATGCACGTAGGTGGACTACAGACCTTCAGCTTTTGATACTCCTTATCCCTCTCCCTTGACGTCTCCTGAAGGTCCCGATTTTTTCGCCTTTCCAGATCCAAGTCGCGGTCGAGGTCTATATAATGAAAGGACGGAAATGGTCACCGAGCTATTGCTGTAGCGAGACCTAAGGAGTTTCTCAAAAAGTCACCAGATAATTTGCTGCTCAACAGGTTGATCTCGCTGTCCGCTGAGAAGATCGTAGTGTCACAGGACGAAAGTTTAACGCTTCCACGGGAAGACAGTAGCTACCCTCTCTCACGAGATTTTCGAGCTGCTTCTGCAATTGCGCATTCTTGTCGTTGATGCTCCGCACGACGGCATGCTGGAAAGAACTGCCCAAGAAATCGCGGGACGCAGTTGACAAAAGTGTCATTTCCAAGCCTTAGCTTAGAGTCGAAAAATAGATCGCCCACTTTTCCTGATGGATCTGGTACTGCCAGAAAGAGATGGCGCGACTGGAGATTTCCAGTATCGTTGCTGGATTCAAGCCAGACAACACAGACTAGTAGCCAAAGACGAAAGAAACGCAGTTGAGTAGCGCCAGGGCATGCTCTTAGCCGTGCGCATGCATGCGCACCGTCTTGTAATCATTCGAAGGGTGCAGCGAGGAAACCTGACAAGCGTCCCGTGTTCCATTTTTCTTCCCTGAGTTCAAAAGCATACGATGGCATTGCTCACCACAACGTCGTCACTTTTTTGACCAAGACCATGCGGTATAGGTTTGTGCGTTTTTAACATTTTCCGCTGTTCTCATTCGGGGGCAGAAAGTGCCCGACAGACAAAGACGTACGGTTCTGTGAGAGACGTTTCGCAAGCTTTTTTTGTCATTCGCGAGCAGAGGTTTTGGTAGGTCATCAGTGGTGGCTCTCAAGCTATCCATTTGGCAAGAATTGATGCCGCACCGGGGCAAAGCCGCGAAGCGCCGAATAGTTCGTTCGCGCAATCCACTAGAACGTGAGGCCGAAGAGCGAGTCAGTCAGAACTCAGAAACTCGCCGCTCTAGCCAGGGCGGTATGCAAGTGGGTGCTGGTGCAGGGTGTGGGGACGTACCGCAGAATATATGCGAGCCTGGAGGTGATACGTCAGCAACTGTCAGCCTGTAAGAGCTCATTCTCCTCATGATAGGTCTTACAAGTTGTCTGAGATAACATTAGTAAGGGTGAATGCCATGACAATGGGCACGAGGTTATGGATCAACGACACAGGATGATTACTCACTACGACGGCCTTGTCAGTTAACGATCTCCGGCATGAGAGCCTATTACACCGAAAGTCAAAGTCCATGAATGAGGACTGTGGGCTTAGAGACTGCTTAAAATGGGAAACAAAGATGGTTAATACAGGGAGCGTGACTTCATCCTGGACGTACTGGTGGTTATGCCGCAATACTTTCAATAGGCTTTAGGGGGGAGAGGATGTTGCACACCGTTCGTAGACGTAGACAAAGGAAAACCGAACCCTTTATCATATGATACACGCCTTCCAATCATCACAGGTGCCGCAGCTACCGTGGAGTGGCGCGGCACATTCTCTCCATGCCAGCCAACGAAGATCGTGGTCCTTCTCGTGGTCATAGTACAGCATATATAAGCAAAGGCCTTCCATACATGGAGAAACGTATGACAAAGTAGAAGGATGCAGGGGACAAATCCGAGTCGTGCCAGCCAGGAAGAGTGCAAAGTGGGCGGATCCGCGGCCGTACCCATCGTGGCTTTGAGAATCTCGGGTATTGCTGGTACATCCTTGTAGCGCGATGTGGGTACTTCCAATGACTCGAATCCAAATGTATGCGTATATTATGAAATCTAGAGAGATGTGGACTTGTACGCTTGTATTCAACGGAGGATGTGGGTCGTTGACTCATGTTGATAGGCGATCACGTGCCAGGAGTCTATTCATATTCGGCATATCCACTTCACAAAGTTGACGAAAGTGGATACATTAGCCAAATTCAGACACGCAATGCTGAGATGTATCGCCACCTTTCCAAGACGCCGCAGATTGGCACTGCGTGCAAATCAAAGTATTCTCCTGAAGAAAACCCGAAGAAAACTTTAATTAATTGTTAAAGTATTTTAACTAAATTTGTGGACAACAATAGAGTTCTATTGTTGTCCACAAATATTTTTTAAATACTTTAACAATTAATTAAAGTTTTCTTCAGGTTTTCTTGCAGAGAATACTCTGCTTTGCACGCAGTGCGGGGCGCAGACGTGCCAGCAAGTTCGCCACCCCGCATGGTTCATTCGTTCCCCAAATGGAATCACATGATCAAACCTGTCGATCTGTCGATGATACACCAAATTTGGTGGTTGAAACTACCATTCTGGAGGAATAGTCCTCACCATGAGCAGGCTTTGTCGACAGCTTTGTCCCATTGGGCACTCTTGGTTAGAGCACGACCATCCCGAGAGACGGTTATGTTATTATGCTGACTACTCGGAAAGCCACACCGGACTTATGTGCTGCGTCAGCAGACTCAGAGGACGCGGCGCCACAGCTTGTAATTACGACCCACTTCATGCCGATCGACGGACGCAACCATTAATATTGGCATCTATCGAATGCCTTGAGCTTCGTGCCTGGAGTACAGTCGAGTACAAATAGCACGTCGACAGTGCTGTGGACGATACCATCCGTCAACACACTCAATCTACTGCATAACAGCCTTGCTCACATTTCAGCCCCTTCGTCATGTCACTGTTGGCAGGTCCCCCAGCTCCCGTCTCTAGGCTCGCTCGTTATCGCACCTTGTCACCCCTTGCGGGTGTGCGTGTCTCGCCGATCCAGCTCGGGGCGATGAGTATTGGTGACAAATGGAACGACCTTGGTATGGGTTCCATGGATAAGGAGAGCTCGTTCAAGCTACTTGACGCCTATTTTGATCTCGGTGTAGGTCAATCTTGCATTTCTTGGTGTTCGCTTTAACTAAGTCGCACCTTAAAGGGCAACTTCATCGACACTGCGAGCAATTAGTACGCCTTGAATAGTGATGTCCTACTTCACGACTGACCTTCGACTCTAGCCAAGACGAAACGTCTGAACAATTCATCGGCGAGTGGGCCGAGAAACGGGGCATCCGAGACCAACTCGTGATCGCAACCAAGGCAAGTTCAGACTCTTGTCATGTTGAACGCCCGCAAGTGTATTAATACCATCGCTAGTATTCAACCAACTTCAAGCGAGGCCAGGATGATATCACTCACAAGGTGAACTACTCCGGAAACCACGCAAAGTGTCTCCGCGTTTCTGTCGAAGCATCCCTGAAGAAATTGCGCACATCGTACATCGACATCTTGTATGTTCATTGGTGGGATTGGACCGCCTCGGTCGAAGAGATTATGAACGCACTCCATAACCTGGTCGTGCAAGGAAAAGTACTCTATTTGGTACGCTGTTGCAAAGTGTTCTCGTTCGCTGCGATCTTACTCATAACAACGTGACAGGGAATCTCTGACGCACCGGCGTGGATCGTGCCCAAGGCGAACCAATACGCGAAGGACCACGGAAAGACACCATTCTCAATCTATCAGGGGAGATGGAGCGTTCTCGAACGCTCGTTTGAGCGCGATATCATTCCTATGGCCCGAGCTGAGGGGCTTGCTCTTGCTCCATGGGACGTGCTCGGCGGCGGAAAAATCCGGTCAGACGCGGAGGAGGCCCGTCGGCGTGAGACAGGAGAAAACGGTCGCACGATCTTCTCTCCAAACTGGGAGCGCACAGAGGAGGAGAGAAAGGTGTGCCTCGTACTCGAGCAGATTGCAAAGGAGGTCGGGACCGAGAGCATTACTGCCGGTGAGTTACCTTTCTAAGACGAGTGAGGGTAAGTCAGGCTGAGCAGTCGTTGACCAGTTGCGATCGCGTACCTCCTGCAAAAGACACCATATGTGTTCCCGTTAGTCGGCGGCCGGAAGATCGAGCATCTCAAGCAAAATGTCAAAGCGTTGGAAATCTCCCTTTCTCCCGAACAAATCCAACGCATTGAGGGCGCAAATCCTATCGAGCTTGGCTTCCCTTACACCCTCATTGTGCGTACTCCCATACAACCCCCTAGCATGAGCCCTGAACATGTGAACAGGGACACGGCCCAGAAACTTCAGCTTTTGGGAAAAGCTTAACGTTGCACGTTTACGATAGTGTCCCCGCACAGGCGGTGATAAACCCCTTGAAAGATTGAGACCGAAACCTACGGCAGTCATTCGAATACGCTCGATATTTTCAGTGGGTATTTCGGGTCCTCCGCGTACTGTACAGTAAACGTTACAAACAATGAGTCACATACTGTCGATCTGTGTAAGGACGAATGGCTACGCATGATGAAGAACACTCACTACACAAGTTACGCACAGGTAACGTTCACGCTTTGGAGAGGGTGGGTGCTGTCGAAGCAGCAGATTCAGCGGACAATTCTTGCAAAGGATGATTTCTTTCCATGGGAATTAAGGACCTTTACGTTAGCGACCTTTTCTCTTCCTTTTATCAGCTGATCTACAAAATGTCTTCATCGGATGGCATCGCCTTCAGAAATGACTAAGGAAGACTCAAATTCAGAGACGCTCGATATACCGAAGGTACGACCAAGGAAGCCTGAAATTTGTCGGAAGCGAATCACGTGTCCGGGGAGTGTATGATCTCATGTCGTCGACGCGCAGGAGAAAGGCGCGGAAGCCTAGCGCGTTCAAGGGGAGTTTTCTGGTACGATAACTGCAGTCGAAAGTTCTGGCTTGGAATGGATTGGAGCGAGGCGACAGAAACACGTCGTGGTACGCTGGAGCGTTCAGAGACGGGTGGTGACAACTGGCATTTCCGCGCAGAATTGCAGTGACGATTGCTGAGGAGACTTACCTGAATGGTACAGTAATGGTTGGTCATCTTGCCGGAGAGTACGGTAGTCGTACGGTTCTTGGCCGCCGTAGCACTGTGAGAATGTGATCACATCAGAAGCCGTATCGACCCATGTGATCCTAATTTTCACACATACACCGGGAGAAGATCAGTTGGGACCCATGTGGCGTCACATCTATTACGGTTTTGGAAATGGTTGTCAGCTTAAACAGTTAAAAAAAACAGCCAATGGTGGCGTTCTTGGGCGTCATGCCGCACCACGCTTGACCAAACCGAGATCGCCCGACTCTAATTTTTTTGGAACTCCCCCCCTTGTTGAGGTAACCTTGTCTGTGCGATCCGTATTTTGGCATCGTTTGTTATCTCGATTATAGCTTTGTCACGGTCCTATGGTTACATTTTTTTTTTGCTCCCTATCGCTTGACAACAAATCCTGAAGGTTCTCGACAATGTTTCAGCTACAAAATTTAAGCACGACCGTCGCCATACTTCGACATACTCGCACCATTCATATTGTTTTCCTACTCTATCTTACAATTACAGCTGACAAAGTTAGTCTACTTGTAAAGGCATAAAAGGCCTCTATTTACGACTCAAAATCATCATCTCATCACTGTCCTTTCTCCCTTCAAAATCCCTGCGTCCCTGCGTGCTAAAAGCTTCAGAAGCACTTCCAAACTCCACTCACTTTTTCTCAATTGCAGCCTGTTGTCGATCAACAAGCTACGGATCAGCAAACTGCCGATCACAGGAAGCTATCGATCGCAACCAACTTTTCCCTTTCATCAGTTCTGTGGCCAGTCCTCACGTTTCCCGATGCGTGACATCTGGCATAACTTACTCGCAATCCGAGCAGGAGACTGAAACGAGTAACTCGGTGACTATGGGTGCACCTGCTGTTCTTCGTGTATCTGGAACGGGAACCGTGCGGGACAAGCGGTTTGAAGCACGTAACTTGGTCCGCTGTTACAACGATGACATGAGGTAAGAGAGCCCCCACTCCTACATATATGTGTACTACTCAGGATTAAATCTGAGGTACTGTAGTGGTGAAGGAATGTCAGCAACGAGCAAAAAGACAAAAGGTGACGCGGGTTTCGACTCAATACATTCGATCCAAACACAGCAAGGCACTCAGGCCTCAGGTCCGAGCCTTTTGGAGGAATGATGGGGCCTGTCCTCGGTCCCGATCAAGTGCCCCGTTTTGTGTAAATTCCCAACGAGAGGCAATGGTTGCTTGATAGGAGCTGTATGGCGACCAGATATAAATCGTATTCTGCTGTGCGTGCTGTACTGTACTGTACTCAACTCAGACAGAGGTTGGCCGTTTTGGTGCAACCGCCCCTGGGGCCTGCGACTCTGAACGTAACGTCAATAAAGAGGAACAAAATATCGACAGATGTGCTCACAGTTTTCCGATAGAAATGTGCCTGTATTGCCTGCAGGCGGCGTCCTGTGTGCCTTGTCTCGTCTTCTTTATTGATACTTCCAGGTATAGTATCTTTTCGATGGGGATTTGCGCAATGAATCATAGCGGGCGGGCTAGGAGAATGAGGAAATCCGGTAATTCCTCCGACGCTTGTTCCCGCGGTGGCGTCTCAAACTCTGCGCCCGTCCATCACATCACCGCGAAGCTGCTTTTGGCCAGTACCGTCAACTCCCCGATCTTTGCGAGGGATTCAAACTGACAACTTTCCCGCCTTCCTACGCCCCTACATCCAACCACTGATGGCCTTTAATGGCCTTTCTCGTGTCAAATTCGTCTAGACTCCAGGAGCAAAAGCCATTTCATGTCTCCGCAATGAGCGCCAACGTAGCAGCCCCCCATCGACTCGCGTCCCTACTTGTTTTAGCGCGTGAGACTTACAGCCCTTAATGTCCGCTTCCAGGTCTGGGGGATTACCCAATAAGAAATATAAATCCTTCGCCAGTTACTGTGCGAAAAAGTCCCCCCTTCTTCCTTATTTCTTCTACTGCACCGCAAAGTGTAACAAAAAGACCTTCGAAAATATGTCTCTGGAACGTGATCGAGAATCTACGCTATACACATATGATCCTGGTGCACCGGTACGCACTGCTCTCCCTACCAATCGACCGACCGCTCGACGGCCATCCGCACCACCACCCTATACTGGTCCGCGAATATCCGACTTCCCTGCGGTTCCCCCCCTCCCTTCCCATTTGTCCTCTCGCGCCGGCACCCCAACGCCAAGTCGCACCCTGAGTCGCCCTGAAGTGCCAACTCGACACTTACCTTCCTCTCAACGGCCCAGGACCGCAGGCGCCCAGGAGCAATACTCCGCAAATGTTGGCCACTCAGAGCCACCATCCCGAGGTGCTGGTACGCCTACCCTGCGCGCCCCGTTATCCCTCGCTACTCCTCTTTCCTCGTCACTTCGTACATCCCAACCCCTCGACATCCCCCCATTCCAGCACCGACCTGCACCTCCAAGCGCCCAGATTACCAAATCCCGTTCGTTTTTCCGTCCGTTTACTGCCCTGAAGGTATCCAAGGCGACTCGAAATGCAACACCACGCATCGCAAAACAAGGCGCTTCGAGAACCACTGAAGAGGCAAAGTATGAGGCTGCGCTAGCCAGACTACGGACCGAAGAAGAGGAGGCTGCTACGAGAGAAAGAGAGGACGAATTGCGCTTCTATACTGAAGCACAGGCAGGAGCAAGGGAGACCGTTAAATCTTGCATCCAGACTTTACTCTCCCGTGGTCACACCTCTGAAGAGACCCGCTTGTCCGTCTTCTCGACCTGTTCTCAAGTCTGCAAGAAGGTTGGCCTCGATCTCTCCGCTGTCTTACAGGAACCAATAATTGAGGGGCAAACACCAATATATTGGGCTATACTCAACAGACCCGTGACATCATCCGACGTCGATGTCAAGACCTCTGACGCTCTTATAATAGCCCTCTTGAACGTGTGTGGGTTACTGAAAGAAACAACCATCGTTTCTGTCCGTCTTGCGTGCATGTTGATATCCAATAACGCTCTCCTCCAACACTTGTTCTGGAACTTCCCGGGGCTTTCTCCGCTGACCACGAAGGACCGTATGCTTCTGGGCGCAACAGGTGGAGGGGACATCGTCGATGTAGAAGAACCGCAGGATGGCACTGGTGAATTCATCACCTTCATACAGATCCGGCGATTTCGGATGCGAATGAACGTTTCCATGGTCGTCAAAGTGGAGTTCGTCACATTTGGTAGGCACATCTATCGTCCCCTCAGAAGTTGAGAGCGGCACCTGACTTTGTTGAATGCAGAGCGGTTTTGGACGGCTACATTCTCCGCCAGCACAGAACGTACGGCAGGAGGTTCATCTGAAAACAAGCGGCTGTTCTCACTGGAGTTGGCCAATGGCTCCATACCCGCATGTGTGGATGCCGTCCTTCACATCCTCGGACACTCTTATCACGACAATACGTCTGATAGCAATGAATCTATCTTTTCCGCTCCTGTCAGCTGTGATGGACGCTCGCTTCAACCAGGTCCCGGAAATGCGATTAAGGTGCGACTGGATGATGGGCCCATGGGTCACCACTGGGTTAATGAGTTCGTCAACGTAGTTTGTCTTATCGGTCCTATTCTTATTGACAACGTATTCTCCAGTTCGCAGGCGTTCGTCGATTCTGATGGAACCCTCCACGCCCAACTCAATGTCAAGTTGACACAACCTAAGCCAATGCCCCCAGCACCACCCATGAGCCCTGATCTGTCTGACGCTTGGAGTCAAGTATCCTCAGTAGTAGGGGGTCCAAGTACCAGTGGCTCCCATTCCGACACTCCGCGCCCTACGAAAGGCAAGAAAAGTAAGAAGGTGAAGGATCCAAACAAGCCAGTTTACACGTCCCTACGTAGAGGCGGCCGCTAAACTGCTAGGCAGCAGGTTCGGTCCGCTTGGGATGTTGCGACCTGGAGACGCGTCGTCGATGACTACATAGACCCTCTTTTTGGATACTCTTCTTTGACACTGGCATCGCTTGGTCTTTCTGCACTCGTTTAAACATCTTCTTTGGGGCGCATGTCACGATGAACTAGTCCTTGCGCAGAGCGCGGACACATTACCTTCCTTGTTTCAACCGACGTCCCTCCAACCCCCCACAGTATCGTACTACATGCCCGACGCACTAATATTCGCCTTGATGTCTAATCCTCAACAAAAACGAGGGCGCATCTACAAAATGACAGTAACACGGGCTGTGTAAGAACACACCAGGATATAGAACGGGGATCATGTATGGCTGTCCGATTGATGACAGAACTTCCTATGTCTCCATTTTCTTGGGATATGTGGTTAATAAAGTATATTTGGCTTATTATCACCGTCAGCATCGCCCAAGAATTAAATTCGGGGGGGACCCACTCCAATCAACACGAGTTAGATCCGTCCGTAGCCATTGTGGAGTGATATCAGCCAACGCCTTGTGGATCAGAACAAACAAACTCTATCTATCAGTACATCAGTCGCCATTTTGACGTCTCGCAGATCGGGAGACAGGCTTATCGATCGTTGTCCTGGTTTGGAAACACTGGCGTAGTTCTCGGGCAACTTCGTTGAGGACGAAGCTGATGAAGAGTTACGCTGTGTCCAAACGGATATAATGTGGCGCTCGCTTTTTTTTTCTTTTTTTTTTGAGATTGATTACTGTGTGCCTCCTGGTACAGAACCCCATGTAGGCTGTAGCACTCCGGGTATGGACAAATACATGGTTGGTGATAGACATGAGTGGGATGTATCTATGTTGTTTCCCCCATAACATGAGTTATCGTTGCGTAACGTCAACTGCAGTACGAGTAGCGAGCGTGAAGGATAACGCGCTAGGATGCCGACTTGGCGAGCGGGGGCGACTCCGTGGGGTTCGCGTACGGAGGTGGCGCTCGCTTGTAATAAGCGGCCGGTGGGATCAGGGGAGCTAACGGGCAGGAAGGTGCAGCCGTAAGACGGGCAATATTAAGGTGAACCCGCTCCCCCTCGTAGAGGTGTATCTCCGAAAGGCCCGGGTGAGTACCGGTGAGTGACTGATCGGATGTACAAATGGCACTGGCGTACACTCGGTTCGACACATGTTCAACGTTCAGCCACCGCAGGCACATGAATTTCCATATACTGTAGTACTAGTTTGATACGAGTCAATTTGTGGTGCAGAAGACGCTCTCGAATGCAGCACCTACAGTACTAGTAGTATGGTATACCCTTGGTTAAAGATATGTCCCGGCCAAATTCCTGGCACCCGTTCGTTATCAATGCCTTGCTCTCGTGACCGTCGGACCCAGCGGGAGCCAATGAGCGGGTAAACGGACTTGTCCGATAAAGAGGTACGTCACTCCAATTTTTTGCGTACGGATAGTTTGCGGATTGGCGGGCGGGCTACGTGCGAGAATCTCCGCTGCGAGGTCCCAGGGAGGATATAATCGTGAAAAATTAAAAAGAAAATGCCAAAGGCAAACAAGAGCACTTTCCAAATCGGTCCTGCGCTCCGGCTAACTCAATTTGTTCCCTCCCACCTCGGGGATCGTGTAAACTAAATATATTGCTATAGCACGGAAGTGCACCATCTTGGGCCGATAATTATGTTTATTATGTCCGTCAATGAACTGAGACTGGTGACCTGACAAGTTACACTGACGACGACGACGTTACTGTGAAAAGCCACGACTGCAGACGACCATGGCAACTATCAAACCCCCATCTGTGTGTATCCCTTCCGGTGCTATAGTCGGTCAGATTATTTGTGCAATTTTCTCTCCTTCTGATTGTAACTTTGTTTTGATAATTTATCAGGACGTACTTGTCACTGCGCCTTGGAGCCTCTGAAGCGCTGAACGTGAGCGCTGATGCTCTGATGTGCTCGCTTTGATGCGTTCTGCGGCTGATTTGTCATCCTTGTGTTGCTGTTCTCAGTCAGTCAGGAACAAGTCCTTGGTAAGGGCAAATGGGGACCCTTCAGCTCGCGCCCCCAGAACGTGGTCTAACCGCATACCGATCGCGTTAACCACCTCTGGTGGGAAACGACTCCCCGGGAGTGCTTCCTGCAAGGAACATGTCAGCAAAACGTGCGCATATAAATAGAAAGCTACCATCCCCAGTGCGAGTCCCCTTCCCTCCTTCTACCCTGGAAGATAATCCCCTTCCATTTCTCCAATGCTCCCTCGAAAGCTCTCGTTCCCGCAGCTGCCGCCACCGCCCCCATACGCCCACAAGCGATCGTTCCATCAGCCGTCGGCCGATGAGTTGCACGCCTTGCGACTCCAGTGTCCTCCTCCGAGAGTCGTACCACCTCCCACCCCGGGTCATTCCGCAAGGCGCGGCCCGCCTCGCAAGTCGGATCCCTCTCCGCCACTTCTACGCACCCCGTCTCCCTCGCCGTCTCCCCCGGCGGTGGGGATAAGTGGTGATGCCGCCATGCGAACTCCACGTCAACATCGTTCGTTTTCTGATCCTCGAAACCAACCCACCGTTTCTGAATCGCGAGGTCCTCCTATCTCCATCATCACCTCTTCCTCCGGCTCGGCCTACCCGCCAATGCAACGATCCCCTGGCGAATTGAGAGCCGCGCCTCTGCCTCCACCTCGACACCCACCACCGTCCCATCCCCCTCCTAGTCCCCCTCCCAGTCCCCCATCTCACCCGCCATCCAGGCGTCCTGTTAACTTTGACATCCTACCATCCGAACCAATCCCATTCTCTCGCCCAACAGAGCAAATTCCTCAACAACGTTCCAGGTTCCGTTTCAAGTTGTCCAGACCTACCCGGCCGGTGACAGTGGACGCTTTGGGCCGGCAAGCTACGGAGGATCCGAGGCAACGGATCCCCGAGGGGAAGGTGAGACGGGTTGTAAGTGAGAAAGAGCTGGAAGCGCTCGCTCGTCGACCTTCGGAGCAGGAGATTGCGAAGGAGTATGTCGAGACGATCATAGAAACTTTGCTCCAGGGCAAGTTACCTAGCGACGAGGAGAGGGCCTCTATCCTCTCTGAATGCGCCCAAGCCTGCGAGAAGGAAGGCTTGGACCTCTCCACGGTCTTGCAGGAGATGTCGATCGAAGGATACACCCCGATCTACTGGGCCATCGTCAACAGACCTGCACCGTCAGGAGACGGCGACATCTCGCCCGACTCGCTCGTGCTCGGATTGTTGAACGTCTGCCGTCCTCTGAGCCCGGCCACCCTTGCTAATATCCGTGTCGCATGCATGGCCGCATCCGATAACGCTCTTCTTCAGCGATTGTTCAAGTCCATCCCCCCACTCTCACATATTTCCACAAGGGACGCCCTATTGTTGGGCCCCGCGAACGAAGAGGATCGCGTCGACGTCGAGGAGAAGCGAAATGGAACGGGGTCCTGGGAAGCACGTATCAAGATTCCTAGGTTCCGACTGCGCATGCGCGTTTGTAAATCCCTATCGGTAGAGTTTATCGCATCAGGTATGAAGACGTTCCTCGTTGCTTCTAGCGTGCCTGCTTTCTCACACCTTCGCTTCTAGGGAGGATCTGGATCCTCGCGTTTTCGGAAGTTGTTGAGACTTCGCCAAACGGTCGATCCGAGACAAGGTGGTTTTTATCGCTCGAATTGGGAGATCGCTCTCCGCCGACGCCGGTCAATGCAACTCTCGTCATTTTAGGGTCTTCTGACGCAGCCGAAGACGACCCTGATGGCTCCCGGACCATCCATCTCGGTCATCCCACGTCCGACTTGCATCCCGGGCGTGACAAGGCGTTCAAAGTCCGCCTCGATGATGGCCCAATTGGCCCCCACTTACTCAACGAGTGCGTCGGAATATGCGTGCTTGCGCTTGCTGCAACTAACTGATATGTCCGTCTCCAGGTCATCGATACTCTTCGATTCGAATAAGACTCTTCATGCAAAGCTGACCCATTCACCGGTCACCGAGAGTCGTTCTAGAGTGACTCCGAGCCCTGAGATAACGTATAGCCCGGTATCTCCGCACTCTGCCCAGCGCTCCAACCCTTATCCGCCTTGGAGCCCTCCACCGTCCGCGGGTCCTCGGCTTCCCGCGGGCTCCCCACCACCGACTGGGCGGAAGAAAAAGAAACGACCACGCAATGAAGTTCACGTAACCTTGCGGAGGGGTGGCCGATAGAACGCCTGGCTTACATCCTACGACGAAGGCGCACTGGTCGGCAATGCTTTTTTTCCCATTACGCGAAGTTAGCTAGAGCAAAAGTAGCGTGCCCGCTCTTGAAGTCATGGAATATGTCATATGCCAAAGGGGGTAAATTTACGTAGCAGAAGGGAGGCCCTGCCCGTTGCCTGTACTACTAGGTGTGTTCCTGCGAGCTTGCGGCGTCTGTGTATTCATCGGATGTAGAATTGGTACTTGACGGCAGCGTCGCCGTGATGTGGCATTTATGGCAGAATTGAAATTCGTTAGATTTTGACGAATTCGGTCCTGACTGACCCACACTCCCCCGTGCTCGTGCTCGTTCAGCCCCAGTCATACAGTACTTCCCTTCCCTGAGCACTAGGATCAATGCGGCAAGTGGAAGAACATGTGGGTTCATCCGAGAAAGGTGGTACTACCCTACATACAGTGATTTATCAAGGGCATGTTCCGTATTCACGCGTTTGCCTCGTTTGGCGCACTGTCTTATCGCCCTATCGCTCAATTTGCAGTGCAAATAGTCGACAACCTGCAAGTAGGCCAGGGCAGACGTCGGCGCTTGAAAATGGCGATTAGGCCCTTAACCCTGGGAAGTTGCTCCTGCGTACTCACGGATTGAGTTATTTTCCCTACTGGAGTACCTCGCTATCTCTTCTCTCGGTCTTATGTATCCAGCCCGAGAGCCATTTTTAGATGCATGTATGGATATCATACAGAATGTCTGATGCTTTCCCATCCCTACTTGGACATCAGGTACCGTTCTTGTCTGACGTGAACCACCACAAGTATGATACTTGTCGAGTCGGACGTCTGTCATGCATGCACATATACGTACTTGGTTGGCGCCTTCACGAAAGCTTCAGGTACCGGCGCTCTGGACTTCATTGTCCGGACAAACCCACGAATACGTAGTAGACAAGGTAAGGATAGAGATGAGGCCTCGACCTGACGTACATACCCTCGCCCCCCCTACCACCCCTTAGTTACTTACACGATTACCTCCAGGCCCTTTTAGACAGCCCGTCTTTCCCGCTTCTCCATCAGGATGTTTATCATTACACGTCTAAGGTTTGTTCTCGCGCGAACACCGTAACAGTGTTCAAACTTTATGCATCCGATGTCCACGGCCAAATTCAGCAGCTTGGGGCCTTGCGCCGCAACGCAACTGATAGGACCTTCAAGTTAATCCGGCAAGTTGCGCAGCCAGGAAAAGCTAAGTATCCGTAAAGAGAAGCGCGCGTCTGCGAGGCGGAAAAAACAAACCCAGTTCCGTATACACGCTTCCCTCTCTTCCTTCTCCCAGGCTTTCCGCGTGTTCCGCGTGGTGAGCGCTCGTGAGTGGGTCTCTGCAAAGCAGCGTGGAGGGCCAGCGCAGCGCGAAAGATGCTGATATTTCTCCAGGCATCGGTCCTTGGCTCGGAGTGATTGTGAGGATTTTGCTCGCGGTGGATACAACGATGTTGTGAGATTGTGGCCTTTGTGACCGTCGATTTAGCGCCCGGTGTTTGTCAAAGTCCTCCCCCCGGTAAGATGACGTGTTCCTTGGCAGACCCACGCAGATCCCCGATGTCCATGCCCTCGCCGTCTTGGCACTGGCACCCAGTGGCCCATTCTCGCAATCTTCTGCGATAAAAGGGGGCTCGAACCGTTGTGGCGTTGTGCCGGGCGGCGTGCATGATATAACTGTCAAACTCAGACACCCTTTGTTCCGTTTTGGCTTTCCCTTGTTTAATTGTTTTGCGAGCGTCTCCCAGAGAGTCAGAGACCCGGGCGATTCGTGGAATGCGCACGTTTCTCATCCATCAGCGCTCAGGCATCATCGGTCGACTAGTTGGAAGCCGTGGACGAGACTGTTGTTTGAAGAATGATGCAGTATCGCCGTCACGTACTCGGTGCTGTGCCCGTTGCTCTCGGTTTTCGTGAATACCACCACTGCAGCCAACTACGTTGAACCCACCACGCAACTCGTTATCAAGAAACTGGTCCCGCGAACCCGAAGCTAAAGCGAGACCTATCCGTTCCCATCTAATCCTCTCACGTAGCCAGTCCCGAAATCAAGTGTTACCCGGGTGCTGTTTATTTCAATTACTATTCAATCTGTCGTGAGGCTTGGCGAGTGGATGCGGCCACACCAAATCGTTTGTACGTAACTGGCCCTTCTTCCTCGCGTCCTTACCTCACAATGCTCCGTAGTTCGTCTTCGTCCTCTTATTTATTGACGCATCTAGCCAGTGTCGTTGGCATGCTGTGAAGACAATCTTTAGCGCGTCAGCCGCCCAAGGAAAACAGGTCGCATTTGCAGTAAACACTACATCTGTGCGACATCTCGATATGGATGCGCAAAACCTGTATAGTGGCACGTAGAGAAATCGAATTACCGGTGAGCCAGATTTCACAAGCTGGCCGTCCTCATTACCAAAACGATACGTAGTATTATGACTCGCGTTGGGACCTCATGATGTACTACGGTTTGGTTAGCAGCCGTGCGCCGTTTGATAGCAATTAAGTTTGACGATCACACGACTTGGTGCTGGTGCTGCCAACCCAACTTTGGCGTAAGCCAGATCGGGAACCGTTTGAGCGCAAACTCTTATCAGCGGAGTCAATAACCCCCTAGTAAAGCGTTCCTCGGCTGATAACGTTGGCCATGTGGCACTGGCATCACCGTTTTCCTGGCGGTGCGATGACCGTACACGTGCGATATATAGCCCCGGTTTGCGGAGTTCCCACACAGCAAATCTTTACTGTCCCTGTTCCCTGTCCTGGATCACGTCGGTAACTGGCCAGGCGGCAGTGGATGCCAGTGATTGACCCGGCCATGGCCATATGATACACGTCCACATCCACGGCAATCCGGTGACTCCACCTCCGGGTCTGTACCGAGACGTTGGTCTATGTCTATGACAGCTCCTGATCTGGTGCGTACCCTTCCCGGCATTATCAGAGGGTTTACTGGAGCGATCCTGCTAGATCTTTTGGTTGTCTGGCAGTTGGTAGCTTATCCCCCCTCACTTATTCCCCCTCAAAACGGCTTTCTCACCTTGTTTCGATGAGCAACCAAAACGAGGTCCCCGATGACCCGCCCCCTGCTACAGTCTTCTTGCGGTCCCATTGGCTTCTCCGCCCCCGCCCCCCAAGGCTCTTCTTCCCAGCACCTGTCCTCCCCCTCGCGGCCCATAGATGCCGAGTCGCGCCCACAGCAACCGCCGCAGCCACCTCCGCCGCCACTGCTGCCTTGGCGAACCACGTCACTGCCAACGTCAACTGCCCCTGCAGCCGACTCGCGCCCATCACCGGCACGATCGCCGCCATCTCTTCCCTCCGCTGCGTATTCCTTGCCTGGAGAGGAGATCATCCGGAGGGCTCTCCTCTCGCATGCTTCCCTGTCCGGGCATGAGTGTAGATCCGTATTGCGAGGCTGTGTGGAGGTGTGCGCCGCGAACGATGTCGACTTTGCTGCGTTTCTGCAGGAGCCGGTCTTGGCGGGCCATCTCCCGGTGTATTGGGCCATCGTCAAGCGCCCCGCTGCGCTGCCTGCGCAGTGACAAGGGGACGATCCTTATCCACTCGTTTTGACGCTCTTGGATTTCGCGACCCCTGCAGAGCGATACCGTTGTCGCTGCACGCCAAGCTTGCATGACAGTATCAGACAACACCCTGTTTCGGCGCCTCTGTGGGCAATTCAAGGAGTTTGCGCCTTTGTCTCCATCAGACGCGATATTGCTCGATGGTTCAGGTACAGTACAGAGGACAACGTCGTCGTGGAAGAACTACACAGTGATGACGGAGCATTCGTGGCGCGCATCGAGATTGCGCAATTTCGGCTGCGTATGCGCGTGACCAAGCGGGTCTGCGTGGACTTTATCGCACGCGGTAAGGGGTTCCTGCTCTATTCCTATTTCCTACTCAGTACAGTATATGATCACGCTTTCCTTATCTCTCAACCCAGACCGGATGTGGTGCCTGACTTGCTCTGCGAACCAGTCGGATGCAGTAGGTGTCCACACACCATGGACTGTCACTCTGGAGCTCGGTGAGCATAGCTCACCGACGTGGGTCCATGCGCAGTTCGTCATCACGGGCGATTCGACCGTGCCGACTGAAAGAGAGCCGCCCTCACCCATTTCTGTCCCGCTTAAGTCTCAAGTGTGGGAGTTGGAACCTAGGCCAAACGATGAAATCAGTGTCGTGGTCGACAAAGGCATGATGGCCACAGATCATCCAGACAGACAGGTGCGTATTTGTGCAGCTTTCCGGCCGACATCATTATTGATACAGTGGTGGCTCAGCCTCTCTTCATTTGTTGATGCGGTTGGTGTCCTTGGCGCACGCTTTGAAGCTAAGCTTGTTCGGAAAACACCCCCAAATCCTGACTGCATAACGTGCTGAGTGTATTCGATAATTACATATCTTGTATGCCCTTTCTGGTGTGACGTACTACTGTAGTAGTTCAATCTTTTTCACACGCCGGACGGTTCAGGACAGGAAAAAAGTTTGGTATCAATCAATATGCCAATCTATCCCTGCAATGTGCTGCTCGTCGAATCTAGCAAGGGTGCGCCAAGTGTAAAAAAAATACATGTAGAGGCAGACTACTCGCTCTCGTCACCAAAAATGCTATCTCGTATAGGGGGTAGTAATGCGGCTTCTCTTTGATATTTCTTACGTTTTTCCTTTTTCCGGTGTTTCTCACTAGGTTGTTTGGGATGCTTATCGGGATGGCTGGCAGCCTCGTCTGGTCTTCGGTCCGCGCGTGATTCCACAGCGCGCGTATCAGCCGGCTCCCCAGCATCGAGGTCGTCCTCGTTCCCCACATCATCATCCTCAAAGAATTCGTCTTGCACTTCGAAATCTTGCCTCGCCTTCGCCCCTTCTTCCGCACCAGTACCTCTCCTGTTCTTATCTATCGAACCCTTCCACTGCCCGGCGTTGCTTTGTCGTGATGCAGATTGCCTGTGCTCCAGCGTCTCCGGCTCTTTGCTCATCTCACCCGCGCGCATCTGTGTACGCACCCATTCGCGGAGCTTTTCACGCTTTTCATCGGTAGCGCTTGTGCTTGCCACGGAATGGGCGGGCATTGCGACACCTTCCGTCGTCCGCACTTCCGGAGGGAAGAGTGAGATGTACTTTTCCAATTTGGGGTAGTTCTGGGGAAAAAATATAATAAACTATTTGCCGTGGGGTACAACAGCATGACGTTTGTCATGGCAGAGACATACCATAACGTAGTTTAGGTCCACACGTAAATCGAAGAGTTCTGCCTCGAGAGCTTTCCGGGCTTTAGACGAGATCTCCTCGTCCTCGAGTCGGTTTTTCGTCTGCTTGATTTTACGCAGGAGCTTCTGACGATCTGATTGCCTTCGTAAGACTGATGATATGAAGCACAACGCAACACAACGCACCAAAAAACTTGATCTTATGGTATCGCGTTGCCAGAGCACGCTCCTTATTCGCTCTTTCCCCCGCCGCGAGATCCGCTTCGAGAGCCTTCAACTTACGCTCTGCCTCGACACGTACATCAGCTCTGAGATCTCCCTGCCGCGTTGTAAGCGCGTGAAAGGCTACATAGATACTGCTCGCACCTTGGCGAGGAGCCGCCGCGTCTGCCTGAGCGCGGACTTGATTTTCGATACGCCCGGGGGCGCTCCCTCTTTTTGCTTTGCTTGGTTACTCCTCTTTCTGTGACCTTGTTTTGATGATGATGGATCCGCGCTATGAGAATGTTTTGTGCGAATTGGAGGCATGATAGATGATATGCGTGTGGTACAAGTGGTGGTTCAGGCCTTTCAGGTACAGCACAGCACGGATGTGGACAGGGCCTGGACCGGCCCGGCTTGCAGAGAAAACGCAGTTTGTTCCGCTCCGCGAGTGTCACTTCGCCAACCAGAAAATTGTTACCTCGGTGAAAAAGACCTTGCATGGTGCCTCGCAGGCCCTCATCATGAAGAATCTCGCAATTTCTGGGACGTGGCGCTTCGCCTTGCCAGGGAGCAATATCACTACGGCCATCGTTGATGTTGACAATGCCTGCCTATGGATAGCTACTGAGCGATTGAATGCCGACGCAGACGTCGAGGTAGATATCTATAAAAAGGGACTTCCAGATGATCCGTATGAGATGGAAGATGTGAGTTTCCCACTTGTTTTCCTGGGTCCCTCGATTGGTCCCGCAGGACGATGCAGATTCACTGCCGAATGCAGGTGGCGCCCACTGAACTCGTCGCGAAGCTTGTATCATGTACAAGCCGACTCGTTCCGGATTCTTCCTCACAAGTGGCTTCTTTCAGGAGCGTTGCTGGAGAAGAGTCACTTGTCGTCATCACGCGCGGAGGAGATATCTTGTCGATGAAGTTGGGGAACCCTGATCCGCAGGCAAGATCGAGATGTCTACTCATATCACAAATCGACATATTGATCAAATATTCTTCCAGTTCGAGACTATCGGCACCTTTGAGGATGGGATACAAGCAGCTGCATGGAGTCCGGATGATTCGTTGCTCATCCTCGTTACTGGTAGGTCCCCGTGCTATTCCATCAGGTTTGATTGTCTGATCTTATACAGGGAAGGGAAAGTTGATCGTCATGACTTCAACGTTTGATGTTCTTCACGAGTCTTCCCTACACACCGAAGACTTCGGCGAAGGTAAAACACCTCACGTCGCTCATCACGCCCTGCACTAAATCACCCCTATCAGACGCCCCAATCAACGTCGGATGGGGCTCAAAGCAAACCCAGTTCCACGGTTCTCTTGGCAAAGTCGCTGCCCAGGCGCCCGCGGTTTCCTCTCTATCTTCCGTTGGCATCTCGCCTGACGACGATCTCCTCACGCGCATTTCCTGGCGCGGTGACGGCGCACTGTTTGCCATCTCCGCCGTCTCGCCACCTGCAGACGCTTCAACGCTTCGCCGTCGCGTGCTCCGCATGTACAACCGCGATGGCGTGCTACAGGCGACCGCGGAGGCGGTGCCGGGTCTAGAGCATCCGGTGTCGTGGCGGCCATCGGGCAACCTTATCGTGGGAGTGCAGCGCTTCGGCACATTCCCTGGCGGAGGTAAGGGACGCGAGGGTAGACACGACATCGTGTTCTTCGAGAAGAATGGATTAAGGCACGGTGAATTTGGGTTGCGACATGGAACGCCCGGAGTTGGCCCGTCCGACGCAAAGGAGCGGAAATGGGGCTACAAGGTGAAGGAAGTCTGCTGGAGTGCTGACTCGAATGTGCTCTTGGTGTGGATCGAGGAGGATGCTGGTGACACTGGTTGGCCCTATTTCTATATCTCACGAGCCATTCTCATGCTTTTGCGTCTAGTCCAACTTTGGACAACCGGGAACTATCATTGGTGCCGTTTCGGACATCATTTGTGCTGATTACTTCACTGATTGTCTAACTAGGTACCTCAAGCAAGAGATTGCAGCACCATCTTCGGAAGGCGGAAGGTTCACCTCAGTTACCTGGCACCCTGAGAAGCCTCTCCAGATTCTTCTCACAACGAAGAGTTGGTCGACTTTTACCTTTTTGATGGAACCATTCCGCTTACACTTTTGGTATCAGCCGAGGTTATGTCATACTCATGTCGCTGGGAGACTTACGCCACCACAGCGATAGTTCCTCACGACACAGGAACAGTTGCCGTTGTGGACGGATGTGTGTCCCCCCAATTACTCTGTTTGGCTAGCCTTTCTGACTTCTATCACAGCTTCCATCCTTCTCACGCCGTTCAGGATGCAGAATGTCCCGCCTCCCATGTCTTCTCATAGACTCACCCTCCGGCGCTCGCCGTCCGCCCCCGATCGAACCTTGCAAACACCCTGTTACGTCACATTTTCTCCCAGAGAAGATGTACTAGCCGCTCTGTGGGAATCGGGGTACGTCGAGCTGTGGAATCTACACACACAGCTTGAGTTTGGATCGGGACCCATCATGACGCCCGACCTCATTTGGAGCGGTCCGCTCGAAGGTGCACGCTTCAGAGAGATCTCCGTTTCTACAAACGGTTCTGGAAGCACCACAGGGCGCATCGCGGCCCTTGGCTTCGAAAATAACGGAATTGATGTGCTGCAGATCCTTGACATTGAACAGGAGAAGATCACTACTCTCGACGTTCCAAGTCTTGGGTCGTTGGGATGGCGCCTAGCCCTCACATGTGGGGCCGTCGTTCTTCATCGTAATGGCAAGGTGCTTGAATGTACGCCAGAGCCCTTTCAAGCTGGCGTCTAGGTCTTGACACTCTATCAGATGATATCGATTCCAAACGGCTCATTCCCTGTGTCGATTTTGGAAGAGCCTGTGATGTCGTACGGGTGATTGACATCTCCCAGTCCTCTAACTCGTCAGCAACATCCCTTTTTCTAGGCCTCACGTGCTCCGGTATCTTATTGGCAGCCACATCATCTTCCTCACCACGCACCCTTGCACAGAACGCAAATTCCTTCACAATTTCGGGCGACTTTGTCGTGTATACGACCTTGGCACATGAGGCGCATTTTGTTTCAGCGTCCCTTCTTGCAACTGCAGACACAAGTACCGATGTGGGCGGCGAACAACGTCGTGTCGAACGAGGTTCACGCATTGTTACGTCTGTTCCGAGCACAATGAGCCTGGTCCTGCAGATGCCTCGCGGGAATCTCGAAACGGTGAATCCTCGTCCGATGGTCATGGCCAACATATACGCAGACACCGATGCGTAGGTGTTCTCTTTTCGTGGCGAGGGTTGTACTTATGGGTATCAACAAGGGGCAACTATCGCAAAGCATTCTTGGCGTGCAGAAAGCACCGTATTGATCTCAACGTCATCGTAGATAGGGACCCGAAACTTTTTAGGGAGCGCCTGTCTTCTTTCATCGAGCAAGTCTCTGATGTAGACTACATCAACCTTTTCTTGACAAATCTCGGGTCTGTGGCCTTTCTTTTTTAAACTTACCTACTAGCGCTGATCGGGTTGCAGCCAAGGTTCACAGTCACCAGAGGTAATCTCCGAGCTGTGTGATGCTGTAAGGGAACAGCTCGAGGCGCAAGACATTGAGAAGTACATCAACTCGATCTTGACTACGTATGTCGTGAAGCGTCCTCCGGATCTCGAGGCTGGACTCCGCGTCCTGTTAAACATCCGAGGTATCGCCAACCCTCTCTTTCTTGATGGCGAACCCTGACAGTGCATCTCCGAACAGAGCGCGTACCCGCTGCCGTTGAGGACGCAGTCAGATACATTATCTTTCTAGTCGATGCGGATACATTGTTCGACGTTGCCCTGGGTATGTACGACTTCTCGCTGGTACTTTTGGTTGCGCAACACGCTCAAAAGGTTCGTCTCTGATGTCCTCACATTAATACAGGATGCTGATATTATTTCAGGATCCCCGAGAATATCTCCCCTTCTTGCGCGAACTCCGTGCATTGGAAAAGTATTACCAGCGATTCCGTATCGATGATCATCTCAAACGATACAAGAGCGCTTTGAGAAATCTCAGCCTTGCGGGTATGCCAGACTGATACAATCTTCGTGCTTTATCCCAACCATACTCTTCAGGTCGAGAGCACTTCGATGACGTGAAGGCGTACGTAGAAAAGCACCAGCTCTACGAAACAGCCCTAGAAATATTCGCCGAGACCGATGAACTTCAGGTACGTATGGCATTTTCGTCACTAATTGCTTTAATCCACGATTCCCTTCAGGAGATTCTAAATTTATACGGGGAGTGGCTCTTTGAGCGTCGTGAATTTGGTCAATCCGCATCGGGTATGTAGGCTATTGTACTCCCAGATCTCAGCTTTCTGATGTTATGTAGTGTTTATGGATGCGCAGAAACCACAGAGGGCCATGATTTCATACGAAAAAGCTCTATCATGGCGAGAATTATTCGAGCTTGCACAGCTTCAGAAGGTCGATCCCGAGGACATAGTCGCAATGGCATACCGTACGGCTGGTATGTGCTTCTTCAATGACTAGCCGTATTCACGTTAATAATTAGTCGTTCAGAGGATCTGTCCTCGAAGAAACGCTACGCAGAAGCGGGTCAAGTTCTGCTTGACTATGCTGAAGATGAACGCGAAGCAGTCATTGCTCTCGTCCAGGGAAACCAGTTCTCGGAAGCGCGCCGTATCGTGAGTTAAACTAAACATCTTCTCGAAATCTCACAACTTGGACTTTCAGATCACTCTACGTGAGCGCCCTGAACTCCTCGAGGAAATCATCAACCCAGCAGTCCTCGAAGCACGGAACCAAATCACGGAGGATCTCACAGAGATGCGCGAGCAACTCCAAAAGCAACTCGCGCGTCTGCGCGAGCTACGCATCAAAAAAGTCGAAGAGCCAGGTACGCTCTCCGACTCGGCATTTCTCGCTTTTTTTTGCCAGGAAGAAGACACTGATGCGATTCGGGTCAGAGGAATTCTATGGTGCTGAGGACGTCGCGCTGCACAACGTAGATGTGATGACCGATGCGTCGGCCTTCACCGCCTTCACACGGTACACCGCGGCACCGACCGCATCCGTCGCATCGCGCACGACGAAGCGCAGCTCACGCTCGAAGCGCAAGATGGAGCGCAAAGTGGGCTCGGGTCGCAAGGGCACGGTCGACGAAGAGGAATACTTGCTCAAATCGCTCACAAAACTCGCTGGCAGGCTCGCTACCGCACAAGGTATGTTGCGTGATGATATTCCTCCCCCTTTTTGGACTGCAAAGAGTTTTTGAACGTACGGCACGCGGGTTATCCTAGATGAGACTGCGGCGCTTGTACCGCATTTACTGCGGTTCACCCCCGACCATAGGACCGCCGCTCGCGAGTTGCAGAACGAGGTTGCCGCGTTTTCCCGCGAGATGACCGAGGCATTCGATGAAATGTGGCCGGCTCCAACCGAAGACCCAGAGACGGCGGCAGTTGAGCCCCCAGATAGCTGGGCCACGCGGATGGCGGAGCGAGAGAAAGACCGTGAGCGCGCCATCAAAGCGATCGCCAAGCCAGAGCTGCGCGCTGCCGAGTTGTGGCGCACGAGACTGCTCGACGCCACCGTGGCACACCGTTGTCCGGAGAAGAGTTGATATTGGGCGTTTGTGATCATGTAAATCGTTACAGGTGAATGGGCATGTGTGTCTGTGTTGACTATACTGTACAGGGCAGTTATGAAGTACCAGAAAAAAGGAAATAGATAATGTAACTTAAAATGTACGAACAGGAAGATCACCCCACTATTTTCCATGAACGGCTATGGACCGGGATGACGCTCCACCATTGGCAAACTGACTAAGTCTACTTCGTCGTAGTCGGAGTGACGGCTGTCATACCAAAAGGCAACGAGCTCATCGCTGTTGGGGAACAGCGGCGATCTCGTGCCCGAAAATACCAACCTCGCAAGTTCATCGCCTTCGAACCCAGGGAGGAAGATGTGACAACCAAAGGGGAGCCCGTCCTTGCCCTTGCCCTGGGGACGATTACCAGGGGCGAGATACAACGAAGAAGACATCTTTAATCTGGTGTGTTCGTCGAGCACCGACGGTCTAGGGTTCAATTTCCAAACAAACAGTGAGAAAAGGAAAAAGTCAAAGGTGGGAAACCTTACCGCGCAATAAGGCGTAGTACCTCGGGCGCATGGGCGGCATCCGCGAAGAACGTCGCACGTGTGCGCAGCGCGTCGAGCCGCGCCCACCGCTCGGCATCCTCGTGGTGCCTGTCTGGCCCTATGCCATCGAGGTACATTTGCCATCGGCGCTCCCACAGGGCACCCCACTCATCCGGATCGATGTCGACGATCGTGCGCATCATGTCGCCGTGGTCCTCGGCGCCCCAGCCGCCGCTGCCGATACGCGCGACGCACGGGGGACCACCCGCGTCGGCCTTGCGGGCGCAGAGGAGGACCGAGACGGGGTCGACGTCCGCGTGGTAGAGGAGGAAACCTGTCGGGTTCGAGAGGGTGAAGGGCGCCGGCGCGGCGTTCACGCGGGCTATCTGGATATGGATGACATGCAGGTGGAATGGAAGGGTGGCTTTGAGCGTCAGGGGCAAAGGAGAGAGGCGAGAATGAAATGGAGGAAAGCGAGCGTACGTGCCATACGCCGAGCCTAGCCGCCGCTCGGAAGCGCCAAGGCGAGGCGTGAGGAGGACCGTTCCAATTCTTTTTATCTCGCATACTCGATTTCATGCCCGAGACGAAAGCGGCCAGTTGACCCCATACGATCTCGCCTGCTCGTCGCCAGACGTCAGATAGTTGTTGTCAAGAGGACAGACAGACAGACAGACAGACAGGGGGACGACTGAGGTGGCGAGGCGGGATGACGTACCGCTCGTAATTTCAAAGGAGCTTCTCAGCTTGCCCGCTTGCGCAGGCCTCGTGGACCGCCAACGGGGATCAAAGTCGTACGCGTGCTCCCTCAGACGGACCTCTTCCATGCTCGGCTGCATCCTGAGGCCCGTCTCGAATGCTGGGCGGTGCAGGCGGCCATCGGCGAGGGCACGGCCGCGCACATCGGCGACGCGTTTTTCGAGCAGGTGCCACGATGGATGATAGGCGAGGATGCGCGCGCACAAACCGCCGGGATCCATCGTGCTGAAGGAGTTCCAGTGGATGCACCACACGTATGTGATCGCGGCGATGATTTCCTCGTCCGTTGGGATATGTGAGCGTGGTGGCGGACATGCGCCTGGAGGAAGAGGACGCCAGAGGGCATGTATGTCCGGTGCTAGTGGCGCCGGTAACGATTTGGATTGGGTTGGGAGGCCCTTTGTTGGGGTCTGCGAGTCACTGCCACGTTCCTTTGGGAGCGACATGGGTGAAGAATGGTAAGGAAAGGAGGAAAGCGGGGGACCTTGGCTCTCTGAGTAGGACAAGCCGGGACTCACACGGCCATGTCCGTTTTATGTTTCGTTCCGTTCTCTTGGTGCTTGGTGTTATGTTGTCGGAGAGTTGTGTCAATTCAGATGGTCGTTACCAACAGCATGTCTCCCTGGTCATCACAATGACATTCTTCAACTTGCGGGATCTGTCATTCCATTTCTTGTTGACTTGAGGCTGAAAAGCTGATTGGTGGAAACAGCCGGGCCGCATCTCCTGACTCGCGACCCGACTCGACTCAGCTCGCCAATCTGCATCCATTTAGTCCAGACAGCGGGATCTTTTAGCAACGTTATCTTTATCTGATATGCCCGTGAACTGACGGGATTCTTAATGAATTAATTGTCACATACTTACTTCTACTTCCACAAGCGCATCTGACCGTTATGAGCCGTGTGCTGGCATGGACACCCTCCAGCCTGGGAGCGACACCGGCATCTTGACCATCCAACCTCTCTTCTTCTCCACGTTCCTGTACCTGCTCACTCGCGACGTGCCCTGCGGGCACTCCGACTTCATCTAGTACCCGCAACGCTTCATCTCTAGTCCGCGCACGAGTCCAGGCTTACAATCGCATCCTCGATTTCGGCACGCCACCCAACGCGGTGTTGTTGATTATTCGCTCGCGAATGATGGGCCCGTGAGGTCTGCCCGATCCAGCGCGCGCATCAGTCGCTCGTACATCGAATCGGCATTCGCTCCAATGATGACACTTTCAGGATGGGCATCGGCTGCAGCGGAGGGTGCAGGGGAGCGTGGGTACAAGCCAGATGGACTACGTCTGACACCCTTGCGATCAAATTCTAGGATGGTTCCCTCCATCAAGTTGAGCGTGCTGTCTTGTCATTAATAAGTGCCTCGAGTGTAGAGAGAAATGGATTTGATTTACCTCTCCATAATGCTCACGTCCCCGGTCAGCCCTTCGATAACACCCTTATCTTGTTTGGCACGACGTGCCAGAAGGGCCAACACCGTCCCAAACGCAAACGCAGCCGTTAATCCGGCGACAGAATCACCGAGGCTGATATTGGGTCGGACCGGCCGCCGGTAGTCCACTGAGCTCGGCTGTCTTCTCGTCCGGGAATCTGTTGATGAATCGAAAACCCGCCTCTCCCTCACATACGCTCGCGTATTATCCGGGACGTGAGTTTCACCATATCCGGACTCGGCGAAACGCGAGTGAAGATTAGTCTTAGGATTTGTTGCGCGCAGTGCGTCAGGGGCCTCAGGGCCAAGGCCCTGCTTCTCCAGAGCTGCACCGAATGATGGGATATGATTAGCTGCGATCCATGGGAACTGAGCTGGTATGGGGCTTGAAGTTCTCGGTCACGACGTCAGAACGCTCTGCGAGTCGCCGTACGAGTCTATTCGGGGTTACAGTCAGTTTATCACCCCATTTTGTTGTAAAAACAAATGAGAAAGAAACGGGAAAATGGACTAGGAGGAGGAACACGCACGCTCGACCTTCCTCCTCGCGCATATCGATCGTTACGCCCTTCTTGTTGCGTCCGATACTACGAAACCAGGGGATTGTTCCGTCAATGTCAAAGATCACGCCACACCTTAGGAGATCTCCGGGATTTGGCAGTTCGACCTTGACAACCTCCGCGCCAAAATGCCTAGACACTGTCGAAATTTCCCATGTCTCGCTTGAGAGAAAACATGGGCGCACCCCAGTACCTGCCCAGAGAATGGGGTCCTGCAATAAGCTGCCCGAGTTCAAGGACACGCACGCCAGACAATGGTAGACTGGTTGACTCGTCCTTCGATGACGCATCGGTGGTTCTTGTAAAGTATCAAGTATCAACAGACATGTCGTTTCGTTTCGTTGCTTGTCACGGTACTCGGTAGTCGGTACTCACAATCCGCGACTAAACAAGGCACGCGCCGCTGCTGCGGCGCTGCCCTGTGGCCGGACCGGAAATCCTGGTGGAACAATTCGTGTGAGCATACTGGATCAGAAACCGTCCTGATTTTTCTTCCGCCGTGTTCTCAGGCGTTCGATAAAGGCGAGGTGGTTTGCTACAGTAGTATCGACTGAAATGCGTGAGAACCCGGTTTAATTATCGCCAAAGGTCGCTTGCTGCTCGATTAAGTGGTATTCTGCACATGCATACGCAATGCCCAGCGCCATCCATCTCAACCCTCCAGCAGGTCCTCTTATCTTCAAGGGATCGCGGTGTTTATCGTTTATCGTATCATTGTGCGACAAAAGTCCGACGCCATATGTCAGTTCGACAATACCGTTTGATCAGGACCCAACGAACGGTCACCGAAAAGCAACGGGTTCCAGAAATGTTTCAGAGATCCAGCCAGTTTTGTTTCGTATTCCGTGCATGTATCGCCACACTGACAAATACGTATCTCCATAGTCACACATTCCGTTTATACAGCTTTCACTGGGTGAATTGTAAATCAAGGGATCTGACGGCAGAGACATTACGAAGGACAGGAGGGAGAACTGGTTATCTTGAACTTTTCATGGTAGGAAAAGGTCAGGAAGATGAAGAGTGCCGATATGCGGCAAACCTGTGTTAGTAATTAGTATGCTATATTGGTCCGCGACGACGGGAATACAGTAGCGTAAAGAGCTACGATAGCCTGAGGCATGTAACGGCACCAGAACACCAATTATGCATGTGAAAATCCCCGAAAATGATATTTGCACCCCCAGTGGCGGGGATACTGGTCTTAGGGTGATATTATACGATGTGGGTAAGTTTTACTGCTCAGTTCGTAATGCTTCACACCCAGCAATTTGAGATGACGACCGCAGTACCCGGTATCAAGGAGGAAACGAATCGCCACACCGAGTTGAATACAGTGCACCTTGGGGACGACAGGTATAGTCTTAGGTACGGCAAGCTCGAAACAGCGACCAGGGCGTGTTACAATGCGAGAAAAAAAGGAGTGGCCGTACAGGGAAGGGTGTGTGGCCCTGTTCTAGACCTACGCCAAACTCATCAACCGACTATTGTGCACCGTGAATGGGAATGCTCACGAGCTGAGCATGCAAATTCACCAGTATCATTTCAATTCAGATATGAGAGAAGCTGGACCCGGAGATTCCCCGTGTGGGATGCGCCGAGCATGGGGTATTGATGTCGTTGGCAAAGCGTGCGTCCCGGGCCACAGATATAGATATTCGAGGAAATGTATTTAAAAAAGATGTGAAAATTGGCTGGGGATGGGCACAAATCTAGAACGGGGTGCATGCGTGCACATGGCATGCCAGTGGGAGGTGGAAGTGCCGTAGCGCGTCGCGTGTGCACTGTCAACACCTCTCGGTTTTTACCCTCATAAACGACCATAAACATTGTTTCCCAGCATCACATGATCGCGTTTGGATCACACGTAACACGTGACTTAACGCGACGCGTGGCGTGCGGACCGTAGCAGGCCGTGATCCCACAGTCTCACCACATCAGTTGTGCCTTGTATCCAGCTCAAGTGGATATTGCCACAGCGTAACTCACACAAAGAAACCTGCCTAGGGCAAATTCACTGAGTGTCTTCCGTAAATTGTTTAACAACGCCCTTGTCTTTACTCAAAGGCTTCGATGAGGTGCAGGCACTGGCACAGATGTCCTTAGTACTCTGAAGGGGCAATCGAAGGCCAGAAGCAAACGTTACTTGCCCTCGTTTTCAAAGGTCTCTACTGTGTCGTACTATCAGGTCAATCGTACTGACTCGGATCAAATGGGCCATCTCTGCGGAGTCTGCTCTTATGCACCCTATGGGCTGTTCGCTGAACAAGCAGTGTTCAGCAGAGTTCGGGAGATTACACAGTGGTTACACATTTCTGGTAAAAGACATGCTTGTCCATTTTGTTCTTCATGGAGCTTCATCGTCATAGGGCGGCCGAAAGTATACTGTGGAGTGCTTGTATCCCTTTCATGTATCCCTTTCAGTGGATACAATGGTACCATCAGATATACCAGGCACGTACCTGCGTGCCACTGAGCTGTACAGTGATTTTTCGGGCTAAACGAACAACGATGTCTTCATGATCAACGGCTCTAAGGAGGACAGTAAGACAGAAGCCCAAGGAAAGCCTCGAGTTTATGGAGTCTTCCACCTCCTATAAAGAGCGTCGTCACGGTCCGCAATTCCGCATCGCTGTCGACAAGACCACCTTGCCCCATCATACCTGCGTTTCAGCCCTATCAGAAGCACATACAAATGGCCAACGGATTCTCCTCTGACCTCTACTGCAAGTGACACCGCCTTCTTCTCATGTGGCGAGGACCAAACGACTATCAGGTCCGAAACCGCAGCTTAGGTCTCCGCGACCTCTTTACGGTGAGTGTAGTCTCCTCCGTGATATGACAAGCTACTGACGTTCGCGGTCACGGGTCACCGACTGGGATTCAGCAGCTAATGGAGAAAAACCGCGTAGGGCACGCCACATGCCTGCCACCAGGGCCCCGGAAGTTGATCAGGACGATGATAGGTTCGAGACAGCGGGACGTGGAGCGGGGAAGCTCGCGTCCCCAATCGCGCACGAAGTTTGCCACCAATCCCTACTGAGACCAAGTACCCAGAGGTCGACGGAAGCCGCTGCGCAGGAACTGCTGCCCTGGATCGAGGGGAGTGAGCAGGAAGCGAGGGATTCCCAGACGACTCAACAAGAGGCACCAAGACCTCCCCCAGGCTAGGACCACCGACTGCGCGCACGGGGCCGCCCCCGTCTGGCTTGGCGCCGCGTTCGGCAATTGGGAGGGGTTCAAGCGCCATTTGCAACCTGATGGAGGCGCACCCGCTGAAGGAGCCATTCTGCGACTACAACCAGGACCTTTTTCGCTACTAGTAGCGCGGCACTGCACGAGACGACCACCGGGCTGAGAGTGCCTCGGCGTCACGCGGGTCAAGGCTAAGCTCCAGCCAAGCACGGGTAGATTGTATAGGATCCATGGAGAGTTCAAGAGGGAGCTGGAAGGCTGCTTGGGGTCCGGGGAGGATATCGGGGACCCCTTTTCGCAGATAATCAAGGACATGTTCCCAAAGTCCTCAAAGAGAAGGAGCGGAAAGGAGAGCCACCTCAAGGCCGTCACAGTTACTAGTACATGTCTAAAAATACCTTTTGTCTTTTTTTTCTCCCCCACACCTTCCAGTCAACTCGACCTTGCTGGTCCTACTCACCGTGGTCATTCTACAGTGTAATCCAATTCAGGTTTCAAAACCTGACTGCAGGATTTTTCCAACTGAATTGGATTACGTTGTATACTTACTGCGGTGTATAGTATTGCGAGGAGAGAAACTCGTAGTTTGGCACCGACCACCTTGACGGACGATTATTTCGTAGTTTGTTTTACCTTCGGTAACAAATGACTACGAACCATTTTCCCGAAACCAAGAAGTCACAAACTGAGCCCAAAAAAAGATGTGAACGGAAGGAACAGATCTGATTTGATCGCACCTGGATAAAAGATAACTTCGTTGGGGTCCAGCAGAGGTCCAGCTGGACCTTTCTTCCACGCCACCGCATGAGCATCATGATGACTCGGATCCCCCAGAAAATTGCCTCTTACTTCCTTCTACACGAGACACCCTGCACCACGAACCGTAACGCCATACACTGGCACTGGACACCACACACACACGTAGCATTCTACTTATCATCATCCCCATCACACGCGGCGATGTCGAATCGCGCACCGGCTAGTACACAACCCCTCCGCAAGACCTTCCTGACCAACCAAAATCAATCGACTATCTCTCGAGACCCGTCCCTATACAAGAATTCAATATTCAATAACCGATACTGGTTTGGGGGGACGTAGGCTCGGAGGTCGAAAAGCGTGCGTGCTCGTTCTCCGTCATTCATCTCGCGGTGTAACGGTGTTTACAATCCAGCATCCGTCATTATGGTCCACTCACAAGGTGAACTACTCCGGAAACCATGCAAAGTGTCTCCGCGTTTCTGTCGAGGCATCCCTGAAAAAATTGCGCACATCGTACAAGGACATCTTGTATGTTCATTGGTGGGATTGGACCACCTCAGTCGAAGAGATTATGAACGCGCTCCATAACCTGGTCGCGCAAGAAAAAGTACTCTATTTGGTATATTGCTTCACCGCTTTCTTGTTCACTTCATCCTTACTCATAACGCATGACAGGGAATCTCGAACGCATCGGCATGGACCGTGTCCAAGGCGAACCAATACGCGAAGGAACACGGAATGACACCATTTTCGATCTATCAGGGAAATGGAGCGTACTCGAGCGCTCATTTGAGCGCGACATAATTCCTATGGCGAGAGGTGAAGGACTTGCCCTTGCACCTTATGATGTGCTCGGTGGAGGTAAAATCAGGTCAGATGCGGAGGAAGCTCGTCGGCGCGAGAGAGGAGAAAAGGGCCGCACAGTCTTCGGTCCAAACTGGGACCGCACGGAAGAGGAGAGAAAGGTTTGCCTCGTACTCGAGCAGATCACATAGGAGGTCGGGACGGAGTATTACTGCCGGTGCGTTATCTCTCAAAGACGGATGAGGGCAAGTCGTGCTGAGCCGTCGTGTTGACTAGTCGCGATCGCGTACCTCTTGTACAAGACTCCAATGTGTTCCCCTGGTCGGTGGACGGAAGGTGGAGCATCTCAAGCAGAATGTCCAAGCGTTAGATATCTCGCTCTCTCCCGAACAAATCCAATGCATTGAGAGCGCAAGGCCCATCGAACTTGGTTTCCTTATAACATCATTGTGCGTACTCCCATACAGCTCCCTGTTACGAACCCTGAACTTGTGAATACGGGCATAGTGCAGAGACTTCAAAGACAAAGCTTGAGATTGCATGCTTACGACAGCATCCCCGCACAAGCGGTGATAACCCCTTTGAAAAATTGAGACAGAAACCTTACAGGATGTGATGGCTACTTAGGTCTCCACGTACTGTTCGGTAACTTGTGACCTGTCTGTGTCAGCTTACATCCTGCATCGATTTGCGTCCTCCTTGCATTGCAATTTCTGATATTCATGGTGTTAGAGTTTTTTTGGGGGGGGTGCGCGAAGTGAGAACCCGAGAGCAAAAAACGGGAGACCAGGGTGAGAGCCTGGTAAAGCTGATGCATTCTGGCTATGGAAAACATGGTCTATAAATACATTTTTATGAGTGCCAAACGAAGTCTTTCTGCCGATATCATGTGTTACTGTCCTGTCCTGCTGTGGAACCCATCCCATTCGCATGTGTTAATTGCCCGATGTCTGACTTCCAACACATGGCACCACTATAAAGTAGTAAATTCGAGTGGATGTATCAAGGGGGGTGTCCCAGTAGATTAATGGTCAATTATGCAATGCTCAACTTGGCCAAATTGTGTGTTCGTTCAAAGCTCTCGAAAGTGACATGTTGATTTGATTTAGCTGTAGCTGCTAAATCTGTGGTATCTTCCGCATCCGCGCCATGCTCGATGAGGAGCCTGGCCAGATCCACATCACCCCGTTTGGATGCCAGATGCAGCGGAGTCGTGCCGTCCTTGCTCCGGGCTGTCGCGTCAGCGCCGTGTTCGATGAGGAGCCGGGCCACATCCACATGACCCCATTCAGACGCGTGATGCAGCGGAGTCGTCCCGTCATTGCTCTGGGCCAGCGTCGCATCGGCGCCGTGCTCGATGAGGAGCTGGGCCACATCCACATGACCCCATTCGGACGCGTGATGCAGCGGAGTCATCCCGTCATTGCTCCGGGCTGCCGCGTCGGCGCCGTGCTCGATGAGGAGCCGGGCCACACCCACATGACCACATTCGGACCGCCAATGCAGCGGAGTCGTCCCGTCATTGCTCTGTGCTGTCACGTCGGCGCCGTGCTCGATGAGGAGCCGGGCCACATCCACATGACCCCGTTCGGACGCGTGATGCAGTGGGGTCGGCCCGTCATTGCTCTGGGCTGTCACGTCGGCGCCGTGCTCGATGAGGAGCCGGGCCACATCCACAAGACCCCGTTCGGACGCCCGATGCAGCAGAGTCGTCCCGCCCTTGCTCTGGGCTGTCACGTCGGCGCCTACTCGATGAGGAGCCGGGCCACATCCACATGACCCCGTTCGGACGCCCGATGCAGCGGAGTCATCCCGTCCTTGCTCGTGGCTGTCGTGTCGGCACCGTGCTCGATAATGAGCCGGGCCAGATCCACATGACCCCGTTCGGACGCCCGATGCAGCGGAGTCGTCCCGTCATTGCTCTGGGCTGTCGCGTTGGCGCCGTGCTCGATGAGGAGTCGGGCCAGATCCACATGACCCCATTCAGACGTGTGATGCAGTGGTGTCATCCCGTCATTGCTCTGGGCTGTCGCGTCGGCGCCGTGCTCGATGAGGAGCAGGGCCAGATCCACATGACCCCATAAGGACGCCCGATGCAGCGGACTCGTCCCGTCATTGCTCTGGGCTGTCGCGTCAGCGCCGTGCTCGATGAGGAGCCGGGCTACATCCACTCGTGAAGTTAGATGCAAAGGTGTTTCCTCGCCAATGAAGCTCCGGGAATTTACATCTTGTGGGTGCTCGATGGCTAAGACTTTCACAATGTCGTGTAGACCGCAAGAACTGGCGTAATGCAACGGGATTCCATGAGGTGTCAACGGTGATTTTACTGACTTGTCTTGTCTCCAGGAGGGAACAGTCGGGTCAAATGTCCAGAGCCAAATGGCTAGGTGTGGTTTCCTCCAGTCAAACAGCTGTTTCATCCCTCCAAATGCCGTTTGCGACACACCCTCAAAACGGGCATGTTCAAACCAATGCTCGGCAGCGTATTCAGAAAGAGGAAATTTCGGCAGGGTACTTCTGGTGACACCTTTGTCCAGGTGCAATAGAATCCCGAGACATGCTTGAGCAACAAGGGTATGTGCGGGTGTCAACGAAACATGGTAGCGGTTGGAAATCGTGTCGTGTTTTTCGGCAAAGCGGACAGACGTCAAGAACTCTTTGACCGAGAAATGTGAAAATTGTATTACTTGGGATTTTTGGGCGTTGACAAGGGAAAGCAATGTGGAGCACGTTGACAGTACCGCTTCTACTGGATCTTCGAGCCGCCAATCCTCGTGAAATGTCGGAATATCTCCCTCCTCGAAATCGAATGCGAGGAGTTCTGCCAGTTCTTCGACCCGGAGCGGACGGGAAACAACAGCGACGCACAGCAGAAGTCGTCGAGCAAACTCCCAGTTTGTGTCTTTGATCTCTCGCAACACGCGTTCGTATGTCGCATCGAGCGTCGATGGTAATTCATCTAGGGCGCGCCGGATACGTCCTGGGAGGCACCCAGCAAGGTACTCTAGCTGGCAATGCACCCATCGGAACCTACGACGTGTGGATGAGTGTCGTGACGAAATCCAGTATAAAAATGCCTTACATCCCGTCTGCTCTTTCTGTCAGAACATCAATCACAAGTTGCTTGTGCACCGATGTCCATCTTCGCATCCTTCTGTCCGTGTTTACGATCGACTTGATGTAG
>Ga0307510_10000516_pt1 | contig 38389 bp, 41 predicted proteins | sample 12_EM_MG_FD_207224 | JGI IMG/M metagenome (GOLD analysis project Ga0307510, IMG submission 207224) | Populus trichocarpa ectomycorrhiza microbial communities from riparian zone in the Pacific Northwest, United States - 12_EM | ecosystem: Host-associated > Plants > Roots > Unclassified | place...
AGATTGAGAGCAGGTCTTGAAGTCGCGCGCCTTGAAGGCGACGGCGGTGGGAATGGATGAAAATAAGAGAAGGGAGGCCGAGAGTGCCGAAAGTAGCACCTTCATGGTTGCCCTTGTTGTTGATCGACGGGCTCCCCGACGTTGTGCGTGTCCAGTAAGCGAGCGAATAGACTAAAACCTAACCTAACCCTACATCACCGTCATCCGAGTTACCCGCAACCGGCTACAGCGGGCCGCTTGGGCGCACTTCTCTGGAACTGACTCTACTGGAACAGGTATACATTCACGTGCGTTCTACAAACTTATCATGCCAACTCAGTAATAGGAACGCGGCTCTAGAATCTCTCGACCCTACTTCTGCCACTGACGCCCTTTCTCATCAGAAAGTTCTGAGTCTAGGTCGAGCGGACATGATGATGAAACACGTACTTTGAAATTAATTACATGCTCCAAGCGACTGCCCGAATTGGAGACCCATCACATCCTTGTAGGTTCAACGGAAGAAGGCTGACCGAGTAGGCGCTGCCATCAAGAAGCGCCTCGACATTGGCCAGGTTTTCCGCAATAAGTACTCCGTTCCCGAGGAGTAGGCGGTGTACAGCGTTAGGCTCGCGAGACTCTTGAGACCCGTCTCCGTCGACGCTGCACACGTCGATCCCAACGACGCGCACTCCACGCTCCATGATCTTCTGTGCGGCCTCTTCGCTGAGATATGGGGATTTCATGTACTCATCGCTGCCCCAGTGCTGCGACCAGCCGGTGCAGAGCAGCAATGCGACTTGGGGGCTGAGCTCCTCTGCCTGTGGTGCGATATCGTCCCAGGTTATGGTACCGTGGGACTCCTTCCCGCGTACGTCTACCACGATGGCTGGCCCGACTAGCGGCGAAATGTCCACGGCGGAGATGGGGAGGGCACCTTCAATGAAGTGGTTAGGTGCGTCGAGGTGAGTGCCGGTGTGGGATCCTATGGTGAGCCGCGAGACGTTGGATCCATCCCGGGCAAGGGTCAAGACCTGCTCGGACGTGTACGTTGGATGGCCAGCGCAATAGCTGATGCCGGTCGCTGTGAGCGGATGGCTCAGGTCGATGACTCTCTTGTGGGTGGGGGCTGGCATTTTGCGTTCGGTGACATCGGAAATACGGAGCTTTTGAATAAGGTAAATAGATAGTGGCATCCGAGTATGGTATAGCGAAGGAATTGACTTCTGACCAACAGAACATTCCTGGATGTTGACAGGTTGCGTCGCCTCGACTTGTCGCCGGGTCTCTATCCGGGGTCAACCCTAATACATTTGTAAAAAATGAAGGGGCAAAAAACAGATAGAACAATAATGGGCGCGTTTCGCTGAGGTTGATCGATATGGCACTTTGCCATAGTTGAAAAGCGCAGATGGTGCTAACAATTCGGTATCCCACTATCGTCCAAACACATGACCAGGATCTGCGGCCCATTTCTGTAAGAGAGGTCAATGTTAGCATCGAGCAGTACAGCAAGAGCGCGAGAGGAGATGGGGATGTCAGAGAGAAGATATTGCACCCGTGTTTAGCGAGCGCCATCACACACGGACGTAGGTATCCCAAGACGCCGACTCCATGTCAGGAAGTAAAGGGTATTGATACATACACCACTCATCACTTGCTCGTGTTATCAGGCACATGAATCAAAGAAAATGCTCACCTGGCTGATTTTGGCTGGTTGGTTATGGTAAGTGCTCCACCGCTGTGGTTTATATCGTGTCAAGAAGGGTCATGGTGATATCTCACTGACACCCTGTTAATCTGCACGCGAAAACACGGGGTTCCATATGACCAATAATAAGTGTAGATAGGCACCAGAAGCGTCTAGACTGGGACGAATGGGAGCCAGGGACACCTACAATGGTAATCCTCAACCAGTGGAAAGTTCAAGACATCGCCATTCTAAGTCATCAGACGTAACACCGAGAGGAGACCAACACCCTGGCGTCCTACCGCACACATATCGCATGGTCGCGCCGTATTCATAGGGGCCCAGAGTTCCTCATGATCCTGCACGAAAACCCTTGTCGATGGATCACAAGATTCAGAATTGACTGAAGAAGAAAAAATAAAAAAAACAAGCAAAAGATAAAGACAACAAGGGGTCACGGAAACGAGTCCCGAGGCTGGAGCCATGCCACCGCGCGCACCGGAGATCCATCGCACCGGGCAACTTTCAGGGGAAGCACACTGATGATGATTTCTCTATCGGGCTCCGCGGCCTCCTGTGCGGCAAGTAGCGGTCCCAAGTTTGTCAAGTTCTCTACGATGAGACCGCCAACGCCAAGGACTGCCCTGTGGACCCCAACGTCGAAAACAGGCCCCTCCCCCTCTGTCTTGGCCTGCCCACCGTTGTCACTGCCACCGTTGCCGCCAAGCACCTCCAAGGCACCGGGTAAGGGGGACTGATCGAGGCTCATCGCATCGGCGCCGACGAGGCGCACCCCGAGCGCGAGCAAGCGCTCAGCGACATCTACCGCTACCCAGGGGTGGTCGAAGTAATGAGGCGTGGGGCTCGCGGAATTGGAGTCGGAGGGGGCGGTGGTGGCCACGGTGGAGGTAGTGGCCCGGGAGCGCTGTCCCCAGTAGCGGCTCCAGCCCGTGTGGAAGAGCACCGCCGTGCCGGGTCGGATGCGATGAGCCATAGGCTCGACTGAGTCCCAGGCGATGCACTCGCGGGCTTTCTTGTGTGAGACGTCCAGGACGAGGGCGGGGAGTATGAATGCACTCAGCGGGAGCTGGTCAACGGAAGCGCCGTCAATGAAAAAGTGTGAAGGCGCGTCGATATGAGTGCCAATGTGGGATGAACATGAGATGGCATGGACAGAGAAACCATCCCTGGGGACGGTGGAGGATTGCTGACATGAAAAAAGTGGATCTCCTGGGTAAACAGGGATGTTCGAGTCGAGAATGTGAGTGAGGTCAATTAGAGTGCGCAACATGTATACGTAATGAGCAGTTAGCCGAGGGGGTCCACAGGTCATAACCTCATGCCATGTCACGAGTCATTATCTCCATTATCATGATATCGACTACTAATACTACTACATCTGTTTCGTCCCTCCTGAACCCCACCAGACCCTCCTGGGACTGTTCTCTTGACGTACATCTCGGCGTGCACTTTGGCAAACTTTTCCGCCGCACGTGACTCTATAGCACGTGACTGCATTTGCCCCCTCTATGCGAGGGTTTTCTGGTTCTGGTGTTATCCCATGAACAAAGGAGATAGACGCACCAAAGCAAATTCAGTTCCACGGTATACGAAGCCCCAAATTTCTTTGAAGTCTGCATTGGCCTTGTGGATCCCGTGTTTAGCGAGACAATCACTTGCAGCACGCTTGACCACCTGTGCATAGCCAGGACTGGTGAGTGGAAAAAAGGAAAGGAAACGTGTGACAAACCGCTTTGTTGGCCTTTTCAAGCTCCTTAGCAATATCTGGTGCTTTGCCTTTGCCCTTCAGATCTGGAAGCGGTGGGACTTTGAACACGTCATCTTGCTCTTCCGAAAGTACCTTCGGTCTGTAGGCTTTCCCCATCGCGTCTGCCGAAGGTATGCGCGTCATGACGTCGCGCGCGTTCTGGAGTACCGCTTCCTCTTTCCGCCGCTTGAGTCTTGTAGAGGGCGATTCTTCGGCGCGGCGCTTTCTGGCGTACATGAGTGTGGGAGGGAAACGAGGATTTGGGTCATCGGGCCGGGGCGGTCGCGTTTGTTGCAAAGGGGGTACGGTGAGGATGCGTGCGGCACGGAGTCGTAGTACGGAGGGGGGATCCTGAGATGTGGAGGAGGATGGAGAAGAATGATCTGATTCGAGAAGTTGACCGTATATAAGGATGTCCGACGCGTCCTGGCATCCTGCAGGGCAAAAGCGTTTGCACGAAGGACAACAGAATCTGTTGGGAAACAAGTGCGTACCAAGGTCACCGAGCGTGACGCGAATTCCAGTGTCTGTATGGCCATGGGGAGAGGTGATTGTAGCCGAGCAGAGTTGATTCTCAAAGTAGAGGCGGCTGATAAACGCGGACGGGTGGATGTCTCTGTCAAACACATGTCAGGGACCTCGACGTCTGCACTCGTGGTGGGAAAGATCGACCCACACATCCACCTCAGCCCTCTTGTCCAAGTGAACAGAATCGACCCTGCTAGTCCCGGACAAAGCCAATGCCCGTCCGCGCATGCTCTCGAGTGCGAGCGCTAGGGGGTTTTGGAGCAAATTGGCTCCAGGGCTACGAGTGTTGTCGATGGAGGCCGTGAAGGACACGCCGTCGAGGAGAAGTCGGGAGTCTGTGACCGATAGAGAGCCCCGGAAGAGGAGACGGTGGCTGGGGGGAGTGTACACATAGGTTGTCAGCTTGGACGGTTCATCGACCTGAAGTTGTGGCATTGGTCTTCAGAAGGTCCACTTGAAAGGGTGCGTTTACACAGTTCCGCGTACAAACACGTGACCGTGTCTCGTAAATGAGAAATGAGATTAATGTACAGTGTACCTGAATCTGTATCCACAATAGTTTCGCGCAGAAAAAGGAGACGACCCCCTGCATGTGGGCGCAAACGGTATTGTAAGGAATTTTATGTAAATCGATAAGGGCGAGTGGCCACGGGATGTGATGTGGCTGGAGAGTGCGATGATCCACGCACGAAACACGCGTTATTTGTCCTTGTTGGGCACATCACCTTGTGGCCAACTCGTGTCCTTCCTCCTCTTAAAACCATAGCCACGATGGGCAAACGGTTCTACAGATTCACATCTCTCCATCACCCGCCCTCAAACCCGCCACTCATCGAGCCATGTCGATCGATCCAGCGTCGGTACGTCTCTCTCCTTTTTCTGCGACCTACCACAGCGATTTATCTGCGCACGTTCGCTCACACCGTCCCGCCGCCGCAGGACTGTTCACCCTTGCTCAATACCACGCGTCGACCATACGTTTGTCCCCCCTTGTGGGTTCATCGCCCCTCAGTTCCCCAGCACTGGGATCTTGCCTCCGGAGATAAACACCTTGACATCAGCGAAGAAGACGGCTATGTCCTCTCTACCAACGGCGAAGACTCCACGCCTGGTGCATTCGTGCCTTGCGAACCCCTATCAGCAGTAAGACGAGCGCGTCCCGGACGCCTTCGCATCAAGTCCTGGATACTACACCGCCGACGTGTTTCAGGCATCACAACGTCGTCACCAACCAGCCACCAGACCGTGAGTTCCGTTCTCTCTCCTAAAGACACCCCCTTCCGTTCCCTCGCACCTGTCCTCCTCTATCGATCAATCTCTCAACCCAATATCAATTTCCTTTCCCTCAGCCTTCCTCCGGGTTCCGCATCTACGATCGCCTGCCCCCCACCCCCGCGACGCCCAACACGGACTTCAAGAACCTGTTCCACAGCCTCCGTCAGCGCGACGCCCTCGCCCACTCCGCCGCAAAGGCGCCGCCCCACGAGGCACCATCGCACCCGCCCATTTCGCCTTCCTCTTCGCCCGCGGTGTCGCGCACGCCCTCGTCTCTACGCCAGCAGCGACCCGTGCTCTACGTGCAGACGAGCTCTCCCGTGGGAACGAGCGCCCCACCTTCCACACCAGCGCTACCCTCCCCCTGTCCTAGCGCCGCCCCATTTCCGGCCTTCTGGACGTCTTCCGAAGCGCTCGCCCCTCCCGGTTTGGCCCGCAGAATATTACCCTCGTGCCGTCGTGGTTTGACAAAAGTCGGATCAACAAAGCTTTTTGCTCTTGGCAGCTCTTCTCAGCATGGGCGCTTTTGTGTTTCGTAGATTTCCCTATCGTTATATTGATTGTATCTGCGCTACTGTATTCTGTTGTACCCACGCTGCTGTATGTATTAATATCGCGTTTCCGATTGGAGGTGTTGTCTGTAATGGAACTGTCGTCCGAGTCTCTTATCCACCAACTGTGGTCGTGATTCTATTCGAAACTTCCATTGTCACAGTTTATAGATATTTAATCATGGGCCAATTGCAAACAGACAGACACAAGCCAACCAAAAATTCTGCATATCGGATGGGAACAAAAGAACTGCACGATAAAGACGAAAGGGAAAGAAGGGAAGACGTCATCCTCGGAACTAGAACGTTGGCAATGAGTCATGCGAAGAGGAGCCAAGAGATCAAACCATAGAAGTACACAGAGTAATGATAAGTAAAGGCGGACATGAGAAAGTCCAATGCAGCGATAGTGAACGATGAGCGATTTGGGACGTGATGTAGGGTCCCCCCGGGGGAAGAAGGAAACAGACAGGGCAGACAGAAGATTGCGATGATGCAAAAAACATATGGGGGTCAAAAGAGTTTTTTTTTTACCACTGCGCGTGGCGGATGCCGGTCGAGCCAGTGATAACCGGGGCGCTCGCGTATACGGCACGCTGGGCTTGATACATATAAGGATGCGGAAATGCGTGTTGATGCTGATGCTGATGCAGGGGGCTCACGAAGGGAGGCGACGGATGGGGATATCCTCCACGGGAGGGACACCCCTGGTACTGTGGTGGCACACCGAACGACACCATCGGACCGTACTGCGGGGCGGCGGTGTGATTCGGGAATGCGTAGTACGGAGGCGGGGGGAACGTGAACGTGCCGACCGATGCTGGCGCAGCGGGCTGCACAATCTGCGGCGGTCGATGATGGCCAAGGCCAGGGGGGACGACACCGCGCGGCGGGGGGCCGCCGCCTCCGGATGTCGCACTCGGAGGTGCGACCGCCACCGAGGGAGATGTCGTCGGTCCCTCAGACCGGACCGGGGCGCGTTTGTTGTTGTGTTTGTCTTGTTGCGATTGCTTTTTCCTCGAGTCACGCGTCGACTTGGGCGCGGGCTGGGCGAAGATCGCGTCGTCGCTCTCGGATGGCTCCGAGTCCCGCGGACCATCGGCGTGGCCAGCTTGGGAGGGATCCTTCGCTCTCGATGCGGCGTGCTCGGCGTCATCGGCCAGACGGATCCAGCCATCGCTGCCCATTTGGAAGAGTTGCTTGACCGTCGCGTTGTTAAGTCCGGCCCGCCGGTTCTTGACGGCGGTGTTCGGGTTGCCATTTCCACGTGTCGTGAATGACTTTGAACGCCCCCTCGGCAAAGCGACAGAGCGCAATCTGTCAATGATCTCTCGAGTACGCGAGTGCTGCTTGACCTGGCGGTCCGAGGACGTAACCAGGAAAAGAGGGATATCGGCATCCTCCGACGGCGTGGATTCTGACACGATCTCGACGTCGTAGTCTTCTTTATGAAGGTCACCACCTGGCGGTAGGGAGCTGCATCGCGTGTGAGACGACTCGGAGCGTAGTCCGTCAGAGGTGAGAGGAGAATTGGACGAGTACGATATCGAAGGGGACGATGGAACTCGGGGAAGGTGGAACTTGGGCAGATCACCTGTGGGGAAAACGGGGAGATGTGTGCGTAGGTCGGAATTAGGGAAAACGGCATAGGGCCGATAACGTACCGGACGTTGTGCCGTCACCCCCATTGGCGAGAAATGACCGCATGGGTTTCGGCGTGGCAGGCGGCGCCCTCGATGCCACCGATTGCTCCGAGTCGGTAAAGTCGATAACCTCGCGAGACAAGCGATGTGACTTGCTTCGCGGTGGATCGAGGTCGAGGTCGAGTATCGAAGTGATGCTATCCGCCAGTGGGGGATCCGCGTTCATGTCGGGGCGGAAGATCGCCGCACCGTGAGGAGCGATTCTGTGGCCATCCAGGACCGTCGCAGTGTACTTGTCCCAAGCGTCCTCCAGATCTACGACTGGAGGCGCGTCGCCGAGTAAGAGGGAAACGCGTCGTGCGAGGATCGCAATCTCCTGCGGGTCTGCAGTGTGATGATCTGTCGTGGTAAAAAAGCCGACGGCACGTTCGAGCTGGTCCACCATCGCTAGCACCATCTTCACCCCGACCAGATCCGAGTTCAGCTCCAAGTCGACCTGAACTCCGCCCTCCTTCGTGGCATCGCAAGCAAGCGTCCCTCCACCTCCCTTGTAACGCCATCCCTGACAACTCCCGCAACAAACACTGGCGCCTTGTACGTTCTTGGCGATGAGGAGCAGACGTTCGTGCCAGTGATGAGAATTCCTTTCTGCAACTTCTGAACGACGTCGCTGCTTGGATTGGCGAGGTTGGCGGTCGATCCGGGACGAACGACGAGGTGTTAGGTTGGGCGGTGTGTGCCACCAATCGTCTGCAATGACCTCCCAATCTGCATCGTCAAGAGAAACAGAATCGTCTGGCATCAGATGAGGTGGAAGGCTGCAGGGTGACGGAGAAAGAGAAAGAGGGAGACCCAGTAAGCCCCAAAAGGAAAGGAGGTGGTAAGAGGTGGTGCTCACAAGGTTGGGTCATGCAGCCGAACAGCTGCCACCGAGAAAGGACGCAGTCAGGTCAAGACAGAGGATGACGAAGATGGTGATGACTGTTGTGGGAGAAATCAGGCCTGCATGTGGAAGTGTGCAGTCGTGTACAAGGACCAGTGCAGGACTGACCACGTTGCGTTGCCCTCAGCTGAGCTGGCCTGACTCACTCGGTGTCAGACCACATGGCCACATTCCGTGCGTGCCGGTCCACCCGGAGTAACGCTTTTCACACACTCCCATCAGTAGCACTTGCCAACGATGTCAACCTGATGAATAAACTGCTTTAATTGACCACTAGTACAATATCAAATCTCAAGTGCAACCAACAATACTATAACTCCCCCATCAGATGCGATAACAACGCCACCACTGTCACCTCCTCAGACAGCTTCCTCGATGTACTCAACATGTATACTGATCTCTTTCGTGACCATGATTTCGATGACGTCTATACCCTCAGTGGGATCCCTCTCAGGCACCCAGTTGTCAATATTGAAGGCTTGCAGTACCGGCGAAGTTGGCCACGACAACGGGCTCATGGGACAACACGCGAGAGATGACATCCCAGGGGCCACGCTTGACGTGGAACGCAGAGCGCGAAGCTGTCGACTTTCATCTGAAAACACCATCGGGCGAGACGTAGACGGGCTAGTGGGTGAGGGGGGAGGGTTCGACGGCTGTAGAAGAGGACTTGTGGGACAGGACATCGGACCCCAACTCTCAGAAGGCAAGCCATCGAAGCGGTGAAAGGGTGGGCTTAGAGGACCCGTGTCTGATCCTACGGGACTTTTGCAAGCCCTTTTCCCAAAACGAGGACTTGTAGGCCTCGATGTCGGGCTGACAGGCGGAGATATCGGCGATGGACTACCGGGACGCGAAAAAATGACTTCCGAACTATCGTCGTGAAGGAAAAGTGATTGCATAGACCGCATAAAACTGTGGGAGACCTTAGGTGATGGTGCCATCAGGGACGGAAGGGTGACTTGACGCGACTTTGAGTCATCATCAGATAAAACTGGGAATTTTGTCGAGTCCTTTGTGGGCGTATCGGGAATAGCGGACACCCCTTCCATAAACCCGTTATGTGAAGGGGAGAGAAGAGGGGAAAGGGGCAGCGGGATGGCCGAGGCGTCCCATTGCTGTGAGGTGGTGGGAGGGGGGACCTTAACACCTGTCAGTGCCGCAGGGAGAAGTGGGGAGCGTGTTTCAATTGAAGAAGCATCGTGGACGACTGGGTGGATTCCATTGCGAGCACCTGCAGTGTCGGAGACGTTCTCTTCATGAACGGGCTTTAGAATCGATCAGTACTCGGACGTAAGGCAGAATCGATCAAACTGACAAGGCCGCGCTTAGCAAGATCATAGCGTTGAGCGTCCATAGGATTCATCGTTAGAAGTGTTGGAGAACGCTACTGGGGTTTACTTGATGAACGCACAGGACCCCGCATTATAAACAGCTGATCTTTTGCGAAAAATAAACGATTCAAGTTTGTGGTGGGGAATACAGCACCGGCAATACCGGCCACAGACACATTGAGGAAAGCGTGCGCTGTGGTCGCGTCGGGTTGTAAAGTCTGGCGTTGTCATCACCAAGAAGAGCCATAGAAAGAAGTCGGTCTTCCACGAATGAAAATGTGTTCCGCTCTGATATAAGACGAGAAGGTGGCATGAACAGCCAGAAGATCAACGCCACGCGACGATCGAGGGCATGCCCGAACTGGTGAGAAAATAACGATCGTTCCACCGACCTAGGCTGACAAACAGTGCAGAAACCTCACGAACAGTATACAGGCAGTAATGGAGAAGATGAAAGAGCTCCAGCCGAGAGCCATAGTCAAGAGACCGGCGTTTATGACAGCGAAGACGCAGTGATCCTGACGGCACGACGGGTGAAGATGGTTCGTTGCCGGGCCAAGCAGACCACCATATCTTCAGTGCGTTTTCGGCTAAACGATGTTTCATCGTATGCAGCTGACAGCGACAAAGTGCGGTAGATGGGAGGGTCAAAAGACTGAATCGACAGTATCGGGTGAGACCGAGACTGCCTGTGGGTCTCCCCAGTCGGTAGAAATAGAAATGATAGCTGAGTGATAGCTGGTCATTTGTATAGTCTTGCCTAGACGAGACGACGAAACAAAAATAATCCGCTGTTTTCCCGGCCCGGGATTCGCCTCCTCCTTGTCTCGTCGATCACAACCAATGAGTGCAACGATCCCAGCGCGAAACTTGCCTCCCTCTTTCACAAGCTTATACCGTCTATTCCTACGTACCTCGTCTGCGGCTGTCCTTCATCACGGAGCGGCGACTCGTTACGTTCGAACCCTCTGGAAGCCTACGTTCCGCGAAGCGGCAGTCGTGGTTCACAAACTTCAAAGCCCAACCCTGGGAACCTCGGAGAAGGAACAACTTGAAAAGTGGCATTCTCGATGGGAGTTGAGTAGTGAGTGTCAAGTAGATACCTTACTCCGGCCGACAATGCTAATTCTTGTAGTGGACCAGACACTTTCGTTGCTTATCACATCGGCTCAGTCTCGAGGTCTCGCACATAAACTGACGCGGAATCTCTCCTTTCTCCACTTTGGGTTCCAGAAATATCAAGAGGACACTCGCTATAGTATAAAACAGGCCTGGAATCCACAACAGCAAGGATATAAACCAGCTCGGCAAGCCCATTCCTCTCAAACAATGGCGGAAAGATTCGATGGCCAAAGCTGGGGTGCGTTGGAAGAGACAGTCAGAATGGCCGAAGGAAAAAGCGGCCTCTCGCTCGGAAGAATGGAATTCCGTCTACGGAGGGCCTAGAAGTGGGACTAGAAATGGCTATGTGGCCTGTGTTGTTCCTTGTGGTTGTGGCCGTTACTTTTCACCTCACGCGTTTTGGAATGCGCCATTAGCTTTGTGGGGAGAAAGACGCGTCGGAGAGGAGTCACCTTTATTTTCTGCATCCTCAGTGCCACATCCGCAGCAGGTCATTTTCGCGTGTGCCGATGGTGGGCACCCCACATTCCCAACACCTTTCTGAGGCACCATGTTCCACGGATTGTGGTCGGCCGGCCTATATATTACCTATTCCTCTAGTTTTTACGCCATGAATCGACCCAACGTGCCCTTCTCATCCGATTCGTAGCACAGCTTTCCATGTCCCGGGTTGTCCCAGACTCTATTTTTGCCCCCCTGGACCAGCTGCCGCCTAGTGCCCTCCGTCGCCTTCGCCGCCGATCCAGCTGCCCGTCAATCCCGAGATCAGTAAGCATTTGTAGCTCGGTCTTTGGCTTTGACTCGAGTAGTGAAGATCTCAGCCATTCTGGAGCCGGCGGCGATCGGGATATATACATGTCCCCGCTATTCCGTGGTGTGAGGGAAAGCGGAGAGGTGGATGCCGAGGTTGCTGAGGGAGCATCCGATACACCCACTGAGGGCTCCACCCCCAGGACACAATCAATTCCTTATGACGATCGCTTATTCGAGAGCCTTTCGGACTATAACTTCGACATAACAGAACACGAGCACACCCTGGAGTCCCCCGAAGCTTCCGAAGGCAACCAGGGAGGGCAGTCCCTGACGCCTGTTCATTATCATTCCCCACCGGTGCAAAACAAAACATCGATCCTCGACTCGCAAGCGTCCCAGCCTCTTCCCCCTCCGAGATACTTCTCGCCATCTCTTGACGAATTTCCTCCTGTGCCACCCTTGAGGATCAGACCTGCATTACTTCCGAATACAGGCACTCGGCCGCTCCAAATCGACCGTTCAAAAATGCGTCAAAAACCGTCCAAGACACCTCAGCCCCTGCCTCCAGCTGATGTCCGGTATAAGCCACCTCCCCCGAAGTCAATTTTAAGGACCACCACGCAAGTAGACCTACGCGGCGCGTACAGAAGAACTGGCCCACACGCAGAACGCAAGGTGCATGCGAGAGAGGTCATGCCCATCGTCCCGTCTCCCCTTCATAAACAACCCAGGGGTCCCGGCCCAAACGCTTCCGAGGTAATTAACGATTATCGCATCGATGTTATGCAGCGTGTTAACCTGCCCGCTCTACAGCATGTCCCTGTTGCCACACTATTTCCAACAGCTCTTATACCCCTCGAGCGGGCGCAGGACAAATTTAAGCATGCACACTGTTTGGAACGACTACCTCAACCTAGTCCTTCTGACTCGCCAACATCATCGCAGGGCGACCACAGTCAGCGGATACGTGGTTGGTCATTCAGCCGTGCATTTAAGAGGCAAAAAGCCTGAAATGGGCAGGATTCTGAGGTAGCCACTGCGCTAGCCGATAACGCCAGGCCAACGATAATAGAACAAAATGATAATGGCCTCGTATTGTACTTATGCCCGTCCCTCACTCTACAGGTTTTGCTTATGCATTTATACCCCCATATGTTCGTCCTGCTTTCGAAGTGTTATGACAACGTTTCCTCTCAACTCTACTCCATTGATGCTTCCAACTACCTTATGTCTCTCCGCTACAGCCGTGAATTGATGTGATTCTATAGCGTGATACCGGGGGTTGTTCTGGATTCTTGACTTTGCACTATTTCTGCTCCGTGACCCTTCAGAAGTGCAGATTTGTGGGCCTGAGAGGGAACGTCGGCAACTGAGATGGTTGCATCTGGACTTGGAACGAATTCAAATCATTCGCCTACTATTTATAGTGACGCCGTTCACTCTGACATGTTCCACGGCGGCCACAGCCCGACAGTCGTCCGTTGTTATGGTATCTCAGTTCCTTCTGGGTCACTCTTGTCTACTGCTAAAGCGCTAATGCATTAATGATTGTCAACGATCGATCTCCTTTCTCAGTACGGCTGTCTTTGCACCAACTTTCGAGATGAGATCCCTAAACATGCGATGGTCAACTTTCCTTAGCACGACTCGGCGAATAAGTTGAACCAAGAGATCGAACACAATAGCACAGCAGGGCTAACAAAATGGAAGTTACGTATTCTTAGAGACGCCCACTCTTTATCCACGAGGCACTGGCGCGAGGGTCACCTTGTTCTTAACCCTTTACCTGCTTTCCTCGCCAAATGAGCCCATACGTAGTTCCCGATAGCCGTCTTGCCAGTGTGCAGCTGGAACGAAACACGGACAATCTCCCAAAGACGTTGACGCCGACATTTTGGGCCGAATTGACCATCGTTCCATTCGATAGTCTCGTTGATCCTGCCAGTGCCCAATCCAATGCGACCCCAAACGACGATGTTTCTGCGGAGTTGTCGTCGCAAGAATCGATGGACACGGGTACGACGCTGTCCAAGTTGGCCGATCCTCAGCCTCCTCATGTGCCACACCAACACTTCTTCTTTGATGACGGAAATATCACATTTCTTGTGCGTCCTTTGCGTTTCGATGCTCATAGCTTTTAACCTGGATGGGTAATCTACATAGGTCGAGGGGATTCTCTATCGCGTTCATCGATATTTCTTCTGCCGCGATTCGAGTGACTTCAAGGACCGTCTCTCACGACTCTCCATGCAGCTAGAGCCCACGCCCGATTCTCCTCCCATCATCCAGTTGGATGATGTTAAAGCCGTGGACTTCGACGCTTTCCTGTCTGTTTTATATCCGCAGTACGTATACCTGAGTCAACACCAGGGCGCGTGTTTCATCTGAGTCCCCTTTCTTAGAAATTTCAACACCATCGAAGAACGCTCTTGCTCTTTTGAAGAATGGACCTCTATCCTAGACCTCTCCACACGATGGGGTTTCACCAGCATTCGCAACCTGGCCATCCGTTGCCTGAAACCTCCAAGCCCCTTGCGCCGACTCCTCTTGGCGCGTAAATACGCTGTTGAAGAGTGGGTAAACCAGGCTCTCTTGGAATTGTGCGAGAGGTCGGAACCACTCAGCCTTGACGAAGCCCGTCAATTGGATTTCGAGGACGTAGTACTTGTTGGGTCCGTCCGGCAGAACGTTCGGTCAACTACCCTCACGACCGACGGCGCGGGAATCAGGGATTGTATCCAAGCGTGGAGAAGTGGAGAGCCGTGGAGTCGACCTCCTACACCACCTGCTCCTACACCTCCCGCCCCTGCCAATCAACCTTCTGCACGTCCAAGGCTCTTTGGGTGACAACGTCCCATACCAGGCACCTTGGGTGGCTTTTCAGGATTTGGAAGCGGCAGACAAATGGGGCGGGTCTAAGAAGGGCAAAAGGAAATAAGGGGTATCATGATGATGAGCCTTGGGCTCTCCTGAGGACAGTCGGTCTTGTTGCGATGCTCGGATTCGAGGAAGCCCGGATCATGTGCGTGCGTGCGGAGCGCACGAAATTACTCATTAAAATATTGTGCTTGTACATACATCGGGGAACGCTGCGCGTTTGAACCCCAAAACAATGCACCTTCGTCGCCTTCGCTGCCACGCGTGAACTCAACAGGTCTGTGCATTCGCCTTCTGGCTTGGCTTGTAGTGTTATGGTCTTGAAAGCAGTGTATATGTCAGTTCTGTAGAATTAGCCAACATATAAATGCCGCGGTGTGTGTTTCGTATTACGAGCGAATGTTGAATCCCTCAACAATAAGTTCGGTTGGGACTAGGATGAAAAACTTGTTATCGAGGAACTAACTTTATCAAGGTTCATGTTCGTGAACGTATGAAGATCTCAGGTGTCAATGTTCCTGCATCGCCTCCGTCCGCTTCAAGGTGACCATGGGCTGATGGAGACGACGGGAAGGATGGAACAAACTCCGGACAGTTTTTCCAAGCCTTGAATCTTGAGTTACCGCAATTCTAGCCCCCGGTTGAGCATGCTCATACCCTCCATGCCAATGCGTCCCACAAGTCGAAATCGACTTCAGGCTTCACCCTGTCACCCCGATGACTCGTACCACTGTGGTAGTCGTGGTCTTGTTCTGCGCGCCTGTCGTTCCCACAAGGAAGCTGCGCTGACCCAACGCTGGAAATTGACGCTCATGTCGCTTTCCTCAATCCATCATACAACCCTGAACAATTCGCGCAGTTCGACCTACATCCCTCGTCTCCAGCATTGAAAGAATGAGCCGATGCGATAGTAGTTCTGACATAAACGAGTCTTTACCGACCGTTTCAGCAGACACTGCCGAATCTCCGTCCACATCTACCAGTATCTCTTCCGGTTCCGTAGACACCGCACTGCTCAATGATTTTGATCCTAGCGAGATCAACACAAGAAGCATCTCCCTCAACACATGGGGCTTACCGGCAGAATCACCAAGTACGAAATCGCTACAATCGGCCATGCCGGGACCATTCACCTTACACAAGCGTTTCTTTTTCGAGGACGGAAACATCACATTTCTGGTACGTCCCATATATCTAGACATGGCACTCTGTTGATTTTTGGGGCGGTGATACAGGTCAACAATATTCTGTATAACGTCCATCGTTATTTCTTTTGCCGCGATTCGAATGAGTTCGTCACGCGCCTTTCGCGTCTTCCCGCGCAGGAGCAGGCCTCGCCTCTTGTTATTTCTCTTGACAATGTAAAGTCTAAGGATTTTGACGCATTTCTATCCATTCTCTATCCCCCGTGCGTACTTCTTGCAAGGGTCAACACTAGCCAAGTTGTTGATCCTCATTTTTTTCCCCCTTTGCTAGGGATTTCAATTCAACGGAGGAACGCTCGTTTGAAGAGCTGTTGTCTATTTTGGACTTATCCACTCGGTGGGGTTTTACCGGCATTCGCGAAATGGCCATTCGCTCTCTGAAGCCTCCCACTCCTCTCCAACGGCTCATCTTGGCGCGAAAATATGCGATCGAGCAGTGGATACTCCCGGCTCTCCAAGAGTTGTGTGAGAGGCCACTGCCACTCGCACCTGACGAGGCTCGCCTCCTAAATATAGAGGATGTTGCTCTGGTTGGGTCCGTTCGGGAGTCCGTCCGACTCGAATCACCTCCACATCCATTCTTCAATTCGGAAATAATGGATTGTATTGAGGCCTTGAGAAATGGAGAGCCGTGGCCACGGAGGCCGTCGATGCCGGTGATGCCAGTTTGTTAGGCGTTTGACCCTCGGCCCTAGGCTAGTTGACGCCACCCACTTTGTACCAATGTACCACTGGCAATAATGTATAATGTCTATCCAAAGATATTTTTTTGTCCAGAATTCAACTTACAGTCTTCCTCACCCGTTTTGCACTCAGGGTCGGATAAGCTCTGAACTCACAAGGCGGATCATGGAATGGAATGGACCATGAGTTAGGAGAGCGATAACCCCGTCGGGCCCGTCCAGTTAGCCTGTTGTCTCAAGAGCAACCACAATCCTTTGATCCGAGCCTCTATTGTAAATCCCGCATCACATATATTCCTTCCATTGCTCGGTATAACGTGTGCATTCCTCCGGTGTCACCGAATAATGGCGTCATGGGTCTCACGCAGCGCTTGAGAGACCAGAGCTCTTCGAAGCGAGTTGCATGAAGCATTCCAACAGAGCAAGCGGGAAACCATTCACAGTATTGCTCTGTTTAAGACTCTGTTAATCACTATGAGCGTCGATCTTTGAGCCTGGCGGTGGCTGGGAAGCACCTCGGATGCCAGTGCAATGGCATTAATTGGCATGTTGGAGAAAATGGCACGTGATCTATGTCGATAAGACAGATGAGCGCTGAGATGCGGACCTCAAGTCGTTAAATTGAACGCAGTCTTGAATCGAATGCCCATTCTTCACCCCTCTCAACCCCGAAACTCGAAACACTGCATATGGCCGAGAAATATAGAGACATCCTCTCTTTTCTTGACAAGTCCTCATCTTGCTCGGAAAGCAATGAGATGGTGAGTCGTGACAAACTCGTCCTCTCACGCGACTGACTTGACTCGATGGCTCACCCCAATTTTCCTTCTCGACTAGACGTTAATGGAACCGTTCTCCTACATCACCTCAACCCCAGGGAAGGATTTTCGCGGAGGAATGATGCAGGCCTTCAATGCCTGGCTTCACGTTCCCCAGCCAACGCTGCAAGTCATCGGCCGTGTCGTCGCGATGCTACACAATGCCAGTCTTCTGTGCGCAGTGCTTCCATTTTTCCCGTAGCTTGTCGTATTTATGGAAGCGATAGGATCGACGACATAGAGGATAACTCGCAGCTGCGTCGTGGACTACCCGGTACGTCGAGCGCGATACACCCTGTCATGTCGAGACTCATTCTTTGCTGCTCATCCGTCAAGTTGCCCACAAGATATATGGGATTCCACAGACCATTAATTCCGCTAATTATGTGTACTTCTTGGCCTTTCAAGAAATCCTTGCTCTCAAAGCGCAGGGAAACAGGTCTGATGACAGTCGAGACAGATTGTACTCCGAGAGCGATATGGATCAGATCGTGACCAGTTAATACCCTTATCTACACCCCTGGACAAGGCACTGACGAGACTTTGTATCAACAGCTGAATTGCTGAATCTTCATCGTGGACAAGGTCTTGACCTGCTGTGGCGCGACTCGCTGCGATGCCCCACAGAGGACGAATATATCGCGATGGTCAATGATAGTTAAGTCGCGAACGTCTTGATTCTGGTTTGCAGTTCCTTACATCCCTTGACAGAAACTGGTGGTTTACTTCGCCTAGCCGTCAAGCTCATGATGGCCTGTGCCAGCCGTAACACAGACGTGTTCGTTGTCTCTCGTCCTGATTATAAGCAAAGTACTGAATCCGTTCTAGTGACTACGTTCCTCTGGTCAACTTGATTGGGGTCTACTTTCAAATCAGGGATGACTATATGAATCTTCAGAACGACCAGGTTTGCCACCATTTCAACATCTAGCTGCCGTGTCTTATGGTAAGCTAGTATACGTCGAACAAAGGTTTCGCCGAAGATCTTTCCGAGGGCAAGTTTTCCTTTCCCGTAGTTCACGGTATCCACGCGGATACCACAAACAGACGATTGCTCAGTGCGACACCTCTCCCAACTTTGGGGTTGAATGTGGCTCCTAACATAACATGATATCCCACAGACGTCCTCCAGAAGAGACCAGCTACGCCGACCTTGAAACACCATGCGATAGATTACCTTCGTGATCACTCGAAATCTTTTGAGTACACCCGTGAGGTGCTGGAAGTACTGGAGAAAAGTGTCTATGCTGAGATCGAGCGGTTGGGTGGAAACCCTATGTTACGAGAGGTGTTACAAACACTTCATATTTAGCTAACTTCTATTTACCCCTTCTCATGGCATTTTGGCTCCTTGTTTATGCTCGCTTGTTGTTCCGATCATATGGTGCTAAACAAACGGCAGGGACATCCACGATAATTCATGACCCAAACAAACTGTCGTCCAGTTTTCGCAGAAGCTCTTTAGCCTCGCGCGCTGGGCGCGCAATATTGGGCTTTTCAGTCCCGATACTTTCTTGGACCTTCCGGGCGATGCTAGGAAGAACAGAATGGAAGGGTGCCGGGACAGTGGATGCCGGAATGCCGTCATCAGTAGTAAGCAAGGCAAGGATGGAATGTGAAGATAGCACGCTTGGGGGTGTTCCAGCGACGAGGTATGTTCTGCGACTACCATTAGTGGGAGGAAGATTCTCGGTATAGGCTAATAATACATGCCTGACGACCGGATCAACAAGACTCCCGTATGTCGAGAGAGCTGCGAAGAGGGCCGCAGTAGATTGCAGGTAGTATTCTAGAATACAAAATCAGCCGGGAAGATTCGCGCCACATAAAGCTAAATAAGTAACCGTCATGGAGTTCCTTGAATGCGTCTGATACGAGCTCCAGCGAAGCTTCCCGAGCCTTCTCACCGACGTTCGTTCCAGCGCTCTTGATTACATGAGACAAGGCGAGAACAAAACTACTCGCCACCGCGTCGTCGTTCGATTTTGCGCCGGCTATGAGTTCCGTCACGACGGGATCGACACGAGGCTGGTGTTTCATAAGCTCTCCGAGGGCTTGGGCCGCCTTGGTGCGGACGACCACGCTGGCAGGGTCGCTCGTGCTCTTGACGAACGTGCGCTGGAGCTGCGGGAAGAACGGTTTCACAAGCGCAGGAATTCGCAGCAACATCGTTTCCATCGCGGAGAGCAGCGCCGTCTTCACCGCGGGCGGGAACGTCCCAGCCTGTGTCGCAACTCGGATGAGCGGCCCAGTAAACGGCACAACGAAGGGCTTGATCGCAGCTTCCGAAGTGCGATCGACGAGGTCGCTGATGGCGTACGCAGCATTTTCGCGTTGTTCGTTGCTCCCTGTTGTAAGGCCCGCGATGATGATAGGAACGAACGCAGAGATGCATTTTGGTAAGCTGAACCCTGGTATGGGGACTCCCGGTACGCCCGTGCTCTCGATCGTCCGCCGTAGCGGCACGACCAGTGCATCGAGGTCATCCTTTGGAATTGACTTGACGAAAGTATCGAAGGCCTCCCACGCTGCCACATAAACCGCTTCGATACTGTCATCCATCGAAGAAACTAGTTGCCTGACCCAGTCGACACGGTATAATGATGCATCAAGTTCTGACACTTCACAAAAGGTCTTGAAAAGCTTGCAACCACTGACACGGCGTCCAGGGGCTTCGTGTTTTACCCTATGATTCGTGGTCAAAGAGTGTTCGCTCCGAGTTCGGCTAATTGGGGCCTACCATCCAAGAAGCAGAAGCATGAGGGTGTTCAGGCCCTCGAGGTCTGAAACCGAACTAAGTAAGGCCTGCACTGCTTCATCCACGGCATTACGAAGTTCCTCGTCTGTGGAGTCATCCGTTGACTCTATGATTTTGACAAGTGCGGTGAGGACCACAGTTAATCGCTTGCTCAATGCACTGCCTGCCACGGTTACGAGTGATGCCAATGCCCTCGCGTTGAACACGGTCATAGGCGTAGCAATAAGTGTCGGTATTAAAACGGGGAACACAGTGTTCGCTCGGACCTATTTGACTTAGTAGTATTTCATGCCCAGACAGAGACGTGACCCACATTCATAACCTCCTTAAGCGCTTGTAGAGCCGTGCCAGAACTCTTACCAGGCTGACGTAGGGCTTCTAGTAGGGTAGGAATGGTTTGATCAATCGCTTTGGCGCCCAAACGTTCTTGCAGAACATCAAACGCTTGTGCAGCTGCCGCGCGTACGTCCGCTTCATCATCTACAAGCGAAGCTCTTATCATAGAAATGATATCGTCTTCATGGCCTTCTTGTTGAGTATCGGTAGAATTTGTCCTATGGTTCGACGGAAGTAAGTGAGGGACGACTGCGAGGGCATGAATGAGCTGACATCAGTTCATTCAGGAGAAGGCAGACGCCCTCTCGGGTATATGCATCAGGCGATGATGACTTGGCTCGAAGTATTTTGACAATTTCGCCCAGGATGCGCTCCCCGAATTTCCTGCACAACTCTCCCGTAGTACGCACTCCGGTCTTCGGAGAACCGTTAGCTGTGACCACGGGACGTAAATATATCGACAGACCTCTTGCTGCTCGGTTTCCTCTGAAGATAGCAGTGACATGATCTGAGAGACCAGTTCAGGAAGAATCTCCCTGACTGTATGAAGAAATCGTCAACGGTCACACGTTGTTTGACGAGTTTGAATGAGTAGCGTACCAGTCTTCGGCGTGTTATGCACCAGTGCTTTCCAGATTTGAATCGAAGACTGCCTAACAATGTGTACGACGTCCTGGCGAGCTAAGTAAAGGGCTGATAAGATACGATCCCGACGTTCGGCACCGAGGACCTCTGTCAGGGCCTTTCGAGAACTCTCCGCAACGGCTGCTTCAGCGCCCTCAACGTCGTCATCAACGTCCACCTTGCTAGTGATGCCGGAAACCTTGAACAAGAGTTCCCCAACAAGCGTGATAGAGGATTGCTGACGAAAATATTAGAGAAAAGAAACCAAGTATAGTCGGCACCTACTCTGATACGCCATGCAGGGTCGAACATTCCATGCTCAAGCTCAGGAAGGAGGAGATCAATGGCCTTGCTTGAATAATTTGAGATGATCATCCTTCCGGCGCGCATTGCTGCTTCGCGAACAAAGTCTTCCGTGTCAGAAAGTCCCTTGAGAATCGGTGTAATGATCTTGGGAAGATGGGGCTGGAAGCGTGTGCCAAACGTAGCGGGCAAGAACACCAACAGGGACATGAACCCTTCCCTGATGTTACTTCGAGGAGATTGGGCGTTAGAAATGATATCCGGAAGTAGGCCCTCGAGTCTCTCCATTCCAAGGCCAGAAAGCACCTCGCTAAGACCTTGAGCAGCTCCTTGGCGATCGACGCCAGACGTGTCTGTCTTCAACGTCCTGATAAGACTAGGGACAATATCCGGGAAGTTGATTTCGCCCAGGCGTTCCACTAAAGTACCGAGTGTCTTGGCAGCAGTAGCACGGGCTTCTGGTACTGGATCGACCAGGACAACGTGGACCATGGGCATAAGCGTCGAAAGGTATGGTACGAAGTCCTTAGAATCCGTCAACGACGCAAGATTTCCTACTATCTGAGCGGCTTTCCTCTTGGTGTCGGCACTGCGTTCCTTCAGACCCCGCTCCAAAATGGGAATAACCTACGGAGCAAAATGGGCATATGTTGGCTATTTGGTCAAGAGTACTCACCAAAGCGAGTGATGAGTGATCAATGTAGTGGACAAAGGACGTCTTGAGCAGGGCAGATAACGCGTTAGGTGTCTTGGCAGGGTCAACCATGGCTTTCAGGAAAACAGGAACGAGCGCTTGGACTTCGGGGTTGCTGATGACTTCACCGAATTGCTTGAGACTTTTGTTTGCAGCAGCCCGCACCTGGGCATGCGAGTCTGTCAGGACTCCAGTCAAGCGAGGAATAATTATAGGTAGGGACTGCGATAGTTGACGAGGTGCGCAGTACGCCATCATTCCCATGAGCTCAATGGAACCCTTCTTGGTACGCCACTGTTTTTCGTCAAGGCCTGACAGCAGAGACGGGAGTATAAGCTTCACGCCGTAAGCCGACATATTTTTCATGATGATGCGAGCGGCGTCCGTGGCAGCTTCCCTAACATCGGGGGTGGAATCACCGAAGGCGGTCAGAAGTAACGGTAGTGCGTGTATGGCATAGGGTTCAAACAACCGCCCGAGGATACTTGAGAAAGTTTCCAGGGCAAACATTGCCCCTTGCCTGGGTTCGTGTTGCTTTTTGTTTTCAGTAGCATTCTTAACTTGCTGGAAGACATCAAACTGTTTCATTGCGGAAATCCCGATGCCTTTGACAACACCAGTAAGACCATAGGCTGCTCCTCGCCTAGCAGCATACTTTGGGGCGGTAAAAAGCTCGTCGAGAAGCTGGTCCGCCAGTTGGGGGGCGAGTGACCGCGAGACATTGACCAGAGGAGCTAAACAATCCGCTACGGCGTACTGCACCTGTTCCGAAGGCGTTTTCAGAGATTCTACCAAGCGGGTGAGGATTGTGGGCAAACGAGCATCAGACGAATCCAGATGCCGGGCGACACGACCAAACGAGATCACCACCGCTTCCTGTATGAAGTCTGCAGCCTCTGATGTCGGTGGTGCGCCAGCTAAGTGCGTTTCGAACATCGTGATGAGCGCTGCGAGGTGTCTTGATCCATGATAATCTATCACGGCTGACCCAGCACTGAGCATGCCACGTCGCACTTCGGCGCTGCGATCGCCAAGGGCCTCCTCTTTGACAAGGAAATTGAAAAATGGAACCGTCACTTCCTCACTGAAGACGGGGGCCAAATATTCTAAGGTTTGCGCTATCGCGAGCCTCGCTTGCCATGGGTCTGTACGCCCGAGGGAGCGCTCATCGACTAAGCCCTGTAATATGATTTCAGTATAGGGATTTTGCGGGGAGCCGACGGCGCACATATTGGTCAAACTCTGGGGCTAAAATCTTTGCCTGAAACAAAGTAAGTTCCTCTTGCATTAAGAGGTACGATATGCTACCTTCTCATGATACAGCTGTAAGAGGGCATGGATGGTTTCGGTGGTCGATGCTGGCCAACGTTCGACGGCTTCAACAAAAGCAGCAGCAGCGCTGGAGCGAACATAGGCGTTGTCATGCTCTAGCAACTTTCCCATTAGGAGAGGAAGCACAAGAATGTTCCCAATTACTTGCCGAGCAATTGTAGTAATGCAGGCGCATACACTTCTACAACGTCGAGACCGTTATCTTCCCAGATGTGCCGGGCAAGGCGAGCATTCGGCTCATCACTATCATGGCAGGCAATAAGAAGCTCCGGGGACCATTCAAATTCCGTGAGATCGAATGGCTGGTCGCATAAAACTTAGACTGGTGATGATGTTATGCTGACAAGGTGATCACCTGCAGTGCTTGGAGGCTAGCATTGCGAGCATATGCCTCTTGCACGAGGGTGCTATCGATCAAAAGTGTGGTTTCTTCGCTTGTGGCGTTGCCGGAGATGGCCTGGCCGAGGTCGATAAGCGTAGACGAGCTTACTTTGCTGAGTTTTGGTTGGGTTCGCATGGCGTGTAACAATCCACGAATGACTTGAGGCCGTGGGAAAGCGGCATCCGCGACTAGGACGAGGAGAGTGGGTGAGACAAAGGAAAACGCACATGACGAGAAAGTCGACGTACACTCTCCACAGTGAAACTTGATAATATCGAGAGATAGAGTAACTTGTTCCAATGGTTCATCATCTTCCCCAAACCCGACTCCACCCTTCTGAATCACCTGTAGGAGTAATGGAAATGCATAAGAAAATGTGGCCGAGTCCAGAGGTATTTGTTCCGACAAGGAGCGCAGCCGATACAGAACACGAAGCACGAGTTCTTGATGGAAAATCAGTTTTGTGACGTTATGAACACGAAGAAACCTTTACGGTTCACTGGCTCGGCCTGAAGCTCCTCGGGCACGGCGCCTATCCCCAAGCTGCGGAGCGTCGCGACACCAATCCATTTGCCAAAGGTATCAAGCCGATCTGAACAACACCTGGAAATCTCCTGAAAGATAGTTAGTAGGGACGTCGGGAATAGATGTAACCCATACCAAAAACGTCGCGCATGCCAATGAGCCGACCAACAGTGTACCCTTGTCGAGTGCACCACTACTTAGAAGGAGGCTGGTTATTTGCGATACGTACGCCCGTAGATCAACGATATCCCCCAAAGCCAGGTGGGAAACAATTTGCAAGGCGCGCTCCAGATTTGCCTTGATTTCGTTCATGTGACTTCGGATCTTTGCTTCCTTTTCAACCTGAGCTTGGACTAAACTCTGTTCTTGTTTAGATAATACAGGTGCAGATGCGATTTTCTTCTTAGCGAGAGACTGCCGCACTTCCGCATCCCATTTAGCAAGGTCGGCATCTTTCCCCTTGGCTTGCGCCCTGCTGCCTTTATTAGAGAGGACTGACAGACAAAATGAGCGATGTCGTTCACACAGAGCATCACTTTTAAAACAACATACCATCGATGAACGTTTGACCCTCGGGTGCATTCCACACTCCGATATCTAAATCAGTAAGTGCGTTGATATCAGGGCCGAGATCGGCGTGGAGGTGTTCCATAACTCGAGGAAGAACAGTATCTGGGGCGACGAAAGCAAGGGTTGTGATGGCCCTATAGCAGGCTTCCGCGTAGTCGGTGGAACCACCCTGCTCAATAAATGAGTCTTATCTGATGGCATCAGCGCACGCTAAGTACCTTGCTCTCGGACGAGGTATCGATGACGATTTTCAAGAGGCTGTCGAGTTGATTATCCAGAACTGCACGTGGGTCTAGACGTGCCTTTTGGCAAAGCTCGATCCAAACTTGCCGAGAGTTTCCACCTGAGAGACCATAATAAAGACCCCCATAGATTGCGCATAAGCCGCAACTACTCACAAATATCGGGGTGGTGTGCAAGGACGACCGACTCAGCCAATAGTTGCCCGCGTAGGGTGGGCTCAGTACCCTCGCTAAAAGCCGCAGACGCAGCAAGGAATGCAAGAAGGCGTGGCTGCTTGCTAGTAGTTGGTTTCTCGTCCTCAGAAGTGCTTTGCTTTTTTGGTATGGACATTCGTTGACGGGCTAAGAACGCTGCGAGGCCCGCTCGAACGAGCTCACTCGCGGTCTTGGGCGCTAGCGCCGCGAAGTGTTCCACGGAGGCGACAACATGTCTCCGAATGGCTGGTAACCGGCTCTCTGTTGCTAAGTATAGGTATGCCGAACCTAGTTGCATTCTGGAACAGGGGCATTCATAAGCGCCAGGGCACCACTTCTCAGACAAGGGCATCCCCAGTATATCGAAATACGAACCTTAAATGTTCAACATTCGTGACTTCGGCGCTGAAGAAGGTGCTCGTGCTTTCGATAGCCCGAAGTAACCAGGTCTCTTCTTCAACATCTGTCAATTTCTGATACACCTTATCCCACACAAGAAAAGACGGCTTCGAGGACGAAAGAATAGCCTGAACAGTAGCATTTCGCGAGATTGTATCTTCTAAAAACCGTATCAAACAGAGGAAATTAGAACAAGGGAAAAAAAAAGGGGTCTATGAGCTACCAAATACCGCCGATCGGGAAAAGGGGCCAAGGAGGACTGCAGCAGCGACATATCCTTCCACTGGGCCTGCAGAAGCGTTCAACGGGTTCGTAGCCACAGACGTCAAGCTCGATTCGAAAGCACTCAAAACGGCGCGTGCAAGTGTGATAGCGCTGGTAGTCGTCAGGTCTCCGAGAGCCCAGAACGTCTCGCCGACAAGAGAAACAAAAGCACGCCGGGCTATCGGTTTGGTGTTTTGCATTTCTGCAACTAGGAGCTTCAAGACCTCATCGGGAACAGGAATATTTTCTCGGAGGTGAAGGATAAAGTGAGGCGTTAGAGAGGTGGCAAGGACTGACAAGGCAGCCTCGTTTGTCTCCTTAGCAAGTAAAGCGGGAACTGATTTTACCATCACAGGGGAAAGTTGTGCCGACGAACTGAGGACGCTGAACATAGAGTATAAAATCTTTCGATCTGGGCCTATCGCCTTTCCTGCTTCGGCAAGTTTGAGTAGTTCCGTTAGTGCAGTCTCCTTGCCTTCGTTGGTGGCCTTTCCGACGGCGATCTTGAAAAGAGTAATCGAGTTGGTGCGTATTTCGGCGTTTGCAGACTTGGCGCAGCTAAAGATCGGAACTAATATGCGACGAACTACGTCAATACTAAGGGGATGGCGGTAGGCAACGAAGAATTCGCTCGTGACTTGAGATTCATAAGAACTCGTTGATCGACAAAAGGGTGCATGCTCACCGAGCAAGGAGTATTCGGGAGAACGAAGTAAGGCCTTCTCCATCGTGGGTAAAACTGAGTCTTGCAAATCAGCGTCAGTGAGGATTTTGATGAACCCTGAGAGGGCCGTCTAGACCAGCCTTAAGTAGTAGCCAAAGGTGAAAAAAAAAGATATATATGCTACCAAAATGTGCGGGGAAATATGCGTCCGAGACATCAGCACTGAGCCCGAGTACAAGGTGAGGATCCCTGTCTGAGAGGCCGTCAAATGGAGCCCAATACGCACAGCATCGATTACCTTCAGTTCCGTAGATATGGATGTCAAGTTCACATCTTCAACCCTTTTGAGATGCGTAGTGACATCCACTGCTATACCGAGCAAAGGAATGACAACAAGGGGAGACGAGAATATTTTGGACTGAGCCAAAAGAGTGTTCATGAGTTCAGGGAGATGAGTAGGGGACTACAAGAGGATTAGTGACTAGCCCAAGGAATACAAAAAGTCATATTTACCGACCGCAAAGCGCGACGTGTACGGATGACCGCGCTCCTTCGTACTGAAGGTTTTGCGCGGGTTGAGGGTTGCAGGAGGAGATCCAGAAGGATAGCCGTGGTTGAGGCGAGAGATGTCCATATAGAAGAGGATGGTGACATCAAAGGATGACGAACAATAACTGTGTACAAGCCGCAACACCAACACAGTAGCGAGAAGAGGTTGGTCGATGCATGCGAGCTGAAGATAATGATGAACACCAGAGACTGTAAACAGGACGAAAGAATCACTTTGGACACTTCGCGATACGACTGACTTCGTTCGCCAACCGACCCAAGACCTGCTCTGTCACCGCTCGCCCACGTTCCTTCGTTTCATCGCATTGAGTGAGCTTCATTACGACAGCCTGGACAGCCTCACGCGACGCGGAATCGGCATATCTAGGATAAGTCTGGATTAGAAGCTCGAACATGTCCAACACTTGAGAGGTGCTGAGGTCTAGATATTATGAGTTAATGTATAGCCGAGTACTACCTGCTTGATGACGTACCCTCATTTTTTACAAAAGTCAGTAGGTCCTCCTGCAAGAAGGGTACCCGAACACTGGTACGACTCGTTAGGAGCTGCCTGGACGCGTACTCAAGAGCGTCTGCCCATTCTCCCCTCGCTATATCCCTGCGCCAGACAAAGCTGGGGCCATTGCCCTCAGACATGTCGTCCAGCATCCCCGCCTCAACGGAAGATGAGATCCAAGATGCTATATCTGGACTTGCCGACGACACTCGAAGGCGAGACTCTTTTTCTTTAAGCTTTGCGAGGGTCTTGATTGGAGGCACCTTGATTCCAAGAGAGAGGGAATTGCCAGATAGCTTGGGGATGTATTTTGACCGAGTCAGTCCAATGCCGCCCTCACCGTGAGGGAACGTTTGACACGGGGCCACGTTTTGTTCTGATAAATTTCGCGGCACGTGACAAGCTCCTCCGCGAACCACCTCAAATTCAGCAGTCTAAATTGAGAATTACTGTACTACAGTATAGTACTTGTCCAGCAAGTACTACTGTATTGGTCTGTCCATCAATCCATTTTCAATCTCATGTTGACACACGTACATTGGTGTTTCCGTCTGCCACAGGAACCTCAACTGGGGCATGCCAACGGCTAACCAATTTCATTGTCACCCTCGGGACCAGATCCCAGGCGTTCACAAGTCGATGAATACGGTGCGATAGACTTCGGCGTGTCTTGGTGTTCCTTTATTTGTGTTCTATATAAGTTATCGCTTTTTATTGCGGTGTCGTTGCTTCTACTTACCATGTATGAGTTAAACCGCGCCTTGTTCTCAATGTGAAATGAAATACTGCCCCTTGACATCATTGCCGCTCATCGATCATCCCTCGTCTCAAAGGCCGCGAGGTATTCTATTTCCTCCTTCCAGACGTGGAGTATTACTTGTTCTTTCATGTCCATCGCCCTGGCATTCGATCGTTTCCCTGATTGTTGTGCCCTGATTTATTTTCCACGACCGACGGGTGCCACACCACTGCCTTTATATTAAACATGCCGAAGTTTGCTTCGAGAACGCATTCATCTCCAAATTTCCATCAGACATGCCCGACAGTACGTACTGTTTTGAGGCGATACGGCGGTACAACCCATCTAACCGTCCTATTTGACACAGCTCTGGTCACCACCGCTATTGCCACGAGCGTCGGAGTCATCGTCGTCCTAGCCCTCATAACTGTGGCCATCACCATGGTACTCCGTTTCATCAGAGCGCAGCGAGTCCAGCCTCAAAGCAAGCGAGTTTCTGTCATCAAGCCCGTTATTGACATCTGTCGTCCGGTACACTCAAATGTACCTCAGCGGCCACTCGAAGCACTCCTATCCTGTAACGCTGCTACCTCAGGCTCCTGTCCTCCCAAGTCCCTCCCAACCTCGCTAATGCTACTGCCAAAAGCCCGGCAACCTTCCCCCGGTATCCCGACGGTCCCAAGATATAACGACAATTCGCGTCGGACTGGGTCGACTGGGTCGTGTAGCCCGTTCGGCTCTGCGAATATGGATCTCGACCTCGAGGCACAGATACGGAAACCTTCAAGAGAGAAGAAAAATGTGAAGGCCAAACGATCCCACGCCCTCTCCCAGATCTCCCCCTCCGTTGAGCTTCCTACTTCCCCACCACCATCGTACTCCCAGATCGACAAGTCCATTCTTGTGGCCGCTCAATGACTATAATATGACTGCATAGTTGCGATGCCTGCCAGTGGCTGCATGCGCTGACCCGCCGCGCCACCTCCGAGTCGCCCCCTCCCAGGTCTCAAACAAGCGACAGTACGACATTCCTACGTATTTGGTGTGATGTCTTCCTATTCGATACGGATTTTTGACGCACCTCTTGACGGACATAGAACTTTCCTTTAACAATTCACACATCCCATAATAACTGCACTCCTTCTGACGAACATCACTTTCTTTCCCGGTATTTTATTTCTAAAGATACCCCTGTCTCTCATTCCACGGACCTCATCATCGCAAAATACTGTATCGATAGGGTCATATAGTTTTACCCCACGAATGGAGGTGACAACTCATTCCCGTCACGACAATCCCGTGGTTATTCGTAGTTCGGACAAGGTCCAGAAAGACGGTACCCAGGCGAGTGTCAACAAGCGACTACATGAGTGACAAGCTTGCGGCTCAGCAGCCCATAACAGTGAAATTATCAAGATTCCCTTTTGGACTTTGGCGCTCTTTCGAGGAAGAGGGGAGAGGGGGAGAGGATCATGTAAGTAAGTAATGAGCAGCTAGGCTGCAAGACGCACAGGGACCCTGCGCGGATCTGAGGCATGAAAGAAAAGAAATATACAGATAGATAGGATCGGTCAGAATAACAATAACGGGAAAGCTCTGTATGCGCGTCGAAAATTGCCACGTACTACACTGAACAGTGGCTAAGACAAATTTCCAGGGGACTTGATGGGAAGCAGCACGGAACAGTGTAACGATATTTTGGACCACCTTTTGGGCCAACCCATCTTCAATAAGACAGATATAGGGCGATGTCTAGTTTGTGCACCGAACAGCCATCTAAAAGGTAGATTCAAGTCGTCGCTCCGTACTTGTCCTGGGCTGTCGTGTCCGAGTCGTGTCAGCACCGTGCTCGTGGCCACTTTCTCCGCGTCGCGGTCGCGCGAGTTACTGCGACATGTGGCACGTGACATCCTTTTGTGACAGACCCCGGACCTTCCGAGTCGCACTATTTTCTAACGTGCAAACTTGGTCTCGTTTGCCCTCTGTGAGAGCTTCCGACCCGGAGCCAACGCATATTCTCTGTGCCGGGGGTCCGTTACTGGATGGAGGAGGAAAGTAGCACCCAGCGTGTGAAGCGCTTCAAAGTGCGTTATGCGTTCTCGTTCCACCGCAAATAGCTGACCTTTGGTGAACAGCATCAATCTTATCAAGCGACGCTGAAAGATGTTCACCTCCCACCCGCACTTACTCAGTCAGGTTTTGATCATGCCATTGGGGTAAGGATCGTTTCTGGTTCCGTCACAATGAGCTGAGGGTTTTCATTAGGATGACGAGTGTCACTTTTTTGAAGCCATCGAGTATTGGAGACAACTAAATCTCTCCCCCACCTTCGTCCAATTTGCGACAGATGTTTCGGGCATGTCCGCCTCTATGCCGCTTCTTGTCCATCACTGGAGCGATATAATACAACTATGGCTACGAGCACTTGACAGTGCCGACGATGAGGATGAGGCGCTGGTTGCTTTACTAGAGTGAGCCGACTAGCCGATTCCGTGGCTCTTTCTTCACATCTAACTTTGGGCTCTCGTCTGTCGTAGTCTCATGCAGAAATTCGTCCATGACCTTCGTTCTGTTATTCTTCCGACATATGACGACTTGCTCGATCGTCTTCTCCAACTTCTTCCCAAACCAATCTCTACATCAGCGCTCACCACGCTTCTTGTTACATTTGGCTCACTCTTCAAATACTTGGTAGTACCGGCTACAGAAACCAACGTACTACAGTGGACGTGGAAGCGAATGCGTGTCGTATTACCTGAATGCAATTCGGAAGTACAGCGGGCCATGGCAGAAGTCTGGGGTTCTCTGTTACGTCGTTCGAAGGCGTCTATAAGGGAAGAAACAGTTGAATTCATGGCCGAGGATCTCTCCGGAGTGGAAGACGCATGTGCTTGGGCATATGTTTTCGCATGCAAGGTACGCCATATGTATGATACCCATGACATTTTCTGAAGAATTGCCCCATTTAGTCAGTGTCGCAAACGCTTCATACAGCCACTCCATCCATAGTCGCGCCGCTTCTCCAAGTCCATCTCAAGTGCCAAGATCCTGCGCAAACATACACGTGCCTTCGCCGTCTCCTTACTGCTCTCATTCACCACTGCAAAGGAGCAGAGCACTTTCTTCCCGCGTCAGAGCTGCTGACAGAGAGACTCATCAACTCAGCTCGATCTGTGAATTCGGATGTCGGCGCTGACAGTCTCAATCGCCTCATCGAAATCATCTCAGTGGTAGCCTCCGTACGCCAAGGATCACGGTTAACTGGTGCGCTTCTGTATCTTTGTGTGAACATCATCCCTGACATATGAAAAAGCTGCCCAGTTGTCTACCATCACTACAACGCTCTCGTCCCTCGTCCCGTTTTCCTTTCTAGAGAAATCCTTACTCCATGCCTCCGTGTCCGTCCTCATAGCAGGCGACTCATCACTCTGGATGGGTGCAGGACGCGATCTTGTTCAACAGTCTTGGTCAAATGTCACTTTGGGTATTCAGCTTTGTAGCATCCTATCGGATCTCGCTTGGGGTGGTTGGCAACTATTAGAATTTCCGCATGTGGTAAAGCACCTGCCAGACCTGCTTGATTCTGATGCTATAGGTGGCTTGGGGCTACTCGCGACTCTGCATAGTGCTCAAAGAGTTAGAGGCGTGCCGGCAGCGTGGTTGCTACGTCTTGAAGAGTGGATCATGAAGCGATTCGAAGGTTGGGTCATGACGTTTGAAAAGGTGCTATATCGTCTTGAATAACTGTGTTTGCTCTTACTAAGGACAAAGTGAAAAGGTCGAAGAACTTCATCACGTCCTCCACATCACCAGCCTTCTCCCGGCGACTCTACCCGTTATATGCAGTATCATCAACAACTTACTTGATACACCTAATCCCGAGACAAGCTACGAAATGGGTCCCGCGAACCCATCTTGGGTACTCGGAAGTTGCCTGAGAACACTAGCAACACATCCACATGATAAATGGGCATGCCATGCGAACCTGATTCTTTGGGCGGAGAAGGTACTACAAAGATGGATCTGGTCCGACATTGTCCTAGATGGGCTAGCTGAAGTGCTTCGGAGGAGGTAGGGCTCTATGCCACGAATTAGTCATCGTCTAATAGCCCTGCGGTTAAGTCCTGAACAGGTTCGGAAGATGTCCTTTGAGGATATGTACCGCCATCTCGCGTCCCCGGTGCTTTCCCATTCGCGCCGTTTTCGACTCAAAGCGCTTTACATCCTATCCTCACCGCTCGTGCACGTGGACTCTACCCAAGAACTTGTCATTTCGAGGCTCCTGCAAGCAGAAGAGGTCCCCATCGATGCGCAGCGTTCTCGTGAACGAGTTCTGCGCGTAACGCAGCTCGAACGGGTCATCCCAACTGATGACACAGCTATATCGGAATTGGCTGTGCGTTGGCTGGTTGCGCAACTCAAAGTCGGCCTCCGTCCAGTCTGGCTTCCTACGACACATGTTCTGGAGAAGCTGTCGGAACGGTGCGGAGAAATTGTATGGCGGGTCATGTTTGGAGAGCTAAAGGCGGTCATTGGTTCGTCGAGTGCCGAGAATGTACCTGAATGGATGAAAGACGTTGGTGATGAGGTTAGCGACGCAGACGAGGTGCGTGAGACTGAGCGACCGTGGAGAGACCCAAGCGCGCACAAGATCCGTAGCGCATTAGCGAAATGGCGTGCGGTGGACGCTTTCCGGTTGCAGCTCGTACGGGTATGTTTTACTCATGAGGCCGTGCTGAATTCTCCTAACGTAGTTAATGTAGGATCAGCTACCCCAAGACAGGTTCGATCGCCCCACCTTTGAAGCACAGCTCCTTGTCGCCCTCAAACACTGTGCTCCGTTGGCAGAGAAACACAATCGCGACCTTATTCCATTATTTCTCAATCTTGCTAGTCCGTTGGATGCTAAGCTTCCACGAGCTAAGCTAGTTGCCTGGTTTTCGCTCTTCTCGAACTTCAAGAATCCTCGTGTTCTCCACTCGACACGGATGTTGCACGACCTCTATACTTCCTTCCTTTCTCACCCCGACCGCTCGCTGCAAGACGTTGCATTATCCTGTCTCTTCACATACAAGCCCCCAGCCTTGCTTCCACATGCAGACCGTCTTCAAGGGCTATTGGATGATAATCGATGGCGCGATGAGCTTGCTCAACTCGACATTGCCAGCATCAGTGGGGAAGAACGTCCCGGTCTCGTAGATGCTGTAATACGGCTACTATTCGGCTTCGTCCGCGAGCGGCATACTCGGGACCGTCGTAGGACAGTCCTGGCCGTCCTTGGTGGATGTACCGATTCCGAGCTGGACCTATTGGTCACACTTATGCTCCAGACCGTTCTTCCGGCCGCACTGGAGACCACGAATACCGGAACCATACCTTCCGTCTCGAAGGATGTGTCGCTAAAGCAGCAGGTTGGGTTTTTGCATATACTGGGCGACGTGCTGAAGCAATTGGGTCCACGATTGATCTCGAGTTGGCACGCTCTTGTATCTGCCACGATAAGCCTTACATCTCACGCCCAGATTTCATTGGACGCCGTCAAGCAAGACAACAAGGACCTGCAAGAAGACGTTGAACCCCCGTCGGAGGAAGCGGAGGACGCTGATCTACAAGCTAGTTCAGCAAAGCAGCTTCGGACAGTCCGGCAACTGGGCTTACGACGCCTCGCAGACTTCTTTCGTATCTCGCTTTCATTCGATTTCGAGCCCTATATGAAGGAAGCCTTCCGTGCTGTCTTCTCTCCGCGCCTTGCGTCCTTGCCCAAGGAGAACACCCAGGCACCGTCTGCTCTCCTGGAATTATTTTATGTCTGGTCCTCCGACGATAGATATGCTACATATTTAGTGGACTACGATAAGCGTGTTTTACCCCAAGTGTATGCCTGCTTAACGGCACCTGGTGTCAAGTCCACGGTCATTTCTCGCATCCTCGATATCGTTGACCGTCTACTATCACTGGCCTCACGTCATGAGAACATCTCGCGACATGTCGTCCACCCACATGTTTCATTACTATTAACCAACCTTGCCACGCTGGTCCAAGATACGAAGGGCGATACAGTAGCAAGCAACCAGCTAGCACAGCGTCAGATCGGAATCTTATCAGGCCTCGCCCAATATCTCTCAGATGGTACACAGGCATCTGCGCTACTCAGACTTTTCTCTCCTTTGCTGCGCAAGCCAACAAAGCATGTTAACGAGCGCGTTAAAGCTGACATCCTCAAGATTGTGGCCAATCTTTTCCCCCTCATTCCAGACCTGGCGGAGCCGAGCAGTTCAACATATCGACTAACCTTCGAAACGGTCTCGTCGCTGTTCCAATCGGTTCGGTCAAGACAGTGCAGAGTTGCCCTCATCGAAGCGTTTAGCGTGTTGTCAGCGATCGATGTTTCCCTTCAGGATCTAGCCGAATTACTGAAACAGCTGAACGCTTATTCCCCGAAGCGTATCGAGGAACCTGACTTTGACCAACGACTGGAAGCTTTCACAAAGCTAAATGAAACCCTTCACACCTCCCTCACACCGTCCCAGTGGTTGCCAGTTCTATACAACCTTTTGCACTCTATACAGGATCCCAACGAGTTGGCCATTCGAAGCCACTCGTCCCAGGGTTTCAAGCACTTTATCGACGTCGTCGCGGCCGGCTTGGACGCTGAATATCAGACAATTTTTCTGCGTAAGCTGTTACCTGGCCTGAAGAATGGTCTCCGATCGAAGAACGAAATGGTACGCTCTGACGTCCTTGGCGTCATTGCCTATGCTGTGGCACGATGTGACGACATCTCAACATTACAAGATATGAAGGTCCTTTTAGAGGGTGGAGACGAGGAAGCAAACTTCTTCAACAACATCTTCCACGTCCAAGTCCATCGTCGTATCCGTGCACTGAATCGATTAGCAGACCACTGCGATGCAAGTCAGCTACGCAGCTCTACCCTGGCGGACATTTTCGTGCCTCTTGTGGGCAACTTTATAACTTCCGCATCGCATACAGACCACCATCTGGTGACCGCTGCAATCGCTGCTACAGGGCACATGGCAAGACAATTGTCCTGGGGCCCGTATTACGCTCTGGTCCAACGATATCTCAAGATGTCAGGAGATAAGGACGTGTCGGAGCGCCTTTATGTTCGGACAATGGTCGCGATCTTGGACCACTTCCACTTTCCTATGGAAGAGGTCGTGGTACCTGCGTCCAACGGAGAGACTAACGCAATTGAATCCGAGGACATCGATGAGGAGCACAACCTCCCTGAGCCTACTTTGACTTCGAACCGTGTTTCCGACGCCGTCAATCACAGGCTTCTTCCTGCACTGTTAAGACATCTCGAAAACCGCAATGAAGTTGAAGACACCCTTCGCATCCCAATATCAATCGGCATTGCCAAAATTGCACTTCATCTCCCCGAGGATATCAGAAGGGTACAGGTCACCAAACTCATCACAGTGCTTAGTCAGGCGCTGCGAAGCAAATCGTCGGAAACAAGAGATATCACACGCGACACGCTATGCAAACTTTCCGTTATGATCGGTCGTTCATACCTTCCTGTTGTTCTGCGAGAAATGCGCGGAGCATTGATCCGTGGCCCCCAGCTACATGTCTTGGCATACGTAACACACGCCCTGCTCGTTCACGTTACGAAGGCGGAGAACTTGGAGACCTTCGGAAACCTCGATAACTGCGTCGAAGATGTCGCGCACATATCCACAGAAGTCATATTCGGTGAACCTGGCAAGGATGTTCAGAGCGAAGGGTTCAAAACCAAGATGCGGGAAGTTCGTTCTTCGGGGTCGAAAGGCTTGGACACCCTTGCCATCATCGCAAAATTTATCACACCCTCGAAGATAAGTAGTCTTCTGAGGCCGCTGCGCGCTGTAATGCAGGAAACCGAGGCTTTGAAGGTCATGACGAAAGTTGATGACGTACTACGGAGGGTCTCTGGCGCTTTGAACTCAAATGGGCATCTCGTCCCTAAAGAGCTACTTGTTCTGTGCCACACGCTCATCAGTCATAATTCCAAATTCCAGAAACAAGTCGTAAAAGTGGACCAAAAGGAAAAGAGGGCAAAAGGTGGTGCTATCGTTGAGCTCAAGAGGAACCCGGTGGTTTTGGAGGACCACTATGCCGTCAACTCCTTCCGGTGAGCCAGTGCTTTACCGACATTTTCTGTCACTAATGGAATTTCATGCAGTTTCATCGCCTTAGGTCTCGATCTGTTTAATACTGCGTTCCGTCGCAATCGCTTCGATTTCGGCGATCCTGAAATTCTGTCTCGTCTGGAATCCATGGTTCCCGTTATCGGCAATACATTGTACTCAAGCAACTCTCACGTCCTGATCCAAGGTCTGAAGGCGTCTGCGGCTATCATCAAATGCCCGCTGAAGAGACTGGAAAAGTCGGTGCCAGTCTTTGTCCGGCAGACTATCGATATCTTGAAAGAGATTGGCACCACCGAATCTGAGGTCGCCCAAACCGCACTCAAATCTTTGGCCACAATTGTGCGGGACAAGTCGAACGCAGATGTCAAGGAGAAAGACCTGGTCTACCTGCTTGAGCTGTTGGCGCCGGACCTGGAAGAACCGGGTCGTCAAGCCTCCGTCTTCGCTATTCTTCGGGCGATTGTTGCACGCAAGTTTATCGTACCAGAGATTTACGATATTATGGAACGAGTATCCGAGGTCATGGTGACAAGCCAGTCGCCGCAGGTTCAAGAGCTGTGTCGCTCCGTGTTACTACAGTTCCTGCTCGACTACCCACAAGGCAAGGGCCGCCTGCGTACAACCATGTCATTCCTCGCAAAGAACGCCGCCTACACGTACGAGAGTGGACGGGTCTCCGTGTTAGAGCTGCTCAGCGCTATCGTCTCGAAATTTGAGGAAAGTTTAATAGGTGACTATGCTGACCTTCTGTTCGTCGCTCTCGTTATGGTGATCGCCAACGATGACTCGACCAAATGCCGCGAAATGGCTGCGGAGATTGTCAAGAGCTTATTTTCACGCCTTGATGTGGACCACCGCCAGCTTCTTGTGTCACATCTACGCTCCTGGGCGGGCCAATCAGAAAATCCCCAGTTGATCCGAATCGCAGCCCAGGTGTATGGTATTATCCTTGATGCCGATGCCACGACATATCTTTCCTTCGTTATCGAGGATCTTAACACGAACATCCTGCGAAGCGCCGAAAAGCTCACAGACGAGGGGGAGGACCAGATGGACGTTGACGCACAATGGCAGGTTTCATACCACCTCCTCTCCGTTCTAGGAAAGGTCATCCACATATTCTCTGACGTCGCCACACAACCACAAAAGCTCCCTTGGACAGCCGTTGTTGCTCATTTGCTCTTTCCTCACGCCTGGGTACGGATGGCTGCTGCACGCCTACTTGGGCAGTTATTTTCCATGCTCCCAGTCGCGGCGCAGCCACGGGAAGGCTATCTCACTACATCACCATTGGCCGGGTTAGATCTGAAAGAAATTGCTGATAAGCACTCTACGCAGCTCAAGAGCTCGCACCTTAGCTCCACATTGGGCCTGCAGATCGTCAAGAACCTATTCTACATCGGGAAATGTTTCTGTGCTGCAAGGGGTTTAAACCCCCACCCTACAGACGATGTTGAGGACGAAAGTGATCGCGAGGGAGATCCCGAGGAGGAAGAGAGCGAGCACGAGGAAATACATGGGCACAACCCGCTAGCATGGCTTTTCTCTAAGCTATCGTTCCAGATACGATCTGCATATATATCCCGGCGCAGTCGTTCGGCTAACAACGTAGGTGATCTTTGCCTGAACACGGATAGGAGCTATCACTTACCTCTAGGTAGGAAAATTGGCATGAGCAACCAGCTGCCATCCTTCGCTTCTTCGCGGCCATGGCAAACTATATGGAAGCTTCTCTACTGCAAGAATTCCTGGTCCATATCCTATCACCTATATACCGCATCACAGAGGATGACACTGTGCGAGATGAGCGTATGGGTAAGCACCTCTAGTCCCTACTCCTGGATAACCCTATTCACATGTCATACAGACGAGCTCAAGATGACCGCCGTAGAACTTCAAGACCTCGTTCAGCAGAAAGTTGGCACAACCAAGTTTGCTATCGCATATAATAAGATCCGACAAACGGTG
>Ga0307510_10000517_pt1 | contig 38385 bp, 46 predicted proteins | sample 12_EM_MG_FD_207224 | JGI IMG/M metagenome (GOLD analysis project Ga0307510, IMG submission 207224) | Populus trichocarpa ectomycorrhiza microbial communities from riparian zone in the Pacific Northwest, United States - 12_EM | ecosystem: Host-associated > Plants > Roots > Unclassified | place...
ATCATCGGGGACTTTACTCTTACACTGCGTAGCCAACCGGTACCGCGCTACTCACGTGACCCATTTGCCTCAGGAGGAGACCCCACTGAGCAATCCCAGTCGTCGCCAAACCAACCCACGCACGTCGCGTCTTTAAGGCCCTTGGACCTTAACAATGTGCCATTTGTCAAACCACCAAAATTAAGCCTCCAGTCAAAGTTCCACTGAAACCAAATGAAATCCCCTCGGGAATATGGGAAACAATTACCATGGATTTCATCGTCGATCTTCCACTTTCGAATGGATACGATAGTATCCTTACAGTCGTCGACCACCATAGCAAGGCTATCATCCTAGCCCCTTGTCACAAGACAATCACAGCCGAGCAAACAAGTCAACTATTGATTGACTATGTTTGGAAACGTACAGGTTTCCCCTTAACGATCATCTCGGACCGAGGACCACAATTCGCAGCACAAGTCACACAAGAACTTTGGAGAAAACTGGGAATCAAGCAGAAATTGTCAACTGCATTTCACCCACAGACAGATGGAGAATCTGAACGCGTCAACCAAGAAATCGAACAATACCTTTGTATTTGTGGAAACTTTCAACAAGACGATTGGGCCACATTACTTCCCATCATTGAATTTGCGCACAATGCACGACCACATCGTAGCACACACAAATCCCCCTTCGAAGTCTGGTATGGGATACACCCGACCTTTAAACCCCCATTGCAACTACAAACCAGACTACAAAGTGCAGATGAACGTGTTCAATATTTAGAAGAAATGCGCAAAGAAGTGACAGCAGCATTATATCTTGCAGCCCAAGAAATGAAGAGCGGAGGCCCCGCTAGACCATCGCACACATTCCACAAAAACAATCTGGTACTCTTGGAAGCCACCAACCTACAGACCACCCATCCAAAGGCAAAACTTGCACCACGTCGCTATGGACCTTTCAAGGTCATTTGGGCTTCACCCACAAACTGCAAACTCAAATTACCACCGCAGATAAGGATACACCCAGTATTCCATAACTCCCTGTTGAAACCCTACACGGAGACCACTGCACATGGACCTAACTTTACACGTCCCCCTCCGGAAATAATCGGAGAAGAGGAAGGTCACTATGAAATCAAGAAGATCCTCCAGTCACGTCCTACGAGGAATCGCAAAAGCACGCAGTATCTAGTCCACTGGAAAGGCTACACCAATGCCGATCGCACCTGGATCCCAGCCAAGGAGCTGACACATGCTAAAGAACTTGTCAAACAATTTGAGGCTACACAAAAAGCTGCACAACAAGCCAAAGAGGGGATACGAGCCTTGCAGGAGCAAGGGAAACCTAAAGAGGGGATACTGTCGTGGACGAAGTCCACGCCATCTAGAAACCCAATCCAAGCCCCCACGAGTCCCCCAAGAACCACCCCTAAACCAAGCTATAGCCAAATGGCTATCCGACGTCCCCCTGAGCCCGCGATAAAGCCCGGTCAACGACCATCAACCAAAGTGAATCTTCGACCACGTGACCCTGGGAAATCCCCACAGGTGCGCAATTGTAGCGGACCGTGACAGGTAGAGTCATGTCCCATAAAAGGAGCGAATCCGATACTTTGGCTTCCTCGACGACAGCTGTCATAAATTCATACTCAGAATAAATAAAGAGATCTTTGTATTAGTGCCTGTAATGAAAACAAACATAAACCACGTGTCGCTAAGGCACATGTTGAAAAAAAAAAACATGTCGCCAAATTACGCAATTCTCACGTGCCGCTAAAACTCGCGCATTTTTTCTAAGTCGAGTGGGTGCCCCAGGGAGAAATGGGCGTGCGCGGGCGCATTCCCAGGCATTATTTCACCCCGGAACATTGTCTGAGCGTCGGTCCCAGCATATCCGAACCCCAGGAAGGCGGCGGAAGGTGGCGCAAACGCGCTCCCGGGCCAAGCGGTGGGAAAACGCGAAAACGCGAGCCCGGGCACTGCGCTTGAGGCGAGATGTGCGACTGGAACCGCCGCGGATGGGTTCGCGCAAGTGAATGAACGCGCAGCGGAGCCAGTCGCTGCAGCGGAAGGGGACGCGCGGGCGGGGGAAAGCACAGCGGAGCGGATGCGCACGCTGCTGACGGGTGCCTGGCGATGCCGGGCCCTTCCACCTTCTCAATGAAAAATCGACTTGTACAATATTTACTGTCCGCGCACCCGTCCCGATGATCGGACTGTTTCCCACCGCTTATATTATTAATTTTCGCAGATAACATTTTTTGCTAGCGTCATGTGAATAATGCAAAAAGAAATTGCCCCATCACGGAATCGAACCCACGAACCCCCCCTGATTAGTGAAGCTACCATACACGTAACAACCGCCACACCACACATGCTTGTACTACTGTCCCTTTCTATGATATATGAATAGCTTCCAAATGAAGAACCCGGGCGGCACCCGGCGTGCGCATCCGCTCCGCTGTGCTTGCCCCCGCCCGCACGTCCCCTTCCGCTGCAGCGACCGGCTCCGCTGCGCATTCATTCACTTGCGTGAGCCCATCCGCGGCGGTTCCGGTCGCACATCTCGCCTTAAGCGCAGTGCCTGGGCTCGCGTTTTCGCGTTTTCCCACCGCTTGGCCCGGGAGCGCGTTTGCGCCACCTTCCGCCACCTTCCCGGGGTTCGCATATGCTGGGACCGAGGCTCAGACAATGTTCCGGGGTGGAATAATGCCCGGGAATGCGCCCGCGCACGCCCATTTCTCCCCGGGGCCTCCACTCAACTTAGAAAAAGCGCGCGAGTTTTAGCGGCGTGTGGGAATTGCATAATTTGGCGACATGTTTTTTTTTTTCAACATGTGCCTTAGCGACACGTGGTTTATGTTTGTTTTCGTTACAGGCACTAATACAAAGATCTCTTTATTTATTCTGAGTATGAATTTATGACAGCTGTCGTTGAGGAAGCCAAAGTATCAGATTCGCTCCTTTTATGGGACGTGACTCTACCTGTCACGGTCTGCTACAATTGCGCACCTAATCCCCACCCCGTGACCTTGCACGTGACTCATCACGTGACCTACAAGCCCTCGACCAAGCACGTGACCAAGCACATGACCCCCCACGTGACCGTGAGAACCTAACACATGACCTACCAAGGGATTGGTCATCTACACGATCACCTGATCGTGTGCGCTTTCTACGCGCGTCTCGTCCGTTGATCCACACGTGGAAAACCGTGGGAACAATCAATGGTTGATCAAGAATCAACGAAGTCACAAGACTTACTGTGGAACTGCGGCACAGTCCGCAGTTCATCTATTATTAGTTTGTATCTATTCTTAGCTCGATTCTCACCCGTCTCTTGTATTACTACCTGCCCTAAAGGGGCACGTGTCCACCCGTCTCTCGATATTATGCCTACCCTTAACTACGCACAGACCCCCCTGTATTAGTATATAAAGCCTGTGAAATTACACGAACAGTCCTTAGACTGTTCTCTTGTCACCCCTTACATAATAACTGCCAATAAGTGATTATAAAACTATAATCACCGTTTATCCTTTCCCTCTTTTCCCCTTCAAGATCTAAGCTCCTTCTCCTTCAAGCTCGACGTCGTCGACCTTTGTGGATCAGTCACCTTCAAACCCTCGCCGTTGTCGTGTCCCACTACGTCCCCGTAGTGCGTTCCCAACAGGTATGGCGTGTATGGTGGACTAGGACTGCGGTCCCTCATCGGACTGTCTCCATCGCTTTCTGTAGCGGGATCTGTGATCGTTGGTATGGGCTCTATGAAGTATTCCATGGAGGAGTGGTCACATGTGTGAGTGGGCCACGTGATCGGGATCGCTGGTATTTCCTGACTGAAGGTAGTGGGTAGCGTGGGTGTGTGTGCTCTGGGGAAGACCGATGGTGGTGGTGCTGGTTGGGGTATGATTTGGGGAGCCTGTGTGGTTGGTGCAGGAGGTGCGCTAGGTCCTGAGGTTGCTTGGGGTAGGGAGTAAAACGAAAAATTGGGTGGATTGTAACAACTGGTCCGTTGTCGTATGGGTGCTGAAGAGGGACTTGTAGGTGATAGGGAGTGCTTGCGGGACACAGGACTGCTGGATCGAGTGAGGTATTCCTCCCAGGCTGCGATAGGGGACTCTTGGGGAGATAGGGTCTTTGTATGACCTCCAGGGGCATCGGGTTCATAGTGAGTGACTGGTTCTGGTTCTAGAGGCGGCGCGTCCTCCATAGGACTGTCTGAGCCTTCCAGTGGATTCTCTACTAGGGGTGGCTCTTGGTACATCTCCATTGAGGAGTAGTCCCGACGATGGATGTTCCAGGGGACGGGGACAAGGGGCAGGACTGGTGGCTGGTCAATAGGTGATGATGGTTTGGGTGGTTCACTAGGCGGTAGCGGTGGTAGCTCTGGTAGGGAGGATGGGTTCAATGGCAATGGTCGCTTAGCCATGACTGGTGGCTTTGGTAGGGCGACGAAGAGGGGGTCCGATGAAGGAGCGAAAAATGGGGGTGGATCATAACATTGGGCGACGATACGTGCCTTGTACTTCTGTACCTGGCTGTCTGGTCCACATTTGATACAGAGAACCTACTTACTTCTGACAACTTTGCGCCCTTTCAGCAGTGGGACTACGTTGTAAACTCCCATCTGCTAGAAGTTGCGGATTTCATCTTCGCAGGCCACATCCCACTCGGCGGCATCGCTGCATGCCATAGCCTCCTTGTATGTTCATGGGTCGCCTGTCTTGTCCGCAAGGATGATGTTGGCTTGCTCCGCGGGGCGAGATCGGTTGTAGGATGAAACTGTGTAGCACGGGTCATCGTCCCGGACAGGCAGGCAGATGGTGTGCTTGGGACGCGAGGCGATGGGCATGGGCTGTACGTTAGTGGAAGCAGGAATGGGCGTAGTTGTGGATGGCTCAGATGTAGAAGTGGATGGAGAGGGAGTGGGGACAGGAGTGGAAGAAGGTGTGGGAGCAAGGGTGATAAGCAGCAGGGACGTGTCGTTAGCGTTGAGAATGATGCATTCATATGATGTGTTGGTCCCCCCCTTATCAAAGATAACGTCACGGGACTCGAGGAAGTGCCCTGAGGGGCAATGCACAAGGTGATAAGCCTTGCGCTGCTGAGCATATCCAATAAACGTGCAGACGAGGGACTTAGCTGAGAGCTTGCCACGCATCTTGTCAGGAATGTGGATGAAAGCCTTGCAGCCGAAAACTCGGAGGCAGGAAATGTCGGGCTTGTTCCTGCTCCAGGACTCCTCGGGTGTGCAGTTGCTGAGGGAATGCGTCAGGGACATGTTGTGGAGTAGTGCTGTGTACTGGAGGGCATCCCACCAATAGCTGTCAGGGAGCTCAGCGTCGATGAGCATTGTGCAGACCTGCTCAACGAGCATGCAGTTCATGTGCTCTGCTACCCCATTGTGCTGCGGAGTGTCAGCTGTGGTCATCTTGTGCTTGACCCCTTTGTCCTTGAGAAAGGACTGTACTTCCCTGGTGATATATTCGCCCCCTCTATCAGAGCATAGGACCTTGAGTTTGTGGCCAGTCTTGAGCTCAACTTGCGTGATGAAAGCATGCAGGTGTCAAGCACCTTGGACTTCTCCTTCATAGTGTCGACAAAGACCTTGCGGGACTTGTCGTCAATCCATGTGACAAAGTAGGCGAAGCCTTGATGAGAGCAGGTGGAGAAAAGTGTGCATACATCTGAGAAGATGCGGCCTAACACGAGGTCAGCTTGTGTGTCCATCTCCTTTCGGATTTCGGCATGCGTTTGCTTGCCCTTAATGCAGGGTTCGCAGATCTGGGAGGATGGGGTGTAGCCGCCAGTGATGTCCATCCCTCATATCATCCCCTTTCGCACCATGCGAATGACATCGTCAGTGTTGAGATGACCAAGATGCCAGTGCCAAGTATCAATGGTGACCTTCAACCCTGAGTTGTTGGTGATCAGCGCGGCCTCGGGAGGGTCTTCACCCTCAGCGGGGAAGGAGTCCAGGACCGCGATGTGAGCTGACTCAGAGGTGGAGATGGTGGTTATCCGCATGACGTAGAGACTTCCGTGCAAGTTACCTTCGCAGGCAACTCGCTTGTGCTGGTCGAGGATGGAACATCCCTCTCTGACGAACCACATCTCAGAGCCATGCTTAGCGAAGTGCGACACCGAAAGTAGGTTGCCGTGGAGTTCTGGCACGTGGAGGACATCTTGCAGTACCGTGGGCAAGGACTTGCCCTTGGCATGCATGTGGATGGAAATTGTTACGATCCTGAGCCCTACCCCTAATTTTCCGCTATTTTCTACTCATTTATTTCGCGCTCTCAGTCACTTGCTCCCCCACTCGTTCCCTCACATGCCGCTCGGACCGTCATCAAATTACCTGACAAGTCACCTGATGGATTATCTGACCATTCCGCAGTCAACTATCACATGCCATCATTCTGCAGTCCGCAGCATTCCACAGCATCAACTTCTGATCCTTTCTGGATTGCCAGCTCATGATGGGCTATTCTTAGATCACCAGCTCATGATGGAGCTATACTTAGAACTGCCACGTCCTGATGCACCTTACTAAATATTTCCATATTTCCTTGTGACTCCTGTGACCCGTTACTTCTCATTTGTATATAAACGTCTGTACTTTTAGCAGTTAGGCCCTAAGCCTAACTTGGTTTTCAATCCAAGACTTGTAGCTTCCACCCAGGACTCCAAGAGTCATCAGTCAGACCTTTTAGTCGCTTCAAAACCCCTTTTGAAGCTCTCCCTCTACTTCTAACAGAACACTCAGAAGTTACCCTTATCATCAGGGACTTACTCGCTATACTGTGTAGCCAACCGGTACCACGCTACTCACGTGATCATCACCTCAGGAGGACACCCCACTGAGCAATCTCAAGTTGTTGCACTAGGAGGATACCCCACTAGTCGGCAACTCCAGTCATTGCCAAACCAACCCACGCACGTCGCATCTTTAAGGCCCTTGGACCTTAACACAAGTTAGGCTTTTTCTCAAGCTCTTGAAACACAGAGCTGTTACCACCGTGGCGACCAACCAGACATACATACTCAGCAACGAGTTTACACAAATCTTTAGGAGACAACAGGACGATCTCCCAGAACACGTTAAAGTTAATGTTTACTTCAACAATCAAGGACCAGGACATCCCGACACTGGATACTACCTTGACACTCCAAAGAAACAGGGAGCACCAATCAAATTCATCAAAGCCAATGACACCTATTACTGGGTCAGACTTCTCTGGAGAGAAAACCAGTGGCAAACCAATCAAAGAGGTATATACAATGGACCAGAAGTTGGCTGGTGGATCATATCAGACCCTCAGCACCCAAACCACATCTTTTACGAACAAGAGGCCAGAATCCCTCTCACTCTTGCAGCAGTTACCACCGAACTTCAGCAGCTTCCTACCCGCCCCAACACCCCAGATTATCCAACTGCAATGGAAGGACAACAGGAAGAAATTAACGTCGCTACTGGTCAAGCACAAGCAGATGCACAGAGGATTAACATCATCAGCAATCCCTCTAATGGCGCTCTCAAAGGAAACCCTCCATCCATGTTCGATGGAGACAGAAACAAGACCTGCAAGTTCCTACTCCAATGGGACCTATGGGCAGCAGTCAACCAAGCCAATGACACTATGAAGAAACCCTTCTCCAGGATCGTCACCATACTCAGCTATATGGATGGCACCCGTGTAGATGCCTGGAAGGAAGAACAACTCCAGAAACTCAAAGAAGAAATGGACGACAGAACCCTAGAAACAGATGAAACCCTCTGGGACAATTTCCTTGAAAGATTCAAGAACGCCTTCGTCAATCAAAACCGTCGATCCGAAGCTTACCAAGAGTTATGCAAACTCAAGCAAGGAGAAAGTCTCGACGACTTTTTCACCAAATTCAAGCAGCTCGCGCATGAAGCTGATATTCCCCTAGACGACAAGGGAACCATCAAAACCCTGAAACACACTATGACCAAAGGACTCACTAGTGCCATCATTAATTCCCCTAACTTTGACCCTACCGCAGATGTCTCCTGGATGTTCAAACAGTGGGAAGAACAGGCCCGCAAATCCCATCTCAAATGGAAGGCAGCATGTTACAGCTCCTTCGATTTATCAAGCATTTACACAGTTAAGTACCACTTAACAATGCGCATTCGCTTATATCAGCTCTCCTTCCTTATTAGTACGATACCCGGTCCGCGATACCGCTTTCCCGTACTCTCGGACTTACCCATTATCTAGATACATAGCAGCTATCACTTAATGCGTACTAATTACATTACAGCCACAGTACCTTCCTATTCCGACCACTACTCCCACACATTACATCAGTCATACTGTACAAGTCACTTTGACTCATTTAGAGTCATACCTCTCGGTATATCTCTAACGTGTGAAGCAGTTCTCTACTGCGGACTGTAATCTCTTTTGCATATGATAGTTTACCTTAGTAACTACTTACTCATCCATTACCAAGGCTTGCTACGCATTCCTTGACTTGTTAGATAGATGACTAGGTAGCTCATGTATATAAGACCTTCTGAAGAGCCCCAACTCTCCAGACTTGGTCTTCCTGCAGTAATCCCAGGACCTAAAGCTCCTTAGAGCGTTCACTCCCGTTCCTATCACTCTAAGTAATTCCCTTGCGCTCTAAGTCAAGCACCTAGAGTCTGCGATACTATCTAAGTTAGTCTTAACTTAGCTTTGCACTAACGTAACTGTGCGACCTTTATAACTAAAGGTAGACTCTAAATGCTTACCCGTAAGTACTCAAGGCGAGTATTTACAATACGCAGAGTCCGTGCGTAACACGGCAGCCAAGTTCACCCAAACACGTCAGGGACTCTTCCAAGCATTCAAACTTTCCCCTAGGCAAAACAACCTAGGAAGAGGCGGTTATGGGAGGAACAACAATCAAGGAAGAAACAACTACTGGAAGAACAACAAGCGTACTACCTCTCAAGGAGGATACCATATGGACGTCGACGCTACTATCACCACAGACATTAACGCTATCACTGGAGGAGGACAACAGCACTCCGAAGCCAAGAAAGCGGAGCTCATGAGAAGCAACTTGTGCTTCTACTGCGAAAAACAAGGACACCAAGCAAGGAATTGTCACAAGAAACAAGCTGACCGCGGTAATCACAGTGGTCCTCCCTACAAAGAAACCGTTCGAATGGGCAATGCACCCGTCATGCCAGATTTCCAAGACCCGGATAGTGTCACCAGATTCCTGAAAGACAACATGGACTCACTTGATGAAAGTACCAAGCTGAGCATAATCAAAAAACTGATGCCAAAGGATTTTACTGAAGCCCGAAACTAGCTGCCTTAGTTAGGGCGTTCCAACTCGATAGTGTGTTTGTAAATAAATCAAATTCAATACAAATCAAAGTTCCAATCACACACTATCGAGGGACGGCAGAAGAACAAATCTTACTAGACACTGGAGCCACAGAAAACTTTATCGATCAAACTACGGTTGACAAACTTCGCCTAGGAACCAAAAGAATCCCCTTTTCACGACCAGTATACAACGTCGATGGAACTATGAACCAAGCCGGAACTATCACTAAAGCTTGCGACCTACTTGTCACTCAAGGGAACAAAAAGGAACGAATAAGGTTCTTTGTCACTAACCTAGGCAGAGACTGAATGCTCTTCGGATACCCATGGTTCAGGAAGTTCAAACCGGATATTGACTGGGAGAAAAGCAAACTCAAAGGACCAAAAGTCAAAATCGATACCCTACTCTACGGCACCCTTCAATGAGCAAAGACATGGCTCAAACAGAAGAAACAAGAAAATGAAGACCTCATCCTTAAGGCATAGACATGCGCTCTACGGTCGGGAGTCACTCCTTCAGAAATGAGGGAAGGCCCGGTAGAGATCAATCGCACGCATACAGCAGTCGAAATGGCCCATAAGTACGCATCGGAACATGGGAAGGAGGAAGTCACCCTCCCAGAAGAATTCAAATGTCATACAGCACTATTTTCAGATGAAGAGGCAAACAAATTCCCGCCAGCTCGCGGAGATGGAGACCACAAAATCATACTCATGGACACCATCCCTACCCGCTTCAATTGCAAAGTCTACCCACTCTCAAGAGATGAGCAGGAAGCAGAGAACAAATTCATCAATGAAAATCTGGAAAAAGGCTACATCGCACCCTCAGACTCCCCTTATGGCTTCTCTACCTTCATGGTCCCTAAGAAAGACTCAAAGGAGAAGAGATATATCATCGACTATCGCCCCCTCAACGCAGTCACCCGAAAAGACGTTACCCCACTCCCCAATCTCAAACAGTGTTTCGAAAACTTGCAAGGAATGGAATTATTCAGCAAATTTGACATCCGCTGGGGATACAACAACATATGTATATGGGAAGGCGATCAATGGAAAGCCGCATTCAAAACACGCTGAGGACTATTCGAACCCAAAGTAATGTTCTTTGGGATGAGTAACTCACCAGCCAGTTTTCAATGATTTATGAACGGTATTCTTGAGGAACTATACGAATACTTCAAGAAGAAAGGCATACACGACATACGGCGCATCCTCCAGAACTACATGGACGACTGTGGTATAGGCACCCTCCTCAAGGACTTCAAATTACACATCGAAATCATTCATTTCCTATTCGACCTACTTGCACGTCATGGCCTACACCTCAAACTGTCAAAATCCGTTTTCATGCAGCCTCAAATGGACTTCTTAGGCCTCCGAATCTCCAAGGAAGGAGCAACTGTCGACCCAGCCAAAGTTGCTGGACTCAAGGACTATCCACACGAACTCAAAGACAAAAGACAAGTTCACGGATTTTTAGGAGTCGCCGGCTACCACTGCATGTTCTGCCCCAACTTCAGCATTATCGCCGCACTGCTCACAGCACTTACCGGAAAAGATGTACCATTCAAATGGGGACCCAAGCAAAAGGAGGCCCAAGAAAAGCTAATCACCATGATTACTAGTGCACCCATCCTGGCCAGACCAGACCCAGACAGACAATTCGAGCTTGAAACAGACGCCTCCCAAGTTGGCATGGGAGCAATACTTTATCAACAAGACCCTCCTATCACTAAACCAGACGGCACTCAGAAACCAGGACCATGACGACCGGTGGGATTCCATTCCCAGAAATTCACCCAAACCGAGCAGAACTACCCCATCTACGACCACGAGTTCCTCGGAGTCATGCAAGGACTCTGCTGCTGGTCCCACTTGCTCAAAGGCACAACCATCCCTGTCCTGGTGTATACTGATCATGCGAACCTTAGGTACTACAGAGAGCCCTGCAAAATTGGGCCACACATTGCTGGTTACTTACCAGAACACGAGCAATATAACATCTTACTGGAGTACAAACCTGGGGCTACCAACTGGGCTGACACACTATCTAGGCGACCCGACTATGAAGGACCCAATGAAATCAATGAAGACGTTACTGTATGGCCGGACCAATATTTCTGTGACCAGCACACTTCAATCCGCATATTTGACATGGACAGCATAGGAGACAATTTGGACTCAAGAATCAAGCTAGCGCAATATCAAAACCAGAAAACACTCAAACAATGGGCACCAACTCATAACCTATCCCTACTGGACGGCACTCACTGGTACCACGGAACGGCACTCGTTGTCGTGGCAGACAATGACCTTAGGAGGGGAGTAACATCCCTTTTTCACGACCACGAAACCGCTGGACACGCCGGAATTTCCAAAACCCTCCAACTCATCGCACCCTACTACTGGTGGCCCGGAATGAAAATCTTCGTAACTGAGTATATCAAAGGCTGCGCTACTTGCCAAATGACTAAAGTCAACACCCACCCTACTCATCCCCCTATGTTCCCAATCACCCCAACAGAAAACACTCGACCTTTTGAAACTGTAGCCATGGACTTTATCACCAAGTTACCCCTGTCAGGAGGATACGACACCATCCTCACGATCACCGACATGGATTGCTCAAAAGCATCCATCTTTATCCCCTGTAACGAAGCAATCGACTCTGAAGGAGTCGCTCTACTCTACCTGAACAACGTCATCCTGCACTATGGCATACCTCACAAGATAATCTCGGACCGTGACGTCCGCTTCGTATCCAAGTTCTCGACAGAACTATGCCACATCCTGAATATCCACCAGAATATCAGTACAGCTTATCACCCTCAGACAGATGGAGCCAGTGAACGAACTAACCAAACCCTCGAACAATATCTTCGCGTATTCTGTGGTACTCAGCAGAACAACTGGCACGCTTGGTTACCTCTCACTCAATACACTAAGAACTCCTGGCCTTCTGCTACAACAAAGAAAACTCCGTTTGATCTACTCATCGGTTACACCCCGCAAGTTCACCAACCAACTAGAAAGACAGACATCCCATCCCTCGAACAATGACTCTTGTCCATCGAAGAAGCCAGGAAAGCCACCCAAGAGGCACAACGTAAAGCGCAAGAATCCTGGATCAAAGCATGACCACGCCATTCACCATTCCCTGTCAAATCTAAAGTCTGGTTAGAAGGAACAAACCTACGACTCCCAAGTAACATCACACCCAAGTTATCACCAAGGAGATACGGACCTTTCAAGGTAGTCTCCCAAATATCCAAAGTCGTGTACAAAATCAAATTACCCCCTACCTGGAAGATTCATGACGTTTTCCACGCCTCCTTACTCACGCCATACAAAGAAACCAATCAACACGGACCCAACTTCCTGGAACCGCCACCTGACATCCTAGAAGGCGAACCTGAATGGGAAGTCGAGCAGATACTCAAAGAATGACTATTCGGTCGATGGAAGAAGAAGCAATATCTTGTGCGCTGGAAAGGGTACTCACCAGCTCATGATTCCTGGGTTAACTCCAAGGATCTCCACGCTCCGGAGTTACTAGTGGACTTTGAAAGTCAACCAAGCAATATAAGAACCCTCGGAATCTCAGACAACACTCCTTACCCCCAACTACCATGTCCTCAGTCAACCATGAACTCCCCAGCACAGGTTTCGCTACCTCTACTGTCTTCACCTTGGGTACCGACGACGGCATCATCCTCATCAGAATGCACACCTACCACAATCAGCTCTACTTCTTCGGAACCTTTGTCAAACACGGACACTTCGACATCCAATATCACTGGACCACCTGGCGACCTAGAGCAACCTCCGACGCCATTGACATCGATCATGAAGCAATCATGGTCCCAGTTGATAACGAAGAACCTGTGCTCAGGATCCCCGTCGAATATGAGAGACTTCCATTTGCTCCCCATCCCCCTCGATATCAACCCAGACCCGCAACCCCCTTCAACGTTGTCCCCCTTAGCGCTACTAGCGAGAGTAGCAGCAACGAAACAGCCATTACCGCCGAAGAAGCGGAAAACATTCCACTCCACGTCACCAATCCCGACCCCATCACTCCCACAGAAGAAATCGAAGACGACGATCAGTCCGAACAGTACACTGACACTGGACTCCTCCCTGCAGACCACCTCCTCCATATCGCTCAAGAAGAAGCATGAGGAATGTATCAAAGCCATGGTCCGACTCAGCGACAAATGGACCCTCCTCACTAACAAGTTCAAAGCCATCTCCGTCGCCAAAATATTCAGAAAGAAAGACAGCAACACCACCCTCTACCTTTACCACTTTCACCGACAACTCTACGATATGGTCACTAAAGAAATCCTCTTGGTAATCGCCAAGGAACATAACCTCAAACAAAGAACCATCCTCCCCTTCGGCACACTGTCCCCTTATTATCATATCTTGAAGAATCAAACATTCCTCAAAGGACTTCGCACGCTTCTCAAAGGTCGCAAAAGAATGCTAAGAAGCAAGTCACCATCACCAGTATTCATACCTAGTCCAAGCCCCTCAGGAACAGGAGGATCTATCACCAATATCCCAGAGTCACCGTCGTCGACCCCAGTCGTTGCACCACCATCTCCCGTCGGACCAGTACCAATCATTCAACCATTTATCCACCCATCGTCATCCTTACCTCAGGAAGTTAGACCACTTCCACCGATTGTACCAAGAACACCATCACCACCCCTCGAGGATCCGTCACCTTTCGTCCCAATGACCACCTATCCTGACCCACCAGTTGAGGAACCACCTTGTGTCATTACACCACCACTTCCCCTAGTACCCTGGGGATCACACTGACGACAGTACTTGTCAATGGAGCAGTATGAACCACCACCTATGACCATTGACGACCCCATTGACATTCCATTACCCCAATCACTTACCCCATCACCACCGTTGAGGGAAGCAACACCCATCATCCCAGCTCCATGGAATAGATCACCAACGCCGGAAGAAATCCCATTACCTCCGATTAGGAAGACTGCACCATCTTCACTCGACCTTATTCCCCTCCCATGGGATATTCCCCCTTTTCCAAGGATCACTCCACAATCATCACCACCTGTCGCATCTTCATCGCAATTACCCCTCATCGTCTCAATGACACCCAGTCATACTACCCCTTTGTTACCCAAGCACTCCCTTACAGAGGACGAACCACTTGTTAACAAGCCAACCCCACCTGAATGGCAAAGAGTTCAAACGTTACCAGTCACAGGGAAACGAAAAGAGCTTTCACCAGAACAAGAACCATCACCCCCTGTTGAACTCCCATCTCGTCAACTACCACGACCTGCACCTATACAGACCACTCCCTTATTCGAGAAACACAAAGAATTCATTTGACCAGGAGGACCATCTTGGAAAGAATCGCAACCCTCCTCTAGTACGGGAAAGCAACAAGAGTCTCCACGACATATCTCCATGCCACTCAAACGTCAACAAAGTGATCCACCAATAGAAAGGTCAATGAGCCCAGAAGAACAACCTACTCCCCCTGAATCCCCGAAAGAAACAACTCCTCCACCAGCATCACGACCTATTGCGATGTTAACACGCTCACCATCCATAACTTCCAAATCTTCAGTCACGTCAACACCCTCTAGCTTTGGACTAGGCGAACTCTACCGAACTCCAGTCCAAACAGTCATCAAAATTGAAGATGAGTCAATGGAAGAAGGAGAAACATCTGAATACGATTCGCCAATGGAGGAAGGACAAATTACAGACACAAGACAGTCAACTCCAGACAGCATGGATATTGGAATACCTTGTGTTCCCTCCGATTGGTTACAACCCTCTTCACCCTAGGTCATGTGGTAACGACCACTCTAGGAAGGGCGTCATGTTATGATCCTGAGCCCTACCCCTAATTTTCCACTATTTTCTACTCATTTATTTCACGCTCTTGGTCACTTGCTCCCCCACTTGTTCCCTCACACGCCACTCGGACCGTCATCAAATTACCTGACAAGTCACCTGATGGATTATCTGACCATTCCGCAGTCAACTATCACATGCCATCATTCCGCAGTCCGCAGCATTCCGCAGCATCAACTTCTGATCCTTTCTGGATTGCCAGCTCATGATGGGCTATTCTTAGATCACCAGCTCATGATGGAGCTATACTTAGAACTGCCACATCCTGATGCACCTTACTAAATATTTCCATATTTCCTTGTGACTCCTGTGACCCGTTACTTCTCATTTGTATATAAACGTCTGTACTTTTAGCAGTTAGGCCCTAAGCCTAACTTGGTTTTCAATCCAAGACTTGTAGCTTCCACCCAGGACTCCAAGAGTCATCAGTCAGACCTTTTAGTCGCTTCAAAACCCCTTTTGAAGCTCTCCCTCTACTTCTAACAGAACACTCAGAAGTTACCCTTATTGTTATGATCCACCCCCATTTTTCACCTCCCCATCGGACCCCCTCCTTGTCATCCTACCCAAAACACCACTCATGGCTAAGCGACCATTACCATTGAACCCATCACCTCTACCAGAGTTGCCACCATTACTGCCCAGTGAACCACCCAAACCATCGTCACCTATTGACCAGCCACCAGTCCTGCCCCTTGTCCCCGTCCCCTGGAACATCCATCGTCGGGACTACTCCTCAAAGGAGATGTACCAAAAACCACCAGTAGAGAACCCACTGGAGGACCCAGACAGTCCCATGGAAGACGCACCACCTTTAGAGCCAGAACCAATCACTCACTATGAACCCGACACTCCCGGAGGCCACACAAAGACCCTATCCTCCAAAGAGTCCCCTATTGCAGCCTGGGAGGAATACCTCACTCAGCCCAGCAGTCCTGTGTCCCACAAGCATTCCCTGTCACCAACAAGTCTTTCTTCAGCACCAATACGCCAACGAACCAGTAGGGAAGGCAGTTATCAGTCAATCACCCCTTCTGCCTTGTCACCCATAGCTGGCACCTCACCCCAGAGCCAAGGCTACCAGTCGACCTCTCCCAGAGGATCCGCAGACAACCCCTCACCTACGCAGAGCTCCGCAGACGACGTGGATAGCGATATGGCCCTTAACTGGGTCACCATCAATACTGACTACCTTAAATGGTAGCTGCTTACTCTAGACACCCATTAGACCGTATTAGGCACGCGGAGATCAGATCTCCTCGGATCACCCTCAAAACTCGTGGTCGTCATCGCATCATGACAACGCTTCTTCTATGGAGCGCCCGCCGCCATTGTTCAGGATCGATTAGGCAACTTGCCCAATTTCCTATTGTCCTCGTCCGCTTCTCCATTTTTCGACTCATACAGACTGCAGCACTTGTCCGCGGATTACCATACGATACAGATAGCCCCCTCTTGACCAGAAGTACCTACCTTAGTGATCATGGCCCGTGCGCGGCCGTGCCTGTATATAAGCGCCCTGTATTTCGACAGTCAAGCCCTAAGCTTGACTTGATTCTCAATATCAACGTTCTTGAAAGCTCCCCAAGTGCCTCCCCTTTTCTCATCTCTTACATAAGCCTCTCAGAGTCGTCTCTAGCAACACTAGAGACTTCTACCTCCCCAAGTACTCGCCCCAAGACCACTCTTAGTACAAGTCATACTATCAAGGCCCGTTGAAGCCTTAACACTTATCATCAGGGACTTACTCGCTATACTGTGTAGCCAACCGGTACTGCGCTACTCACGTGATCATCACCTCAGGAGGACACCCCACTGAGCAATCTCAAGTTGTTGCACTAGGAGGATACCCCACTAGTCGGCAACTCCAGTCGTCGCCAAACCAACCCACGCACGTTGCATCTTTAAGGCCCTTGGACCTTAACAGAAATGCAGCCAACACCAGTGGCTTGAATGGTGCTGTCATTGCTGAGGACGACGTCCATGGGGTTGATGAGTGGGGAATAATGATGAAACCAGTCACGGTGTGCGCACATATTGCGAGAGGTACCAGAGTCAATGATCCAACTGGCCTTGAGACTTTGAGGACTGGAATCAATCTTGGCCTGTAGCACGTGTTCACAAGTGGTGGAAGGGCATTTGGCAGAGCGAGATCGGTGGGGGATGGTGACAGTGTGGAAGAGTTGAATGACGTCTGTGTTGCTGGCAGGGGGATCACTGGTCACAGCAATCTTCGCTGTAGCACTGGAGGGGGAGGTGGAGTTAGAGTTTTCAGAAGCGGAGCCAGAGGTAGCACTAGAATTCTTGGCTGCCTCTTGCTCCACCTTCTCCTTCTTCAGTTTGCAGCATTCCGACTTCTTGTGGCCCTTCTTTTTACAATGAGAGCATTTCAAGTCAGTGTCGGCTTGGGGTGATTTGCCCTTGCCCTTGCCAGCCTTGCCAGCCTTGGCATAGAAAGCCACGGCATTGCCCTCAAAGTTGTTGAGGTGGTGGCGTTCCTCCCTGATAATTTGGTCCACAACCCATTTGCTGGTGATGTTAGCAGCTTCTGAGTTGGTGATGACAGTGTGAAGCATCGTGTAGGAGTCAGGAAGGTGAATAGCAAGTAGGAAAGCCAGAAGGTGGTCGTCAATGGGGAAGCTGATGGTCTTGAGCTGCTGGGCTGTGTGGACAACACAGTCGATCTGTGGCTGCATAGGTTCCAAGTCCTTGAAGGAGATCGTGAAGAACTGCTGCAGTAAGGAGACAGTGCACTTGTTGCTGCCACCAGCGCCAGAATACCGAGAAGCTATCTGATCCCAGTATTCCTTGGAAGACGTCCCATGGAAGACACAGTTTTGGCTGACCTTCCTTAGTGCCAAGAGGATCATAAGTCTAGCTTCGCGATCCTTGAGGCCCCACTCTTTGTGGCCAGTAGGGTCAGTTGTCCGATCTGGGTGAAGTTCAATCCCAGTGACAATAGGCCAGATGCCCCGATTGTTGAGTGCAAGCTGAAGTGCCATATACCAAGTGTCGTAGTTCTCACTATCGTCGTCAAGCATTGCAGATCAAACTTGGCAGGTATGAATGGTTTCGCCGATGTGCTGCTGCCTGTGGTAGGAGAGCTTCTGCCTTGAGTCTGTGCAGGGTGCCAGACATCTGCGGTGCGGGAGTGCCAGAAGGAACCTGCGGAGTGGGAGTACTGGTAGGGGCCTGCGAAGCAGGAGGACCAGTGCTAGTAGTAGATGGGGGAGCAGACATAATGACAGTGTGCAAGGAAGAACAGCAATTAGAGTTTCAGTTGTCAAAGTGATGGAGATGCAGGTCTCATAATCTGTAAGCGGACAGAGGGCGCTCAGTCTGATGAACCTGAAGACTACATTGCAACTGTATGTACCTGTAAGTGGACAGAGGGCGCTAGGCCGATGTAAGCGATAAGGTAGCAAGCAAGATTAACGATCAATACTAACCTCAGTCTGATGAACATGAAGACTGAGGTTTTACTAGCAACAAAGACACAGTATAAGTACTCGAGGAGCGATCAGCGACGAAAGTAATAAACGCAAGTAAAGGTAAATGCAGTAATCACAAGCTAAAATGTCCACATGTAATGCTACGACATACGTCTGTACAAGAAGTGTCAATGTCTGTCAAGGATAAGAAGAGAGCATCCCATCGAGGGCCACAATGTGCCAAGTGCACGATTGATTGCATTACCTCCAACATTACCTTTAAGGCTTTGATGATATAACTCACCACCACCCGGCTTGATGATGAAGTGGCGCGTTCTGGCAGTCCAGAACTTACCACCTCATCAGTAAGCTGGACAAAATCAGCATATCACCGCCTATGTCAGCGACCTCGTTCGTTCTCACCCGAGGATGCGTCGCTGGCGAGTAAAAGACAAGCCAAAATCACGATGACATGCTCGCACATCTCGAAGTGGAGCGTCCTCTGCAGCAAGAGCGTACAATGACAATGCTGCTCAACGCCAAGTTGCGTGAGTTAGTCGACGTGATTGTGGAGAAGCCGGCATGTTCAGATGCCGAAGCTGGGAGAAGCCCGAGCGTGAGTACAGCTCTCGCCCGGAAAGATAGCTTATTTACCCTAATGAGGCAGTACTGGCCATCATCAAGATTACAACTAACCAAGTGTTTATGCGGACGATGTCTGGGGTGGCGGTGACGGTCTGTATGGCCAGAGGGATTACGGTATCGGCCAGTTGAAGCATAGGACACACCAAGGTCGAGTGACAGCACCAGGGCACGAAGGAAAATGTGAGGTCGAGGGTGACGGACATAACGATCAATACGTACGTGCTGGCTCTCTGCCGACCCAGGACCACTCGAGCTAATCTGCGTATAATACAGAATGTGCACGGCGTCAAGAAGCGCAAGGCGAGCCTTAGAAGATCCAGACACGGTTATAAACCGAGCAGACCACTGGAGACCTCGATTGGCACAAGGACGATAAACGGTGAATTGATAAGATTGAGCGTAGGTGCACGAGCCATGACCAGCACCAAACGGCAATACTGTATCTGATTTGGGATATATCCATTTGTGGCATCTCCGGAGCATTTTTTCAGGGCGACACAGGGGAAACGAAACTACGCGGCGACCGAGGGTACGCGCTCCTCCGTCGTACGTCTCCTCCCTCATATCTAATCCTCACCCACGCATATAGGCCACTCATCACGCTGTCATCGATTGGTGGTCCTGAAATTAAGCCCGTGCCAGTGTATATCCTTTGCGAGATCGGCCAAGCGTCGGACCTCTCACACGCGCAGCATATCAGCACGCTCATCCGTCCATGCTTCCATTGCGCGCGGTTCATCATCGCCGTGCTCAAGGAGGGCCCCTCGTCGTACTGCTTGAGGTGGATAGACGAGAGGGATGGGCGCATTGTCGGACCGCACACAGCATCGTACAGTGCACGGCTCGGCGTAACAACTCATCGTTGTATAATTCTACTGAGCGTGAGCATGAGTGGCAAGAGGGTGATCCGGGTGAGCCCGAGAAGGCGGCGGGTGCGGCCTAAGAGCACGCCGTGTGTGGTATCCCGGGTACGCATAGCCCGGGGACTTGGCGCACATTGTGTGTGATTGTACGGGGTTATCTGTCCGTTCTTTTTCCGTGAAGCGGCGTACCCTGGTTCTGTACTCATACAATACAGATAGCCTACCTATCTGTTATCCTCCCTCCGCACCCATAGCGTAGCTCTGAAGTCACACCAGTATAACGTAGAAATTGGAAGGACGTCTTGAATGGTCTGCAAGATGTATTGGAGGCGGTGGTTGTAACTGAATCAATCGCGTTGAATAAAGCTATTTCTCACCCTGGTCACAGGCTTACGTGATATGGTTACACATGACTCGGATCTTGAGTTTGAGAGCGACACCCACTTGCGTACAGCTCCTCCCAAACGGCCCATCTGACAACCAGATCACATCCCCCCCGTCCGAGGTTCCGAGCATGACAGCTGGTCCTGAACTGAATACCTGCCTTCTGACTCAGAGCGACATCGCCACTGCATCGCCTTGCTTGGCTTGATACTGGACACGTCACACGTGTTGGTCATAGCAGTTGCGGCAACATCCATTTATACCTGCCTTCCTTCCCAATAGCCCAGGAGTCAGGACCTCAACACCTCAACCGCCAGTCTGATCAACTTTTTGTTTTGGGCTTGCGAGTATGCCGAAGGCGCATCCAGCGTGTGAGTCACGAATCCAATCCCTCCCTTTCCAACCCGTAGCCTTCGCTCGTCTGAACTGTAGCTCATTCTCCCTATTCTATAGCTATCGCTGATGAACTTGATAAACTTGATAAAAGCATCTCCCATTATCGAAATGCGTTGTCGCCATTGCCCCGATACAGTCCTGGATTCGCCGCCCTACTCCCGATTCTGGCCATAAAACTATATCGTCGTTTTCTTTTGGTAGGGGACGAGCAAGATCTTGAAATGTCGACCCTCCAATATGCACACGCCATATTCTTACCATTTTACCCCTCGACCAAAGGTGTCCCAAACCCATTTTCAAATTTATATTTCCTTGCGCACGCACTTCTTTTCCGCTCGTTGAAGTCAAAACACGCCGGTCACCTGTGGTGTGCCATCAAGTACCTTCATTACCTTCGAGGCCGGTCAAACGAAGTCTTTGGGGTCACACGTAACGAGGTTACAATAGCACTTGTGCGTGCACTGGCTCTTCAGATAAACTTTCGTGTACTACAGCTCCTGGCGGACTTGCCGCCTGGCAATGCGAGACAGGATGTCGAGGAAATGGCAGTACTGTGCCGTGAGCTACTCTCTTCAGGTCTATCCGAGCCAGACCTAGTAAACGAGGCCGTTAGGAGATTTGCTGGAGCTGTTTCGATTATTCTTGTCGAGTCATGGGATCAACCTTCACAGCAAGTCATCGAGTGCCTATGCGAGGCTAATCTGACACAACAAAATTGGATGGCGATTACGAAAAAGTAATGTCCGTCTTAGACAAGGTCCTTATCCTCCATTCCCCAGCAGAGAGTCCCAACACATACTTGGTAGAGATGTTCTGTATAGCTGTGCAGCTTGCAACGGATCGTTTCAACCTTTACGGGTACCCAGAGTATTTAGAGGACGCAATTTCTCGCACTCGTGCTTATCTCGGCTCCACATCGCTTGAAGATCCCAAGCGTAGTGCGATGATCTATTTGCTATTCAAACTCGAGAAAACGCGCTTCGACGACTTCGGCATCACAAATGGCCCCCCAAACATGCATTCGAGTAGTTCAGAAGTCTTCTATCTTCTCCCATTCTCACACCTGGTCGCATCTCTTGCGGCGTCGAACGCTGTCATATCCCCTCCAATGGCGGTAGACGACTGCATCCAGCACCTTGATGCAATAAACACTCTTGATCGTATCACTGATAAGTCGGACATAGAAGAGGCTGTCAGATACTGCCAACTGTTACTTGCGTCGCTTCATGGACGTCCCCATGATTTATTGACCATACATCTCATAGGCGCGTCGGGCAGGTTCCTCCACCATGCATTCAAGATTACAAACAAACGCGAGTACCTCGACGAGTCTATTGTCGTATTCAGGCACATACTCAAAATGCCACATGCACAGCTGACCCATTCTGAGTTCGTTCGGCAACTAATTTCATCCTTGATGTCCAGGTTCAGGGTGTTCGGGACCAGAGAGGATGTCGGCGAACTGATGCAACTATTTCCAATCGCTGTCGAAGATCCATTCACGAAGATACCTGGTAGATTGAAGGTCTCAGTCCAATGGTCGCAGTTTGCCCGAATTTTGGGTCACCCCTCCATATCCATTGCATACAAGAGTGCCATCTCATTAATGCAGGACTCGCTGGCATTCGCTCCCACTCTTGACATACAGCATTTCCGTCTCGTCGCAATTCGCGATTGTGTCGAGATCCTGCCTTTGGCTTATGCATCATATCAGATAAACATAGGTCAGCTCAAGAAGGCGATCGAGACTCTGGAACAAGGAAGAGGCCTCCTCTGGTCTGAAATACGGGGTCTTCGGACCTCTGTTGATCGTCTTCACGTTATCAACTCACCATTGGCAGAGAAATTCACAGCTCTCAATCGGGAACTCGAGGTATTGACAATGTCTGGCTCTCCGGGTGTCTGGACGAATAATGGCGGAGTCAATGAGGACGAAGAGATGGGCCCCTTTAGTCACATTGCCATGAAAAAACGAAAACTTGAGGACGAGCGAAATGGTCTCTTAGCGCAAATCCGATCCTTTCCAGGCTCTGAGAATTTCTTGATGCCGCCATCGTTTGACACTCTCCGTTCTGCTGCTACGCATGGGCCGGTCATTATAATAACCCATAACGAGTGGCGTTCAGACATTACCATTCTTCTTAAAGACTCTCCTCCATCACTTGTTACGACAGCAGACAATTTCTATGGCCGTGCCAGAGATTTGAAGGACCAGTTGTTGGAAGCACGAAAGGAAGGCCTCGACTCGGAGGAATACGAGGACGCCTTGACTTACGTACTCAAGACCCTTCATGACCTCGTGGGCCGGCCAGTAATACAGAGGCTGCATGAGTTGAATGTACCAGAACAATCATGTATTTGGTGGTGCCCAACATCTGTGTTTTGTTCTCTTCCCCTCCACGCCATGGGTCCGATTCGATCAGACAGTCCTCACAAGTTATATTTTTCAGACCTCTACATCACTTCATATACCCCAACGCTCTCCGCGCTCATTGATTCTCGCAAACCTGGTTCACGTTCGCTCGAGAAGCCATCGATACTTCTCGTGTCACAACCCGATAAATTCATGCCACAGGCATGGGAAGAAATATCGCTGATCCGACATCTTAACACAACAGTGACTACGCTTATTTCTGAGAGGGCGACGCCCTCTGTCGTTATGGAGCACCTTAAAGATCACAGATTTGCTCATTTTTCGTGCCATGGAATACTCGAGGCTGGAAAGCCATTCGACGCATCGTTCAAGCTTCATCAAGGCCAGCGTCTTACCCTTCTGGAAATCATACGGTCCCGACTCCCATCTGCCGAATTTGCGTTCCTTTCTGCTTGTCACACCGCGGAGTTGACGGAAGAGAGCATCGCTGATGAGGGACTACACCTTTCTGCGGCAGTGCAATACTCTGGTTTCCGGAGCGTAGTCGGAACGATGTGGGCGATGGCCGATATCGATGGACAGTTCCTCGCGAAGCTCTTTTACGCATCAGTGTTTTCAGAAAAATGGGAAGGTGTGCCGTATTACGAGAGAACTGCAGAGGCACTTCGGGATGCTGTGCAGGAGTTGAGAAGAAGGAAAAAGGTGACTACGGAGCGTTGGGTGAATTTCGTCCATTATGGCGCCTGAATGGAGCTATTCGATTGCGTGAGTGTGTGGCCCATATATTTGTCAAATACGTTTCTGCTAATTGTTTGCTTTCTCAGGACACGATGCTCTCATGAATTTCGACCCGAGTTGAACTTCAGATGATGTCCTCGCTCCCAGAACAACTCGAAGTTGTTATATGGCAGTATGATGTTTGTTTCGTTGAATTACTCTCTATGTTTCCTGTAAGGCGATCATATTGGTATACATGATACGCCGCACACCTAACCCAGCCCCCATGTCCCCATGAATGCGACCGTGACAACTGTCCCTTGATATAATCCCACTGCGTTCGTTGAAAGCGAAAGATGAGCCAATGAACGATTCCTACTTTTTTCGAATAGTTACCATACAGAAGTAATCCGAGTGCCATGTATTGCTCAAGGTGGTCTGATAGTGACTTTTGGGGTGCATGTTCTAGGAATAACGACCCACTGTACGAGGGGAGAATTGTGCAAACCTGAGACAAGCCGGCCGCGGCGAGGCCGTGAAGCTAGCGTCGTCATGATGCAAGAAACCGGGCAGGGATGGAAGGTCGATTGCTCAAGCACTCACAGAATCAAGGGTAGGTATCCATCGAATAAGGGCGAATAAATGCTCATACAAAATTTGATACAGGCCGAGAGGTGGAAATGAGTGACCCAAGCATGTAACGTAACTTACTGGAACGCCCCTCTATCATGTTTCTTGCATGCAACTCCGCACGAGTTTGGACTACAGACGATTGAAACCCATACACGCTGAGTCGATGTGACTCGGAACCGAGGCAGAAATCGTTTCACCCTTAAGTGGCTGAACTGCGGCAGTTACACATGGGTTCGCCCCTTGCAGTTCGTCTCGCATGCTACGCAAAACTGACCAACTATAAGCAGAGACAGCTTGAGATGTCCCTGAGTGGCCTAGTCAAGATGAGCTAAGAGGATGACGACGTACGGGTCGAAGGAATATGTCGCCAAAATACCAGTTGACAAACTACAAATAAGGTTGCAGTAAGGATACAGATGTGGTATAGGTACTCCCATACGGTACGGTCGTATCATATGTATAGCCCAAGTCAGCGACAGAGAAACCAAAATAGTAAGGAGAAATTGAGAAGCAACGTAAGAGGTATGGGAAAGTGGGAAGCTGGTATGTATCCATGAGGTGCGATCTATGCGGGGTTCGTCGGGCGTAGTGACTTCCTCAGTCATTCGAGATAGCCGAAGCTGTATTGTGGATGGAACACGGCAGGGATGTGCTGTAGGAACTCGGGTATTAGAACTACTCATCTAAAAATCACATTGAGGGGCCGTGATATGACGACAGTGGTCAAGTTTGGCGCTTGGAACTCGTGCTGTATATCATTGCCCACAAAGACTGCTTGAAGAGGTGCGTTCAACAATTGATTAGGGTCACGGGGTGGCCTGCCTGCCGTCGTGCATCGACAAATGTATCGAACAAACCGCAGGGATCGACTGCACTATACATGAGCTCCTCCAGCTCGGGTATCAGCTCCATTGTCGAGTCCCCATCGCGAACTGTGAGTGCACGAGATATCTCCTTGATGAGGCCGCGTTTCACGTGAAGCGCCTTCATGTTGTTGAACAATCTGAGAATGCCACGCCAATGCGCGCGGTCAACATCATTGTAGCGGGGCAATTTTGACCAGGTCATATGATTCTGGGCGCTAACGCCAAGAGCGACATACACCACTGAAGAGAATACCGGTCCGAGGACGCCGAGTATCTGTGCAGTGGAAAATAACGGCCAGTTATGGCCTAGACGGTAAACTTGAATGGACAAGGCGTATTTTCTGGACCCCTCACAGGGATATGCCTGCAAGGCAAACCCCATCTTACCGAACTCCAAACTGGCACTGGTAAACTTGAGGTTCTTTGCATTGCTAATAAATTGCTGGAGGTTCGGGGTAAAAACAGTGAGCTCGTTGAGAAAGTAGATTTGGAGCTTCTCGAGGAGAGGTGCTGTGATACGAGGAAGAAGGGCTTCCATGTAAGTGCTGCCACCTTGGAACCCAAGCCAGCGAAGGTTAGGCAGTGTGACATGCGTCACGTTCGGCGTATTCACGACCCACCTCCCGACATCAGAATTGGGCACAGTAGAGCGAAATGAGATCCCAAGTGTCCGCAGCTGGGGCATTGATGAAACCTGATGGAGAAGATCGTTTGGGTTCCAGGAGATATATGAAGGGATATAGTTGAGGGAAAATGTGATGAGGCCCGTGGTGGTTGAAAGTATCGTAGATCCCACTGGAAGGGCAAAATTCAACAGGATGAGATGGCGCATTTTTGGCGCTCGAAATGTCTCGGGAAGTACGAAACCATTACCGTCGTAGTACAGTGGATCGATGTACAGGTGTTCCAGGATCGGGAATTCCTTATCGATGGCATTGATTAACTTTGGCAGGTATGGGACAGAGACCGCGAGGCGGATGCGACGCACGCGGTGATGATGCTGGAGGGCAAGCCTGATCCCCACTTCGTCCTCTGGGGTGATATTCAGATCCTTGTCGGCGTGATCGATGACGAGCGGAAGGGGAGGTGAATGTGCCAGCATGTCGGCCACCGGCGTTCGGCGTGTACACAGGAGGGAGAGACCGAGGTGGGATGCAGATCCAAGTATGAGAGATCGCCATCTTCGACAGACGTGCACGAGCTTGTACCACCAGCGTTCGCGGCGCCATTCTCCTCCCTGTAGGATGCGAAGATCGTTGGATTCCTCTTCATCCTGGAGGTCTGGGCGATATAGACGAAATATGTTGATAAACGAATCATCATCGAGGGCGTCGATAGGTGTAACATTGCGACTGTTGGCAGTGGTGTATGGTCGTTCATGGGCGATAAACATAGAAGGAAGCGTACCTCTGACGTTGAGAAGCACAGCTAGGTGCGCACTTGCGGTTTCTTTCGGGGGAATTAAGGCGACGGAAGGGAGACAACAGATGAGACATGTTTAAGTATGTATTGCCCGGGCCGCCACTGGCACTGGGCCAGAAACGAATACTTTCGACCACGTGACGCCCTCCACTCAATGCTCTCGATCGATCGCACACTATCTTCGCCTTGCACGTCTCGCCTCCGCCTCCAACCTGCTTTCGTCCATCCTTGTTGCTACACGGCTGACCCCCTTCTCCTAGCAGCCAAAGTTCCCCCTCGTTGCGCCGCAAATCCTCCGGCCGAACAAGACACGCGAACCGCCCAAGCCTCGTCGGCTGACTCAACACTGTCTCGAAAAGCCTGACGTTCCACGTAGCACGCATCGTTCATGGTCCCTCGCAAGTCTGGAATCGGTCTATACCACATCTCTAGGAAGGTATTTTACCGTATATAGGCTCGCCCAGGACTATTTTCGTGCGTTCCCTTATCTCTATTTCGTCTTGGACCTCCCACTCCTTCATTCTACAATATTCCCTTTTACTTTAGCCCTCTTGCCATCGAACGTCGCTGTGCCTCCCACCCTCATTGTCTACACACCCGCCGTCGTGCACTCAACTATGATTCGGAAAAAACTCTACTTTTTAAACACCGCCGTCCCACGGACTCCCACCTCATTCCTGTGCGGGTCTGTCGCCAGCAAGCACCTCATCCGCTCTCACTCTTCTTCCTCCCTCTCCCCCTCTACTGGTCTTACTCTTAGGGTACTTGTCTTAATTGTGCCGTGGTATATCGGATGGTCGAGGTTTGATAGAAGACCTCTACAAATTAACATTCTCATGTGAAGGGCACTAATAAAACTGTGCCGTATCCAGGACGGCACTCCGGGATACTGTGATAAACTTGAAGGGAAAGAAGGGAGGGTGCCGTTGGAGCGTTGAGTAAACCTCGGTCATTACGTTGCATGAGGGCTCGAGGTCAATCCACGAATACGAAGTCACCGAGTATGTCTGTTCCTATTGTTTGCCCGAATCATAAGCTTGTAAAAACAGGGCCAAATGAATGATAAATGATACCGAGCATCGATGCGTAAAGGTGATACAGCCATGGGTCGTCAGAAAGGCGGAGAAAGAACCCGGTAGTGTGTGATTTTCGTAACATCGTGAATACAAGAATGTATACAAGACACGCAGGCCCACTTCGGTGGGTCCTCAGATACAGATATAGTAGTAGTTGATTCAGAAGGTCGACGCTTGCAAAGGGAATACCTATTTATTGGGAAATGCCTATGGCTGGTACTGGGGCTCATGGGAAATTCCGCCGAGGTCTCACCCATAAATCTTTTTATTAAAAGTGGGGTAAGCCCCGAGGCGTAGACACAAGAAGGGAAGGTAACAAAGCGTCTAAAAGAAGGATCAAATGACGCCCAACCTCTCATGTTGCTCCACACCGTTGTTTGGACCACACTTTACATCGCTACGATGATGCTGAAATGTTGTGAATGCAACTCAGAGGGTTTGATGGCCGCCATGGGATAAGTCGGCCGCCGGCACGCCCAATACCATACAGGAACCAGGCAAAAATACCCAACTCATCGCGTTTTCCGAATCGGGATAGTCAGGTACAGTTGTCAACAGGCCGGTTGGCATTGCGCTTGGCATCGGTCACCAGCAATGCCACCATGTGGATTTTACAATAAATCTCATGCTAAATCTTGAAATCTGATTGGCCAGGTATTACCGCCGGTCAGAAACCGAATGGGAATGAACCTCAAAATCCACACACCGGATCATCGATCAACATCGAATCATGTCACGTCACAGACTCACAGTCTACCGGACCGACGATCGCTCCATGACGCTACCGCTGGTGGCACATATGCCCTTCATCCTTTCGATCTAAGGCCATTGTCCTGAGACGATGCAGAGTCTCACTGGTAGAAGGGCCACACAAACAGATGCCTTGGCTACCATCACCATATTGGCGTTTGACGAGGACGTCTCCCAAACGCCTGCAGTGCCTACATAAGGCGCTGAGCCCAGGGCCCGAACGGTGCCCTTGGGCCAGCAGGTGGCAACAGTGACGTTTCGCGTGGCATCCTTGCAGTGCTAGGTATAAAAATTGCCTCAATAAGCCTTCAACACGCGCTACTTGGTAACCATTCATGTAGAAAGCAAGTGTTCGTGGCAGTGGCCCAAACGCACAAGGTATAAAATGATAAAGTTACACAAGGTTGTACCGCAACAGGCAGAGTACAAGACCTGAATGCTATACAACAACTTGTGATAGAGGGAGAGGAAGAGGGCGTGGGCGCCAACTAAGCCTAAGGAGAAATTTCCACCATCAAAAGCGTTGCATAGTTACGCGATTTGCCCTTGATTCACTTTTGTACGGTGAAAACGGGGGGACCCCCAGATGGCGGCCCGTAGTTCTGGTGGGGCGAAGTGACGGGCTATGACAAGGGGCGTCCCCGACGTCAATAAAGTATGGGGAAGGAAGGACAGTCACAATCGCACCTGACCAAAGCCCGTGGTAGGAGGGCCATTGTACGGCTGGGTAGGGTATTGCGGTGGCGCGGATGGCGGCACACCGTTGGGACCATAGGGGGCCCCGTTCGCGCCGCCCGGTACTTGGGGAGCCTGCTGGAGGTAAACTACATTTGCCTGAGCGGCGCGGCGCCTGCGATAGGCGAATAGGACCAAGATGGCGATGCAGACGATGGCTGGAGTGAGGGGAGTAGGGTTCAGCGGGTGGGGATTGATCAACAAGCGGGGAGGGGGTAATTACAGACTGAAAGGCCGATTATTATACGGACTGTGTAGTTGAGTCCATCACAGTACTCATAACCGTCGCTAGAGAGGTTGGAGAAAACAGTGTAAGGCTCGTGGAACGAGCAAGAGTGCATAGAAACGTACGAGTCAATCCAGCAAGCCGCTGCGACACCTGGTATAGAGCCAACCAGTGCGGTGGCGGCAAAGATGAAGGCTGAGGTTCGACCGACTGAGCGCGAGGTTTCGTGAGTGAGTATATCCGTGAGGTGCCAATCGAGGGTGCGGCCCTCCTGGAAGAAACTCACGAGTCATGATAGTTTAATCGTGCTTTTTGACGGGTAGAAAAGAGCGTGAAAGGTCCTACGGTGTGGGCGAGCGTGTAGGGAAAGGGAGTGGGTGGAATTTATGTGAAAAATCGCCCATGCAGCGGCAACTTAAAAGTGCGGACGCCGTGAAATCTGGGCCGTGCAGTCGGTTGGGCGCCGTCGGGCGCCTGCTTCAGCGCAGGCCATGGCTTCCGAGTCCTGGTACTTACTCCACTGATCGTAATTGTTAGCAATAACACCCATCTCTGCTAAACAAAAGTGCGTTAGTTGCTCAATGATCCTCACTTCGCTACGCATAGGCAGGCCGTCATATTCACCGTGTTTGCCTCTGTATGCTCACTTGTCCCCCAACTGGCAGTTGGGTCCCAGGTTATTGTTTGCACGTGGATGGGACGTCTCCCGTTCCTGACATGTCATAATAATGCATTCTCGGCAACACGATGATTGATGGCCCGATGCAGCGTTTCTCAAAAAGTCGTGTCTCCTTCCCAGGTTCTGTCGTTGTTGTCCAGACTGCAGTCGTGTAGTCCCCCGCAATCGAAAATTAAAACGGATACACTGAGAAAGAAAGCCTGGAACATACCCGAAATACCCGCTTGACTACGCCGTCACCGGCGTTGTAGCTTCTATGGCCCACGTTCATACCGTGGCACCTTGAATGTGTAGTGATGTATTTTCGTGATCTTTGAAAAGAGTCTCGGATCAGCATCAATCGATTGGCAAACTTGTCCAGTAGCAATGGACGCGTCTGCAAGGTCAGCTGGCTTGGGAGGAACAGCAACAGCTACGCGGTCACGTGGTCGCTTTAAAAGGCACGCTCATTACGCGCCGACGTGCGGGGTAAAATAAAATAAAAAACGGACCTGAAAGGAGCTGCGATGCAGGGGGGTAGACAAAAAATAGGTCTTGCTGTTGTCTTTTTATCGGCATTTATCCCTTCATAAATGCTGAGGGTGCTGTAAGGCCGGTACGTGTGCTAGGCTCGGAAACAAGTAAAACCACACTGCGCAGCCATATTTCTGAGCCGTAGCCCGCCTTATCGATCCTGTGAGTCTGTTCCCTGTATGTGCTGATGAACACGTGATCTAGTCTCTCGGATCGGCCCGCCCCGACGCGCTCAAACCCAAAGTCAACCACATCGTCTCCACGTGCCCACCTCCTCCTCTCACGCCGTATTCCCCTCCCGTCCTTTCCATTTCCACCCTCGTCGTCAAGCGATCGCAGCCATCCCTCAAACAGTCAAGCCGCTTTCTTTGTCGAAGAACCATCGAATCGCCTATACCGGGTCGGCCGACGTCAAGACCCGGAGTCGTCACCGCCACACGCTGTACGCGCCTCGCGCTGCCCTCGCCAACCGCCCCGGTCTCCGCAAATTAGGAAGGAATGTTAGATGTACATAGGATCATCGGTCTCATTTTTAGTACGCTTTCCACTTTGCTCCGTCTTAGATCTGTCCGCTCTCCATGTCCAGTTTCCCCCTTTAGATTTAGACCCTCTCTGCAACCATTCCTCTTGCTTTCGCGTTCGTACCCGACGTCATGCACTTCGCGACCATTCAGTTATTTTCTCCCTTTCGCCGGACACCGGTTCAAAATCGCATACGACGCCGCGCGGTCTGTCGCCGGCAGCATCTCTAATCGTTCGTCTCATTTTCTTTTCTTTTACTCACTTTTCGCGCGTAGAGTACATTGTGTCATGTTGTCCCGGCTCCTGCCTATAAATACCCCCGCGTCTGGCCCGTCAAAGGTCAGGCAATAGCGGCCCCATCTTCTCCTCTTTTATCTTGTGTGCTTGTCTGTGCGACGATTGCGAGCCTGCTGCGCCGCAACCGTCTTTCTGAACTCTTTTCCTCTCGTCTCGTTATCTTCGCTTCTGTCAACATCGTCTCCTTCATCGCCAACCATCGCCGTCACCATCACACCGCCATCTCTCTCGCTCTCCCTCAAACTCGTCGTCTGCCTTCGCCATCTCTTTCGCCATCGCCGACATCTTCAACTTTCACGTATCGCCGTCTCATTTCATCAACGTTTCACAAGAACGCTAGTCAACATCGGTGTCAACACACCGACATCTACGCTTCTCTCGTCTCCTCATCTGTGTGTTCTCGCTAGTCGGGAACGCGGCCTTCTCCTCTCACACACCATCTCACCTGGGGATATACTCGAACTCACCTCGTAGACACCGTTCTACCTTACAGTGCAAATACACGAGAAGTGGGTAAAAGTGCCCAGTCCCCGAGTATCCTACAAAAGAAACACAGCGAGAAGCGCGACACTCGATCACGTGTTCTACACGTGCTCGGTGTTCCTCATCTCATCTGGACCAGCCGGCACTGGCAGTTCAACCCAAGGTCAGAGAACCTGCCAGCATCACAGAAGTCGAATCTTGGCAACCATCAACGCTCTTCTGCCCTTCTCTTCACAACCCCTCGAGTCATCGATGTTGTCATTACCTCAGCTTTAGGAAGACCACCCTTCCTTTATTTTTATCCTATTTTAGAGACGACCAAGTCTGACCATTAACGGACTACAAATGGTGTCCACTGGCGCCAGTATATACACAGCCCACGCTCTCGTCCGGGTACCCGGGCAAGAGGGCCAAAGCGATTGCGGTCGTGTTCAATGACTTTGTAGATGCGCAATGACGTGGCCTCTCCACAAGTCGCTATGTTCGCGCATACTGTACGCGTTCTCAGCGTTGCGCTTGACAGGGACGTGTATGAGCCGAGCAAGACGATGTCTGACGGTGCGCCATTGTTTCCCACTTCTGCTCTTGCTGAGTGAGCCCCCAGAACCGTTTAGATCAGCACCCAAGTTAGAGTTCTCAAGTCCACTGCTGAGACAAAAGCTGCTCTCAAGGCTACGCAAGAAAAGCAGGTGACGGTCGGAGTATGAGATCAGGAAAGTCGGATACGGACGAATTCAAGAAAATATAGAAGGGAAAACCAAAAGGAGTCAACGTAAGGTGAACACTCTTCCCGTTTCTAGACCGAAGCCCGTAGCATTCAACGGTTCTTCCGCGCAGCCGAACATAGCGTGAGGGTTCAACAGGGAAAGGTGCAGATGGCATCGTTGGGGCTCGGTCCGTGCTTGCGCAAGCTGCTTTTGCGTCTTTCCGTCACTGAATTACTCTGAATTATTCATATTCGAACGGTACAGAGAGAATCTAGGCTGACTTCGCCTCGTCGAGCGAGGCGCCCTCTAGTGCGCCCACAGTAATTGACACAATGCCCAAGGGAAACTGCCCGCGGACAAACGTTGTGATAGTGAGGCGCAATAGACTCCCATCGTGGAACCATACCGGTGCTGATCCATTCCTAAAGTATACGCTGACTACCTAACCGAACACACGATGGCAGGTAGAGGGTAGCGAGGCGGAACGCGGGAAGAGCGCATGAAGTTGATGCGGTGCGACACCGAGCCATGCGAGCTAGATGAGGTGGTCGAGGCGAATAAGCATGCGTCTTCCGACGCGGAAGTTGTGGCCAAGGTGTCAAACGTGGGGTGTAGGCTCTCGCAAACAAAAAGGCCAATCACAGGACGGCGACGAGGAACCTCGAGAAGGCGTGCGAGTGGATCGTAAAAGGAAAGCCAGTGAGTGAGAGAACTAGCCATCGTTAGTGTCCATGCTAAACATAAAAATCGGCCATGGTGGTGGTAGCGGTTCAAGGAGCCCCCACTTATCGTTCACATCACATCTGACCCCTAATTATAATCGGCCCGCTGTTGCTGCGCAGCATGGGAAGCCATGCGTACGCCAGAGTTCCGAGAAGCGTATTAATGCTAGGTTAGGTTAGGAAAACCATATTCAGCTGAAAAGCCCCCGAGGACACTTCATTGGACATATGATGGTCCACTGTGTTCTAAGGCATCATAAATGATATTTGTACAGGCTGAAGTACGGTGCCGTAGCCAGCGACCAAGTAAGGTGATCGAGCCATGCTGTTAGTACGGCTAGTATGGAGCTGAAGTTTGTGGATATTTGTATAGCAGCTAGATCATAATCAATGACGTTAACTTCGTCGATTGAAGCATTTACAGTGTAAACTCGAATCGGGGATGACGGTCTCCGAGCCGCCTCCGCTCTTCAGGGGAGTCCCACTCCCCACGTCCAAGACCCTGCCCGTACGTCTGTAGGTACCTCTCCACCCGCTCGCGCTTTTTCTCATTACGGACACGGAGGTACATGACAATAGCTGCGGATGAAACAGCCGTTCCGAGCGAGACAGCCAGGTTGATAATGGTCACCACGGACCGCGGATAGTTAAGGAAGAACCAGGGGGACACGATCCCGCCGATGTTAGCCGCCGCGAAGGCGATGGCAAGCGCAGTCGCGCGGCGGTAATGCGGTTGTACGTTGTTCGCAAGCCACGTGAAGAGGCAGGGAGCACTGCCATAAGCACCGACGATCTCTAAAAACAGTGCAGCGTAGTCTGTATTTGTATTTTTTGAGACTGGACACGTGAACAGATAACCGTCGCTTCAGATACTGAAAATGGAAGATCGAACAGAGCAGCTCACAGAGGAACATGGTGTAACCTATCGCAGCTAACTGCGAACAGAATATAGTCATCACCCCGCGGTTCTTGTACTTATCGCAGAAATAGGCGCAAACAATGTTGAAAACGAAGGAGCAAGCAAACGGAGGTACCTAGTAATGACGTTGAACGCCATGTAGCCTCTTGGCAGATTAAATAAGCGTACCGTTAGTAGCTGTGTGCGGCTAGGGGAATGTCCGAGCTCGAAAACGATAGAGGGTGTACTACAGCATAAAAGTCAGTTCATGCGACGAATTGGGAAGGAAGCGGAGAGTCAATACAAGTAAGCAAGACCGTAGATCTGTGAAATACATGATTCGAATTCATGATAATTTGCGCGGGAGGATGTGGAGCTAGCTCACCGTTAACCCATTGAAGAAAAAGGGAACTGCGAACATAAGAACGTGGGGTGCATCTGTGAATGCGCTGGCGACTTCATTCCAACTGAATACCTCCTCGTATTTGCCGTCGGTGTCAGCGTCACCACTCCAATCATCGGCAAGGTCTCGGCAATATGCCTCGCGCTCCTCGTCTGTGAGAAATTTGTGGTCTCTAGGTGAGGTGGGGACGACATAGCAAGTCATAAATCCAAAAGCAATGGTGACGACTCCCTCCTGAATGAAGGTGTCGATGATGTGTGGAAATACGACGAAATGAAAGGATACGAACAACAATAAAGATCCATTGCCAGCCAGCGATTCCATACCTTCCATTTAGATTCCGAATGCCTAAGGCCAAAAGGCCAGAGAAGGCGCCAACAAGAGAGGTGACGCTAAACATCATGGCGAAGCGTAGCTGCATGGAATGGCGTTTGTAAAAGCTGGTGAGGAGGAGGAAGATACCAGGGAAGAGGCCACCTGAGGAGGCATGGCATCAATATTGGGGAAGGCCCATGCTAGTGGGTAATACCTTCAAGGGCACCGAGGAAGATACGGCACACGAGAAGTTCGTGATATGAATGTACGGCGGCTAATCCGTGGTGTGAGCGCTACTAAGGAGGGCAGGACCAGCGGAAAATGGCTACCCTGGCATGCACAGACTACTCCCCAGAGGACGGCCATGACAGGAAGGGTGATACCGGCACCGAGGCGCTTCATGAGTAAGTTCATGGGAAGTCCCATAAGAATGTATGGGACACTTTTTGGTAATCAGTCAAGAAACACCAGGGAAGGTGGAGATTTTCTACTAAGTAATAGACAATGCAGTTGTGAACTGATTTGGGTCCATGTTGAGGCTTCTTGTGAGTCTGGCTACTCGAGCATTATTGATATTCCTTTTGGGCTTTGTGAGAAAGAGGATGGATCACTGCAGAGACACGTACGATATATCCTGCAAGTGTTTAACGTTTAATCATTGAGGAAGCCTCCAGAGGTGCAGCAGCAGTGCGCTCACCAAAAATGACAAGATATCTGTACGGGAGACGATCGACGAGCACTTGGCGCTTAGCGGTAGAAGGTGAGACGAGTGGAAGAAAGGACACACAAAACATGGCCACAATTGGAATGAGGTAGATATCTATCTTGAGAGTCGCTCTTTCGAGGACTTTCGCGTTCGCAACCTTGTTCTGCTTGGGATCATCCCCACCCAGACTCGGGATGATCTCAGAGGTATTCGGATAACGTCCGGACCCGATCGAGGTAGCCATGAGAAACGACAAGAGGAGTCGGGAAGGTATCGTATCGTATCGCACTCAACCAACTTTAATACTATTCACCCTTAGCAACCTCAGGCCCACCACCAGGTACTTCTCTCATTTGTAGCGTGACAGGAAAGGAATCGTTGCTAAATCGGCCCCAACTTAGGACCCTAGAAACGGAACGACCCTCAAAATCGCCACAGGGCATAGTCCGAGTCATCATGCATCAGCTCAAGCGACTTCATTTTGCGAATTCCCCAGTAACGCAGGTCCTCTGTCTATTTGGTCACATCCCCGTTTTTGATATCGGGCCATGGTCCCCTCAGAGCGTAAGTTCCTGGATCCGATCCTCACCTTTACAATTCGTGACTAATTGGTCACCTGAAACCGTATCCTGCTCCCCTTCTCCAGTTTCTACCGATAAGAATAAAATGACATAAACATCTCCTATCTTCTCTACTCCCCAACCCCGTCATTCACGCGCTACTCGTCTCGCAGATGTAGCCGCCTACCGATTGTTTCGCTACCGTTTTTGGAATGATACGGAGATCTCGAGGCCTCATTATGCATTATGGCCTCAAGGCCTCAATCCTCCAATCCACATATGCCATGTTCTTGCCTGACATGCCATCTTACGCCCCAACTGGAGGTGGCCTAGTCCTCATTGAGGCTTCCCCCCCCTTTCGATGGGCCTTTATAATCGCTTGGTGAAGTACGGTAACAAGCACCCCAGTGACAGGAGGTGCTGCATCCAGTACCTTCACTACCTTCGCTACCATCCAGAACTATCACTTAAAGATCTTCGCATCACACGTAACGATGTTTCAATCTTCCTTTTGCGTACACTGGGTGTTCGGGTGGTGTACAAGCTCGGCAATATCATCATGATAATCCAGGATATCGAAGAGATGGCGTTACTCTGCCAAGCTGCCAAGAGCTTCTCGAGCGCTCTTCAGCGCTCCTCTCTCAGGCTTTGGATCCCACGGTGCTGGACCACATAATACGCTCTTCCCGGATTTGACCCTCATCTTGTGAGGCCTATCGCTTCAAAGAAACCTTCTCGATTGATGATTACAAGGATGCAATATGCAATTTTTACCCTCCACAAATTCGTCGCCGTTCGTTCCCATCCAGATAGCCCCGGAAAACACATAGAAGCAGCTTTGTACATGGCTGCAACTCTGGCGAAACACAGATTCTCGATATATGGGAACCCAGAGTATTTGGAGGAGGCAATTGTTCGTTACCGGGATCATCTTGCCTACACATCACCCGGATCCTTCTGGCGCGAACCCGTTGTCCAGTCCCTGGAAAAGCTCGAGAGGACACGATCCAATTTATTTGGTGTCGCAAATAACCTTCAAGGGGTGCATCCCAGTATCCCACAGGTGCTTCATTTCCACCCGCTGAAATCCCCACACCCAGCCGTATCTGAGAATTTCTGTCGTTTGCATGGTTACAACTTCCTTTTGGACAATCTGGAAAGTTGACACCATCAAGTTGAGGATGTTGGCGCCATTGAACATATGTATTTCCTCACTGATAAAGCGGACATTGAAGAGGCTGCCAATTATTATGGGTCCCTCCTTGCATCCCTCCAACAAAATCTCAGTGATGGACTGTCTCTCACCCATACGATCACTTCAGCGGACTTGCTTCTCCATGCGTGCATGTGAACTTCCATCCAATTTGATGGGCGTTTTATTCATCGATAGATCGGAACGATAAGTGAGTGCACACCGCACCTGCGCTACCGCGTGAATGTATTGGACCAGTGGCAGTCTGGGTTTGTGTCACTCCGCCTTTCCTGTTGCACCTTTATAATCCACGCTTTCAAGACAATAGTCGTACAGTGTCATAGATCTTGGTCGTCGGATCATTACGCAAAGAACACCGCAGTAAGAATGTTCTACTAGTACACTAGAAAAATTCGTCGATCGGTTCTGGAGAGTGCGCATACGTGGCTAGCTAAATATAACAAAAAAGGAAATATCACTTCTGCAAACACGAGCCCCGCAACCTCCCAACTGTTAGATCCGAAGTATAGCAGTAGTGTGGCATTCACACAGTGGGCGGGCCGTGATGATATACCCGCGACTGGGAAATTTGCATTGTGGCTAGAGAGTTT
>Ga0307510_10000518_pt1 | contig 38341 bp, 52 predicted proteins | sample 12_EM_MG_FD_207224 | JGI IMG/M metagenome (GOLD analysis project Ga0307510, IMG submission 207224) | Populus trichocarpa ectomycorrhiza microbial communities from riparian zone in the Pacific Northwest, United States - 12_EM | ecosystem: Host-associated > Plants > Roots > Unclassified | place...
CGCGAACCAATCTACAGCGGTTCCACTTGGATATCCGCCCTCAAGCGTTGTGCCGGGGCTCGCGTTTTCGCGTTTTCCCGCCGCTTTGCAAGGGCACGCGTTTGCGCCACTTTCTGCCGCCATTCCAGTGTTCGCATATGCTGGAACAAGTGCCCAGGCATTTTCCCGGGCTCAAATAACGCCCGGGAATGTGCTCGCGCACGCACATTTCACCCTGGGGCTCTCGACTTAGTCGCAACGCGCGAGATTAGCGACACGCGGACATTGCGTAATTTGATGACATGTGTAAATTGCGTGATTAAGCGACAAATGGACATTGCGTAAATTGATGACATGTGTAAATTGCGTGATTAAGCGACAAATGTTTTTTTTTTACAACATATGCTTTTAGGACACGTGCTTTATGTTTGTTTTGCTTGCATCGACTATTCCGAGATCTTTTTATTTGTCTGAGTATGAAAATCTGACAGCTGTACTAGTGGAAACCAAACTACGGGAGAATTACTTCTTTTGGGGCGTGACACCCGCCGCCAAAACAGCGCAACTGCCGCGGGCTATGCAATCACCCCTTACGCAAAACCCCTTGCCACCTCCCCCTCAAAACCCCCTGTAAATTTCGGTCATTGAATGTTGAACCGTACTCGATGCTAGGGAACTTTCTTCAGTTCGGTCAAAGTCAAACCTTTCCGGCGCTTGTTTGCCTAGGTTGTGTGAACGGGAAGGACCCAGTGGGGTTAGTTACAGTTAAGAGTAACCACCACGACCGACGGGCAGCTACCAAACGAACGACGCCCCATGGACACCCGCGAGCTTTTTGCGCAACCATTTATGTGGCGCGTGTGTTTTTTTTTTTCGTGGCGCTTCTCTCTCGTTACAGTAACGTGATGCTTCGTCCTGTTGGAGGCGTTGAAGAAACTCTACGGATCGTCCATCAATTGGTCAGGGCCGAGCGGCTATCTCCACAAAGATTTGCCAGTTTTGCACGGCCCCACCTGCATGCTCCGTGGATGGGACACGTCTGTTGTTCTCCATCCTGATGGCGATAAATCGTCACGCGTCAAGGCTTGTCCACGTACAAGCGTACAAAGGTCTTCATGTTCGTCATACTGATACATGAATGTGTACACTCCCGGCACCCTCTCCCCACAACCATGAAACACGACTGGACAGGAACCTGACACACGTACATGAACATCGTCCCGCTCGGTGCAAAAAATACAGAAAAGGAAAAGGGTGAAAAAGGTCGTGTGGGGCAGACCCTACGTGAGATCTTCGGTTTTTGTGGTTTCCCTCGACCATCACATTAGGTCACTCCTGGCATCGCGAACGCCTACTGAACGCCTGGGATCAAGAGAACCATGGATGGCCACAGTGGCGCTCCAAATCGCCGAGTGTGGAAACGTCGTGCCCGGGTTTGTTTTTGTGGCCCGCACTGTCTCCCGCCGCCGCTCGGCTAGATTTTTGCGAGACGACGGGCGAGGTGCCCGCCGCCAGCGCAGACCTCGTCTCTCCTCGGCTGACTGCCCATACTGCGCGGAGTTGCGTGCGGGAAGCATCGAGCGTCGACGTCGCTTGCCAGGAAGTGCCAGTGGCAGCAGCTTTTTCGCCGCAGGAAAGGGGGGAAAAAAAAAAGATGCGCATATCTCGTCAACATCATTGTTGCGCACAAAGGCCGTGAGGGGTGCCACCACGCCGATCAAAGGAAAGGAAGAGCAAAGGGGCAGAGGCTCACCTGGGTTTGCCAGGGACATTGTATTGCTGTTTCTTCTCGCGTTGTGTAAAGTTAAGTTGGGGGGAAGAAGTGGATCGCGGTAGGGTTTCTTGTCGCGGCGTTGAGTTGGCCCGCCCTTTATGAGGTCCGCCGCGCTGGGGAGCCAAGCCAGACTGGGAATAGAACATTCATATCCTCCAATGGCGCCACTTGAGTGGCTTCACGTACGTTCGAATGGATTCCGCGGAGCGGTTCGACGTGACATATTGCCAGGTTTCTCACACACAGAAGCCATTACCCCAACGGTCCAGCATCTTATCAGAAGCCCGCAGGGCACAGGAGTCGCCAGCAAGGAAATCAGTTTCACACTTTCAGAGTTTTTCTCGGCTCTGGGGATGTAAGAAATTCACATGCAAATTGGAAGCAGACAAGAGACGTTGGGGTTTGTGGGGTTTGGATGCCATGCAGGCACGCGCTGGGGTTCGTGGTTGAAACCGACGGCAACGAATTCCAAAGCGAGTTAATGCGGGCGGATCCGTATCTCGCTCCCTATCGTGGCACTCAAGTCACTCTGTCCAGAAACTTCTCAAGTCCCCGAAGCCCGCCCTCTCGGGGGCTCGCGCCCATCGCCGACTCGGGGCTCGAACCACTGAGTGAATAACCTCGCGGCCAACTTTTGAACGAGTTATTCGAGTTGCCCTCCTCCGCGATCGGCACCACACAAAAATAGGCAGTCTTTCCAGTTGATACTCCTGTACTGGTTCACAAACCCTCGCACTCTGCAACCTTCTGACCTGATCAGCCCTGCCCTCTTTATTGTGCACAATACTTGTCACTCTCCTCCTTCGGCGGAACTTCTGCGTGAGGTGCTGTGGAATAACATTCGGTTGGTTCGGGAGCAAAGGTACTTTTGATAAGGTCAAGCTATATGTGTCCTTAACTGCGTGGGCTCGCATCTTATGTGTCAGTTCTACTACTGCCGTGAGTTTTGCTCAGGAACGCTACAGACTGCACTCCTATCTGTTCCACATACGATGATACGCGGCCAAGTTATGAAAGCCCCTGCCAGTGACGATCGCTGGATTGGGCGTAGTTGAGTGATTTGGATGTGGAACAGGAATAGCGTAGAAAATAGAAAGCTTCTAACTTACTCTCATCTCTGTGCCTACGAGAGGCTAAATAGTCGGACTTTCGATCAATAATAGCTTTGTGCGATACATATCATAATACTACATAGTGCGCATCATATTGGTGGAGACACCCCTCTTTTTGCCCCTAGCCTGTTCTCCAGCTAGCTCTCACTCAACTATTGTTCCCTGAAAACACGGTCATACGATCATTACCAGTACTTGGCTCTTCGAGTCCCTTGTCTAGTGTATGTGCAATATCAAACTCTCAGAGACGGGAAGTCACCCCAGAGACTTCGAAAGAAAATGGAATCTTTATATCGTCATCCGCCCATCAGCAACGGTCATGATATTTCATGACAAACTGCGGGATGGGACCCCAAGGTGGTACGTTGAAGGCTGCATATTGGTTTATTATAGTGGCCCATTGACGATAGAGGCTCAAGAGGTAATTCGAGCCACTTATATACTAGTAAATCATCAAGTACAACGACTTCCCTGGGTCAGTATACATGCCGAAGGACCAGATAGACAACTTGTCCTACACCAGGGTAGTCTTGATGCATGTTATAAGCTGCCTCGCATCCTTAGTTCAAATGCTATGCAGGTTAGGGACCTAGATCAAGGTGGGGCATGTGAGGCATGAGGCCCGCGAATGCGCCACCACATTGTCGGATTGTCTCGTATTCTAGCAGAAAAAGGCACGACGATTGAGACCTGCATGTAGCATGTTTCAGAAATCAAGAATAAGCCTATTTGTTGGGCAGAATAGCTCCAGCAGAGGAATAATAGAGTAGAGTAAATGCTGGTAGACAGACCGCCCATGTGGAGAATATTGTGTGCCAGCGGTGCGTCAACGTTCATATTGGTCCTATTTCGATCTCCGCAACTGGTCTCAGCGCTCCTAGAGAATCGGTTGTTAGAGAAAAATCGTTCCTCGGGTTCCTCTCCCAATCAACGTCTAATTCCTGGGTGAAATGACTCCCAACGAGAACCGAGCAAAGAGTAGCAGGTCTAAAGTTTGAATGAATCAAAACGCACGGGTTTCAGTGCTACCCAGCACATTCGGAATCCGAATATTCGAATAGACACACCAGAGTACTCAGTACAGTACTGGTGTTCACGTAGATACGAGACAGCACCAGGTAGCGAGACAGTCACGCATTGCCACAATAAAGTTTGGTGTTTTTTAAAGTACCGACTTCCCCTTATTTTAAGCAATCTGTGGGGGATTTTCTGGCACAGGGGGGGGGGACAAGACAGCTGGTTGTTCAAGAAATTCATGGTCAAACAGTTCAACTAGTTGGCATCTAGTCTTCATTATTGGCAATGGGTCATATATTGTTAAGAGTGATAGCAGGGTGAGACTAAATGGTGTAGTGGTTGTTATGTTTTGATTGTAGGAGTGAGCATGGTGGGTTTCTTGGTTCGATTCGGTGATGGTGCAATGTATTTTTTGGCGATTCACATGATTGAATGGCACAACATGTGACCACGTGCCCTTGCCGAGATATGCCGATTTGAAGCACCGACTCTAATTTGAAATTTCAGTGTGACAGCAACCTCCGCAGCTTGAAAGAAGGGAAACAATGAAAACATGGTCTTTTTGCTCAAAAAAAGTATGAGTGGATTTGCATTTTTGTCAACTTTCACATGGAAGTAAGACCGAAGTTTTATTTTTTTTGGTTGTGTGTCTATGCAGATTTGTCTCGCTACCTGGTGGCTGATGTCAGCTGTCTCGTATCAGTACTGTACTGTAGAATTCATTAATTAATGTAGCCGCAAGTTGGCAACAAAATTCCAACTGGCAAAATACCATATATAGAATAACTTCCCACGAGTATCCTCAGAGAGGCGCAGCGCTGATGTTCCTTGCTTCCGTGTTCCCCGATTCTTGGCCAAGGGTGTATACACTCAACCAAATACCACCTAACCCCAAACCCCGCTGGATAACTCGTGAACCCCTTCCCTCTCCTTTTCTGCGCTCACGGTCTCGTGGCAAACACCATTCCCCATCATTATGAGTTCTCCCCGCCAACCAAACAACGCAGGAACTGTCATTACTTCCAGGATAATAAATACGATGGTGAAAATGCTACCGTCATCACAAGAGAAAAGGGGCGATCAAAAGCTGGAGCGAGCTCGTGAATTAGCTCTTGAATACCAATCCGTGCTCAGTCAAAGTGACCGCAACGCCATCGAACAGAGGATCACCTTGTAAGACCTCGCCTTCCTGAGGTGCATTGGTACTGATGTCTGTTAGCGCTCGGGAGATAAAAGTCGGGTTGGAATCAAAATCGGGCCTTCCAAAACTTCTACACGCTCACGAATATCGACGGGCTGCCAGAGAAGGACTCCGATTCACCAAGGTCACCAGCTCTTGTGACCTTTTGTATGGTATATCTTATTTCTCCCATCACAGGTAGTTTCAGATAGAGGCCAAGACAGTGCTTATTTTTCCATGTCGTCTGGGTCATCGGCACAAGGCCGGTTTCAATTTGACATTTCTTGTATAGTCGAACTGACTCCACTCATGGTTTAGAAACCACCTTCGACCGCGTGATCAAGGTAGCGCGACCTCTTTACCGGTGCTATCTCAGTTGCGAGGATGCATTTCCGTCACCATCTATGAAGGAAGAATGGGTAGCGGTTGTGTGGAGTGAGGCATGTGCGAAGACAGGTGTGAATTCAAATTCATTGCGCCATGACAAAGAGGCAAGTTTCTCGGTTTCTGTCAAATATCGCCATTTCACGTGGTTTTTAGTTTGTCGATAGCAGTATGAAGCTCTTCGTGGAGATGAAGCACAGGATTGTTTATATAGTAGAGAGTTTTTTCGGGTTTAGCACAAGTCGAGCTTCCGCTAGCATCAGCCACAATGTCAGGCTCGCACAAGCCCTAGTAACCAACATGACTTTCATACATCGTGTTCGTCCCATTGCGTTGCCGTCTGCAACACACTGAGTCACGTAGGCGTACAGGATCTCAACATTGGTGGGATTCCTCGCTACCCATATCGGCACCCTGTGCTCCAACGGGCCATCGATATCATGTGGTTCCGGAATAACACTGACGATGGCGTCGTCTTCCATGAACACTTCACACCGATGCCAATCCAGGCCATGGCGCTTGCACTTACTGTGGTAAGGTTCGAAGCCACGCTCTGACGGGCTGGATGCTGACGATGTACCTGATATCATCAGATACAGTGTTGCATTGATGAATGGAGAGATGGCACACGAGAAGATTCCGATTGGAGCGAAGAGCGCTTTGAAACAGTCTACCATTCGCACATTAAGCCGCTTACTGATCTCCGCGATCTGCAGGGTGGAGACACCCTAGTGCAATTACAGTGGGACATCCTCAGACATGCACGGTAAGATCCAGTCCTGTGTCTGTATCATAGACGTTGGTTGACGCGTTCTTTGCCACAAGCGAGCACGCTGGTGTCCCATTCGAGCCAGGGACGGGGTTAGGGAAGGCTCCATTCAGAGGTTTGGATGCAGCCCTTGGCCCCGACCTTACTGAGACCACTATTCCCACTACTAGCATTCTATGACGAGTTATCTCCTGTTTGTCCATGTTATCGATCTTTGCGCTGTGTTCCCCGACGTTGGTAACTCGGCTTGTCAGCAGGTCCTTTCGACTTTCGGCACGACTTTCTGTACAGTAGATTCGAGAGTATATTTTGTGTCACCTGTCGGGTAATGTATGTATTCCCTTTTGGGTTGCGTACATGCCATCCTCTGAGACAGCACAGCTCTTTAGAGTTCAGGAGCTGCTGCAACGATACCAAGCCCTATTCTTAGGGTTCGTCACCCCTAAGAATATCAATGGCCCGATGTTCTCTGGCCTCCTCCAGGAATACTCCCAGTTTATTGATAGGTGTTGGGCAATGACTCGAAAAATGTGGTTGAGGCGGCACTTGGTCTTTGGGGGGAGCAGCTCAGACAGGGGCATCCGCATGTGCCCAGTTCAGGGTTGGGACAGTACCGGATTTTTTTCGTAGCCACCGCTGCCAACCATTGTGGGAGTTGTCAGGCTCGATGTTACGCTCAGGCCCTTGTATGCGTTCAGATAACAGTTCCTGTGGTAACGCAGCCCTCTTGGTGTGATGATTGTCATTGGTTGGAGCCCAATGACCGGACCGCCTCAGTCGCGCCTGGTCATAGTACAGTAATGTTGTGCTCGGCCGCGCCTTCGTGTAAAAATCGCCCCATCAGAAATCTCATACCCCAACGTGAACCCACAGCCATTACAGCACAGTGAATGCCAGATGGTTCAGGTTCAGGTTATTAGCAGTCGTGGTCACGTAGTCACGTGGACTCCGCATGTTTGCCTCGAGGCTGTATCATAACGGGTTGCGTCCATTTACTGGTCGTGGTTGAGCCCTCGACTCATTCACACGCTACCCCGCCATTCATATCACGATTCAGATTCACATCCTTTTTACCGCAGTCTATATGTCTACAGGCAATCAATCAGCCGGACTGTCGACTCTGACGACTGATAACTTTAAAGCAATATTAAAAACGGCCTTAACCGAATACCAGAGGGTGACGGGAAAGGATCTATGCACCCATCCCCTTGCCACCCAGCTTGAAACGTGTCAAAGTCCCAAGGACGTCCTAGACTTACTTCGCGCGCAGGCGAAAGCTTTCACTGACTTTCATCAAAACGATGAGAGGTTGATGAAACCGTTGGATCGGATAGTCCATATCTTGTTTACGTTTTCAGCAATTTTTGGAGAAGGGATTGGTCTGGTAAGTTGCCTCATTCATCCTGTATAATTGTTTTCCGACACTTGCGTCTTAGCTATTCTCACCCACACAAGCAATTTTCACCGGCCTTGGTATTCTCATAGAGGCAAGCCTTTCCCCTAGTTCCTTGTCACGCATTCCCGTGATACCCACTTCTCAGGCTGTGAGGGGTGTCGCCGCAAGCCACGACACGCTCATTCACCTCTTTGAGCGTACCGAGTTTTTCCTCGAACGTTTGGACGATTACATTGAGACCCCACTAACGAACCAATTCACGACCTTACTCGGAAAAATTATGGCGCAGTTACTTTCCATCCTCGCACTTTCGACCAAGTTCATGACAGAAAGTCGAATCAGTGGGTGGTCAACCCAGTATATCTTTTTTTGGCTGAATATGGCGCAGAAAAGATCCTAAAGAGATTGTTGGGAAGGATGGAACCTGATAATACGTTTTCCCAGTTGGATAAGCTTACGAAAGACGAGTTGTCAAAGGTGATGGCTATAAATCTGAGGGGTACGCAACATTTTCTGCCGGTCTTCTTACTCATATAGACACTTGTCCAAATAGAAACGGTCATCATCAGACGTTAGTTGCTTCTTGACGTTCCCTTCATTGACTGTCAAAGATGACACGTACCCACAGGGCACCAGTTGCGAGAGAAACTTCGACAATGGCTCTCTCCTCCAGATCCTTCAATCAGACATCACGAAGCACGCGAAGCTCATCTTGATGGGACTGCAAAGTGGTTTATCGAAGGCAATACATTCGGGGAATGGAAGAACAGCGGTGGTCTATTATGGATTTGTGGCAATCGTACGTTTTTCACGCCTTTTCACCCGTTATAATCATTGATGTCTTCCCCGATTTTGCAGCTGGTGCGGGAAAGAGCTTCCTTTGGTAAGCGTCATCTCGTCTACATCGGTGATAGGCATTCTCATTTTTTATAAGCTCCGCTATTATCGAGGACATCAAGAGTACGCGATGGCCTGCGTCGGCCTTGGTTGCCTACTATTATTTTGATTTCAAGGACGGTTCCAAGCGCGACGTCCGTGGCTTGTTGGCATCCCTTCTCTTCCAACTTCTTGGCGACGATTCACGTTGTTTGAATATTCTTGATGAATTATACACTACGTGCGGGAATGGCTCCGAACAACCCAGTGATTCCGACTTCGCAAAATGTCTTAAGCGTATACTTGAACTCCGAGGACAGGTCCCCCATTTCATCATCATAGACGCTTTAGATGAGTGTCCAAGCACTCCCGGGACCCCGTCCGCCCGCCAAAAGGTCCTGGACTTTGTGAAGGGTCTTGTTGGATCAAGTCACTCCAACCTATGTATGTGTATTGCAAGTCGTCCCGAGCAAGACATACGAGCTGTTCTTGACACCTTGACATCCGAAATTCACACCGTGTCCCTTCACCAGGAAGTCGGTCAACAGGAGGACATCAACCGTTTTATCCACTCTTTTGTTCAACAGGATCAAGAAATGCAGAAATGGACAGAGGTCGACAAAGCACTCGTCATCAATACGCTCTCGGAACGAGCTCACGGAATGTGAGGCACCCCTTTACGACATCTAGTTAATTGTTACTCATATTCTTGGACAGGTTCCGATGGGTGTATTGCCAGCTAGACACCCTGCGTCGATGTATGCCCTCTAATATTCGCGAGTCTCTGAACGAACTGCCAGACACTTTGGACGCCACTTACGAGCAGGCACTGCAAGGGATCCCTACAGTGAAGCGGGAACATGCGCATCACCTTTTCCAGTTCCTAATTACAGCAATTCGGCCCCCTCGTGTTCAAGAACTCGCAGAAATGTTCGCTATCAACTTTAAGGCCAATACATCACCTAACCTCGTGGATAGCTGGCGACCTCGAAATCCCGAAGAGGATATACTTTCCACGTGTACCACTTTAATCACCATCACCGGGGACAAGGATTCAAGAATTGTTCAATTTTCTCACTTTTCGGTGAAAGAATTCTTGACCTCTAGTCGCCTCTTCATGAACGGGAACATCTGCAACTACCATATTACCCTAGATGCCGCCCACACCGTCCTTGCGCAAGCGTGCCTCGCAGTGCTACTACAGTTGGACGAAAAAACGGACAAAAGACGCCTCGCGACGTTGCCTCTGGCACCCTATGCTGCTCAGCACTGGGTAGATCATGCTAAGCGCGAAGACGTGGTATCGCGAATCCAAGAAGCCATAAAACAATTATTCAACCCCAAAAAACCATATCTTGCGGCATGGACCTGGATACACGATGTGGATCGGGGTCCAATTCGACGAACCATTGCCGCCCCCCCAGAGCGCCCACCTCGGCCTAGGGCAAGTGCGTTGTACTATGCCGTGTTATGTGGATTCAGCGAAGTGGCCGAGCACCTCATCGAGACGCATCAAGAAGATCTCGACGCCAAGTGTGGTTATCATGGGTCTCCATTGCATGCTGCATTTTACATGGGTCACCTTGACGCTGCACGTGTATTACTTAATCATGGGGCCGACAAGAATCTGGGAGACCAAGATGGGAAAACCCCGCTGGCAATAGCGTTTGATCGTGGAAACCTCGAGGCCATGCAGCTGTTGTTAGAGCGCGGAGCAAACAGAGACGTGCAGGACGGTTCCTTTGGGCTTTTATTACATGGCGCATCGTACCGTGGACAAGTTGAAGTTGTACGCTTGCTACTACTTCATAAGTCTGATGTCAATGCAAGGGGTACCGGAAACCGGACGCCATTGCACTGGGCTTCGGAAGGCGGACATGCCGAGGTTGTCAAGCTTCTCTTGGGATGTGGGGCTCACGTCAATGCACAATCCATCGCTCAAGATACACCCCTACACCGTGCATCGCGGTATGGGCATCTTGAAGTTGTCCAGATGCTGCTGGAGCATGGCGCAAATGTGCAAGTTCGCGGAGGAAAAGATTGGACCCCATTACAGGTGGCTAGATCGAGTGGGCATATGGAAGTTACGCAGTTGTTGATAGCACATGGCGCGGAATGAGAATAGGACCGTTTGGTCAGGCACCGGATTATGAATAATGTACGTTTAGGACGTGCCTTTACTGATATTCGGTATGTCATGGACGGGCACGTAGGATACTTGTCATATGAAGATACTATCACTGATCCCAACATCGAACAGGACCCCTTCTTCCGTAGGTTAGTCACGCAGCACGGCGCTATAGCCTGAGTGCTCACACGGGGAATTGTGATCACGGATCACGGATTAATCGCAGTCCTGCCGGGTCTCGTGCTACATCCCCAGCCCAATTGTAGCAAATTGTGCACGCGAGCTGATCGCTAAGATATACCCGTACATTGATAGCCCACCCTGCCAGTGTATGAGGTCCGCCGCGCTGGGAGACAAGCCAGACTGGGAATAGAACATTCATATCCTCCAATGACGCCACTTGAGTGGCTTCACGTACGTTCGAATGGATTCCGCGGAGCGGTCCAATGTAGGTTCCTCACACACAGAAGCCATTACCCCAACGGTGGAGCATCCTATCAGAAGCCAGCAGGGCACAGGAGTCGCCAGCAAGGAAATGAGTTTCACACTTTCAGAGTTTTTCTCGGCTCTGGGGATGTAAGAAATTCACATGCAAATTGGAAGCAGACAAGAGACGTTGGGGTTTGTGGGGTTTGGATGCCATGCAGGCACGCGCTGGGGTTCGTGGTTGAAACCGACGGCAACGAATTCCAAAGCGAGTTAATGCGGGCGGATCCGTATCTCGCTCCCCACCGCGGCACTCAAGTCACTCTGTCCAGAAACTTCTCAAGTCCCCGAAGCCCGCCCTCTCGGAGACTCGCGCTCATCGCCGACTCGGAGCCCGAACCCCTGAGCGAGCGAATAACCTCGCGGCCAACCTTTGGAAAACTTATTCGAGTTGTCCTCCTCCGCGATTGGCACCGCACTGAAACACGGGCGGTCTTCCCAGTTGATAAACAAAACCAGCGAGGCACCCCCCCCTCTCACACTCTTCAATTTTGTTACCTGATCTGTCCGACCCCCTCAGGCCTCACTACTTTGAGCAACTTGAGCTCCTTCGACCACACTGCCGACACGGGGTCTTTTATGCTCTGGGGCACCTGAAACTAGGTTGATGTCATCGCATATGCGGACGCGCAGAAATACTGTGGTCGCGTGTCCCAATAACCAATAGATTGCATGCATAATATTTGCCACATCGCGAAACTTTGCGTATACCGGTCTTTCGGTGGCACTATTCTTGGCTCCTGCACTGCTCCTGCCTCTTTCGGTTGGCTCGGAGGCAAGCCACGTTTTGATAAGGTCAAGCTATTTGTACCTCTAACTGCATGGGCTCGCATCTCATGAGTCGGTTCTGTTGCTGCGTTGTCCTTGCCAAGGAACACCACGCACGGTGCCCTTGCCGGTTCCACGCACGAGGATACGCGACTGGGTTACTGGACGATGGGGTGCTCATGATCATGAGGGTAGCTGGACTAACTGGGCACAACAATGAACGCGGATGACGGCGTTCGTTCGTTACGGGCCGAATGAATAAACGCCTCCTGGGTACAAGATAACGACGGCAACGCTATTGCCACCGACACCGCACGCAAGCTCATTCGTGATGAGAATACTATTTCCTCATAGGCTGTCTACGCATTATGTTTGCAACTGCGCGGTGAGCGAACGGCTCGCCAAATTGCTCTTCCAATACCTATTGGTCCTCTAAGTTACGTGTAGCAAATGATACCCCCACAACACCAGGAGGCGAAGACCTTAGGGACGGCAATTAAGGTGGTGTTTTCCCATCCACGTAACTTAGGTTGGGGAAACACTCATCCCGTTGCTGCACGAAGCGGTGTAGTTTAGTTTTAGTGCTAGAAACTCTCCGACCGCAGTCTTAGTTACAGTACAGGTGGATCTAGCTTTGCGGGAAAATGTTTTAGAGTTGATGCTGGACTCAGTGAGGAGAGTTCGCTCGCGAGATTGATACTCCTGACGTAAAAAGTGGTTGTGCAGGACACGACCTCACAACCCATGCTCATATCTCGATCTAACTTACAGACACGCCGCAGTACACCTCGGACATGGGTATATACTCGCTTAGCATCACCAGTCAAATGGGCAGAAACTCGTGACTCGTACAAGTTGTGCGCTAACAGTAAGGCACAGAGAAAATTACAGGACATATCTGAAGTCCCTGTTTTGACAGTCTGTCAAATCTAAGAACTCCTGTTCGCGACATCCCAATGAACCAGAGTGTGGAATGCATATGTTGATCAGGGGAGAACAAATACGAACCTTTGGGACTTTGACTTCGGTACGGTTTCCATCTTCGTCGGTTGTTACGATATAAACATCATCAAAAGTGTGGTCCGGAGGTTCCGCGTCGCGACGTTTATTCTCACGTGCCAGCAATACCCGGATGGAAAACAACAGGGCCATACATGACAAATAGCAAACGCCCATGATGATCCACGGAACATGGTTGCTAGATACGCATCCAGCGATTGTTATTGGAGATGACAACCCACTCACCGAGGCTTATATTTTTCTCGCCACATGAACGGCCCAGCAGCATTGCCGATACAGTTCGCAGATAAAATGATGGCGTTTGTTGTAACCTTCTTTGTATGTCCAGCGGTCGTTTGTGATACCCATGCAATGGATAAGACCAGGCCAGCGGACCCGATGGCTGATTCACGAGAATTAGATGAGCCGCGTCTTAAGTAAAACCGTCGTGCGTACATACATGTTATCCAAACAGAAAGTAACAACCCGACTTTATCGTGCCAGGGTAGAAGGTTGACAAGGAATACACCGAGGATATTAGGAACGAAATAAGCGATTGCCACCCACGCCGTGCTGTTTGGAATGCGCGACGCAATCGTGACTCCAGATAAAATCGCCATCATTAGTATCGCACCACTCGCACAACCAAGAAGTGTGGTCTGTAACGGATTGAAACCGAAAGATACCACGATAATTTGAAGCTGATTAACGACCGAGCTCGGGATGTTATCGAGGGCTGAAAACAACGCGAAGAGCCATGTCTTCGGGTCCGTCAAGGCTTCAATCATCCTGCCAAACTCAAAACGACGATATAATGATGGGACACAGATGGGACTGACTGTTCCTTTTTGAAGTGCTTGTTCTCAACCCCTGTTTGGTTTACCTTCGAGGTCTATATTGGACTCAGGTTGTGACTGAGGCTGTGAGCAACGCACCTTAATACGCAGAACTGCTTTAACTCTTTCGTCCGGGGTCAAAAACCAAGCGTTTGTCGGGGAGTCTGGGAATAGGAAACTGCCTAGTCGTTAACAGATGATGGGATCGTGAAACGTTAGGGGTGCTCACAAGAAGAGTAGTGCTGTAATGAAGGTAAGCGTCCCTGTGATGATCATCAGCCTAAAGGAAGGTCAGTGTGAATTGGATGTTGGCGAAATGCCGGACCTGGTCGTACCATTGCCACGGTTCAAATCCCCCGGTGTGAATATGCAAAGAGCCAAAGCTGAAGAACCCAGAGAAGATCTGAGCTGCAACATCTATAAGTGTTTCCGGCGAGGCTGAGTAGACACAGAATTCAAACCAGCTCCAATCATCAAATCTGTTAGAAGATAAGGTACAGGGAGTGGTCAGCAACCGATCACACCACTTACACCAATAACCAACACGAGCAGTGTGCTCGCTTCGCGTGTAAAACATGGAGCTGACAATCATGAAGCCCGCTGTGATGGAACCTTCACACATTCCAAGAACGAAACGGACGGCGAAAAGACCGGCGAAATTCTTGCAAGCAGCATGGCTACACAGGGCGATAGCCCAGATGAATATGTTCAGGCTAGAAGCGTGTCGCTTCAGAAGATTACGACTGAGGCTCCCGGCAAAGTGTGTGCAACATGCCTTAGCCATTTTCCAACGGGAAACCTTTGGAGCGCCAAGTTCTGCGGAAATTCGAAGGCGAGAAAACTGAGGAAGAAGATCGTTGATAACCTGATCAAAGGGTGTCAGGCGCTGTTGGGGATACTCCAAAAAGTGAGACGCAACCAATTATATCTGCAAGCCATTTTCTGTTTCGTGACACGCTATGTGATGATGTGAACACATACTGGTTCGTGGTAAGACGAGTATCTTTCCTGAGTGTACATTCAGAAGGCACCTTCTCGTAATCATTATGCTTACCGTATTCCCAGAATTGCGGAGCTTCCGAGGGTCGATTTATCCATGGACTGGATCCTGCGATGACGCAATGTCGGAAGGACTGTCGAAGCTAAAGGACTTGGGGACAAATATACCAATACAATACTGTGGAACACTCTTCAAGTGTAACATCCAACACAGGTTCCAGCACTTACTGCACATAAGAGGCAGGATATGTCTGTCTATTTTCCTCCTTCGTTCGAATTTGTGAGTCCCAAGTAACGCCCCACATACTGCACCTACCTAATTCTTAAGGACTCCGTCTGGTCTAGTGGTGGGTGGACGCCGGAGACTAGATGTGCACCGGTATCGACCTGGTAAGAATCGATGGACAGGCGAGCACGCTTCTCATCACTTTTCTCGCTCAAAGGGTCCATCTCTGCGAAAAGACTAAGGGGTGAGGGGAGCAAGGGTGAGGGGGCGTGCGAGGATATAGGGAGGAATCAGAGGATTTATGATGTTTTGGGGGCCTCTCACGAGGTCAAAGGCCTAATTCCACGACACTGAGTCAAGAGATCATGAGCTGTTTGCGTACGTTATGCACATGGTTCTGAGACCAGCAAACCGGCCCAATTGATACCGCTACTAGGCCTAGACGATGATCCATGGCGATTGTGCGGGTTCAAATTGGGTAATCGATGAACAGGTGAAAGGTACGTACCTGGACTGTCATTCCACTAAGTAGTACGGTGCCGTACCACATTGACACCGTCATGATGGTGGCAATATCTAACTTTGCACAGGTCATCCCACAAACGACCCTTGTATCGACTTCTTCCATAGACAGGTCCAGCGCCTTCGTGACTCCGCCATCGACATCGCAAGTCGCACTCGGCCTACGATACCAGTCAGCCTCGTTCAAGGCCCCAATTGTTGGGCAAGGCGAACTCTGGAGCTGTCGAAAGCAGGGATTGAGTGCATTCCTTTCCATGGGCCGACTACCCAACGTCGTCCGCTACCGCATCATATCCCTTCCTCCTTTTCTCGATTTGATCACAACTCCACGTACCAGAATAAGAGTCGCCAAATTGACAGCAGCGCCTGGCATCACCAGAGTATCTATTAGGAACATCCACGTGTCCTCCCGAGCCTGCACCGAGGTGAACAAGGGGTTGGTCAGGCTTCCATTTTCGCCTTCTCGGCGATGATCGTCCCCAAATCATCGACGTAGTCGGGAAGAAAGGAAGACGGAACCTATATCCTGCAAGCCTACTAGTCAAGTAACTTTTGGGTCCAGTATCAGCTTGCGAGGAAGCGAGTCTCGGAGAGTTGGTGCTATGGGTTAATACTGGAACGGCATTGCGCGTCGAACAATAAGGCGAGCATAGTACAGAATGGATCTAATTTCGTTCCGTTCCTGTAGCAAAATAGGGCAGTGTTTACAATAGGATTCTGGTCCACAACGCGCTGTGGCATCGATTGTATATCGCAGTTGCTGGTTCGATATAGAGCGGATGGGTGATGGTCCAAGCACACATATTGAAGCTGAGCTTCGTGCAGCTGTCACCTAGACTTTTCGTGTAGGGTAAAGGTCGAGAGTCGTAAGGGAACCTTGCAAATTGATTCACGGCAACTTGCGATAATACTTGCCGGTCACGTGTCAAGACTTGAATGAAGTCATTAATCCTCAGCTTGGGTCTCCGTCCACAGCAAAGCTTCATTCACAATTCGTTGACCTACTCCAAAGTCTCCTGCTACGTCTACTAGGATGTTCTGATGCCATTAGCTTTAAATTGTCCGCAAGGCCATACTATCTCGCCCAAGAAAATTATCCCAGCGGCAGCAGCCCATTCACACAAGCCTGAGCGCACTCGACACGACGCCAGCACGACGCATCCATTGTGGAAGCAGGCGCCTGTTTCTAAGATGTAGTAAGAGTTGATAACATCCGTCTACTTACTGATAATCACGGAGGCCGACCAATTTTAATACTATACGAAGCATCATTATCATTTCTTCCCAGTCGTGGCGTACTAATTGCAATCAGTACTCACAAGAGACAATCTAAAGAATTCCTACTAGGCGCCTCTCAATCACAACCATTACCAGGGAGGAACGGACAATAGTCAGCCCGTTAATCCAGTCCCACCGGCTGCTAATCTACTTCCTCAGTACTGGAAAGACCACTACAAAGAACAGACCGCTCGCGACAATAAGAACAAAATATGCTCGTATAGCACCGAGCACGTCAAACACATAGGCAATCGGACTCGCGCGCGGCTCACCGCGCGCCAGGTCAGCGTCGACAATCGTGAACGGTGGGACAACGCCAGGCAGCGCCGCTGCGGCGCGGAGACCAGACGCAAAGCCGTCCTCGTGGAACCCGTATTTGGTCCACGCGGTGCCGACCGCTAGAGGTGGCGCGGGCATTAAGCCCCACGAGGCGGCGTGCGGCATGCACACCGTCTCCGGAAAGCACTGGATGCGCGAAGGCATAGCGGCCAAGGACGTGCTTGGGAGAAGGCGGAGTGGGAGGGTTCAGTGTCACGAAGAGGTGGCCGTGTTTCTCGGCTGGGAGGGACTGGATATCGTTCATCCAGTCTGTTCGGTTCGGATCCAGGTAAGAGCGTCGGTCAAGGTTAAATTCACGATGGGATCAAGAAGAAGACGCGGAACGTACATGATCTGTTTCGAAGATGCGGCTGTGAATGGGAATGGGGCTGGTAGGCAGGCAGAGGTAACTTACACAGCTACTCGTGGGTCCTCTTTCTTCTCAGCGCCCCACTTGTCGAATGCTGTCCGCTTGATATAGTTCCAGCTAGACCATGCGGAGCGTAAGCGAGGCATCAGCTAGCAAGCCTAGGGATTAGCCACCATTTTCCTGGGCAGAGAGTGGAGAGAAAATCGACACTTACGCTCACGTCGGAGTGTAGCCAGACATCGTTCTTGCTCCAGCGGTATACACCGAGAATTTCTCGCTCCTCAGGTGTTGCCCCACCGCCTGCATCGAGGATGCGCAGTGCGTCGTCCGTATGGCACGCGAAGATGATGTGGTCGAACGTTTCGCGCTTCCCTGTGGCCGTCACGAGTGTTGACTTGCCTTCGCCTGACGAGACAGCTTGCACGGGCGTTGAGAGGTGCAGCTGCTCAGCTGGCAACTTGGAAAGGATCGAGTCGACATACTTCTTACTGCGATAGGGGGAAAAGGAATCAGAATGAGGATGCGACCCTGTAAACATTCCTCACCTGCCACCTTTAACGGTAAGCCATATAGGTTTTGAAGTGATTTGCAAGAAGTCATGGTTATACAGAAAGCGAATTAGGGTCTTGGCCGGGAAGTTGGTGACGGTTACGTCCGGCGGGGTGCTCCATACTGCAGCCGTTATGGGCTAAATCAATGAACAACTGATTCGTGACGGTAAGGAGATGGTGGGTGAGAGAGCACGCGTACAATCAGGCAGTTGTCCCGGAACTCCGTTGAATACCCCTCTCTCTTTAGGTACTCCCCAATGGACGGGTTGCCTTCTTCGCCAAGCACGCGTATTGCAGACGTGTTGAAACGCGCAACGTCGAACAGCATGCGCCACATGCCGAGGTCGAAGACGCGGCTGGGCTTATTGAACATGCTCCCCAGGCTCTGAGAGGACCACTCGAACGCGCCACCATCGCTCGAGACGCTGAGCGTCTGCTCGGTCGTGATCACCTCGACACGTGGCTTGCGCAGCTCGAGGAACCGGTGAAAGTTGGGGTATGTCGGGGGGTTGAAGACAATCTGCGATGGGCGAGAGGTCAGATGGCCGCGACGATAACAAGGTAGGTAGGGGTGTGTGCTGGTGGCCCTGAACACTGGACGCTTACAAAGGCGCTAATGGGTCTCGTGAGTATACGAGTGAAGACTCTGTTCAAGTATCGACGTACCTGTCTACGTCGGTGGGCACTTTTCCTGGCTGAGCGACGTGTACAGTGTGAGCATGGCCTCCAGGGCGGTCTTCGGCCTCGTAGAGGTGTACTTCGTGTTGAGAGTGCTCATTTAGGAGCTGGAGATGGGAGATTAGTCTAGCGATACAGCTCCATGTCAAGAGAATCAAAGAAGGCATACCCAGGTTGCGGCGAGACCAGTCGTGCCAGAGCCAATGATTGCGACGCGCATATCGTTAAATTGTTTTGATATCGATACGAGAGATGTGTACCCATTCTCGTGCACGCCATGGTTGTTCGTCGTTGTTTATATACAGGAATCGATCATTACATGCATGAATGCGTGAATCATTGCATGTATGGCATGCCACCATAAAAACGGGCGCCTCACGTCTACGAAAAGACCCCATTTGTAGTGTTGCCACGGTCCGAGTTTTTTTTCACCATTTAGAGAAATACTGGCTGAATACAGTATGGTGCTCCAAGACTCCAAGTCGCCGTTTGCAGGATTTAGCCGATTTAATTGGGATACATACATCGCAAATTACCCATGAGCGATCGGTTATTGTGGTTCAATTGCTCTAACGCGTCATACAGGTGAATAGTCTGCATCGAATCAAGATAGATGATAATTTATTTTTTTAGCCTTGGACCGCTTACTGCCCCTTGCAGCTTTGCTCCCTCACCTTCCGCTTCCCATCCTTCTCTTTTTATTTGGCGGGCTTCTTGGTGCCTGCACGGACGCGCTCTTCGCTAATGTTCCTCATCAATATCGACCGTAAGCCAACAAGGGTGGTCGAGTAATGCTCAGTTGAACACTTTCTCCTTCACTAGGAAATCAACCAGTCTTTCCGCAACATGGCGTGGCAGCCCGCAGCTGCCGAATAAGTCAAAACCACGGGCTCACAGACACTTCTGAATAAAGCCTCTCACTCAACGGGATCAACCCACTTCGATTTGGTCAGAACTTGTCACGTCTGGCTGCTCGAAAATCGGTTTCGCTTCTTCCCATGGCCACGCTGTGGTGGGGACTTGAATACCTCCCCCTTCCTTTTCCTATCCTCTTCACACCAGGAAAATGTTCAAGTAGTTTCCGGGTTTCCGCTGGTTTCCGAGGTTCCGGAAATCTGGAAACCTGGAAAGCGAGGTAGTCAACCTACACTAATTCCACGTAAATTCACCACATAAACTGTAGCTTTCCATAAGTTTCCGAGTTTTCCGTGCTGTGTGGATTCGTGTGGACTTGTCAGGTTTCTGGAAAATGGGACATAGGTTTCCAGGTTCTCGGGTTCCCGTCCTCCTTTTCTGCTTGCCTATTCTCATCGTGAGCTAGGAAAGTGACACCATGCCAGATAACGGACATAGTTTTTTCGCAAATGCCTTACAACTCACTTGAGGACAACATACTCGCGAATAAGCTTCAGAGCCGACTTAGGTCTGATCGCCTCAAGGTAGTCGCAGCCGAGCAGGATGCACAAGTCAATGAATTGAGACATCTCCACCATGTCCTTCAAGGAAAAGCTGCAAATTAATTTCACTCATCGGCTCTTTCTTCGCTTCTGAGAAGGTGAGATGCCAGTAGAGAATTGGGGTATTAGACGTGAGCATATCCATGTCTCCTGATCCTGCCGCATACACCTGTGCCTTTTGTGGCTTAATGATCAATCATTAGAGGTAACGAAAATACCTTTCCGCCGCGGGCGAGTTCCGCACACTAGGCCTCTGCTTCCGAGGGTGCCTTTGGAGCAATTGGCATCGGATGGGAGAAGCGAAACGTTGAACCATGCTATTACAACTGGGATACCCATAAGCTTCAGTAGCCTGCGGCATTCCTCATTGTGTTCACGAGACGAGTTACTTTGACTGTCCGTCGCGAGAAACGAACCACCTCTTCTGTTGTGCCTACGGAATGTATGCGTGGCGGTCTCTTGGTAAATGGGGACTAGGGGAAAACAAACCAATGTCCTCGGCCTCCTCTCCGTCCGCTTCCGCTTCTTCACTCCCTTTAAGACGCTTTACTGGCTACAATTCTGGTGCCATTAGCCCCAATGCAGTATGTGCTGAGAGGAGCTGTTGACACGCACACCACCGGCCCCAAGTTGTGGGAGTTTGCCGTCGAGAACGTACGTGGGATAGATCCCGTCTTCGGCAAACCGGATAGTGCGATAGTAAAACGGACATCGACCCATCAATACCGGCTGCGACCAAAGAGGTTCTTTATATTGTGCTCCTGTGTATTGCTAGGGTTCGCCGTCACGTCAGATGGGGTTAGAGAAGAAACGCGGAGAAACCACGAATAATCCTTCGGGGCGTGTTCGGATATTAGAGCTGTAAGACCTTTGATACCTATGGCGCGGGAGAGCCTTGAAAACGTCGTCGTGCTTGTACTATCGTAGGAGTGATTTCGGGCCAGGCGACTGCCAGGCGAGATCGTGTGGCAAACTTGAACAAACGCCCGTTGCCCCGCTTTACAGCTTCACCTTCACCGTCGTCCACGCTTACAACCCTTGCATGTCTCATCTCATACCTTCCGTTAGTAGCATTCAGTCCACTGAAAGAATCGACCAGTGTGCGCAGACTTATATGTCCCAATACTGGAGGTATGTGCCCCTTTGCTGTTGTTTGTCAACAGCAAGTCCCTCAGTGAAATATGCGCTACACCTGTAATCCATCCCACACAGCGCACCTATCCACGTCCTCGACGACGACTCCCTTCTAAACATTTTTCGTCTCTATCGGCCAGCTCTTTTAGATGGAGACGAAAACGTTAATGATCGTATCATATTGGGAAGGAAATGGCACCGTGAACGCTGGTGGTACAAGCTCGCACACGTCTGTCGAGGATGGCGATATCTCATACTTGGATCCGCATCCCACCTCGGTCTTTGCCTCCTTTTTACACATGACACGCCGGTAGCGGTAGCAGACATGCTAGCCCATTCACCTCCCTTTCCGCTCCCGATCATTATTGATCATTTTGACTACGGCATTTGGTCACATGATCGACATGGAATAATGCTTGCCCTCCTGCACCGTAATCGTGTGCGCAGGATCCGACTTACTGGGCACATTCCGTTTATTGAATGGCTCATCGTGGCCATAGACTACGAATTTCCGATGTTAGAATACCTATGCATAACACTGAAGGACAATGCGGCCTTGAAATTCCCCAGGACATTTCAAGCACCCCAACTACGCCACCTTGTATTGGCTAACCTCGCCTCTTCCATCGGATCTCCACTACTTACAGGGGCCACTGGCCTCGTCACACTCTCGCTTCAATATATCCACCCATCGGCCAACTTCTGCTCAAGCGAATTACTCCAACGGGTTTCCCTCATGCCTCAACTTGAGATCCTTAGGATTGAGTTCCACTCCTCTGTTTCTCGCCGCGAACTTGAACATGAACTGTCGCACATTCCAAACAACTCATATGTCACCCTTCCTAACCTACGTTTATTCGGATTCGGAGGTCTTAGTTCGTACTTGGAGGCATTCCTTTCTCAGATCACCGCCCCTCGCCTGGAGGCGCTCCATATCGCGTTCTTCGATCGACTGACCTTTTCTATCTCATGCCTCTTGCACTTCATGATCACGTCGAAGGATCTCAGGTTGAGGAGGGCTCTTCTCTCATTCGATGGCGAGGGAGTTAGGCTGTGGGTATATCCCCTCGAGACGCCCGAGTCCATTGCTTTTGCGTTGCGCGTTTATAGCAGACACCCGATATCTGCTGCGGCGCAAATTTTCAACGCTTTCCGCCCAGTATTTTCTCCAGTAGCTGATCTCACTCTTGAATACGAGGGACACAGGTCGTCGACGGGGTGGCAAAACGAAGCCACTCGCATTGAGTGGCGTGCACTTCTGAGGTCGTTCAACGATGTGAAGATCCTTCACGTTGCTGATGGCCTTATTAGAGAGGTGTCTCATTCTCTACTATTTAATGGTGGAGAGCCCCCCATCGACCTTCTCCCAGAGCTGAAGAAGCTCTCATACTCTGCCAGCCGCAACCGTGATAAAGCATTCGCGAAATTCATGGATGCCCGCCAGAATGCAGGTTGCCCTGTAACCCTAGTCCATCACCTCGAACGCACAATACCCAGGTCTTTGTGAGTCGTAGCTCACAGCGGATGGCAAACCTCGGAGAAATCATGAAATCACTGTACTTGGAACACGACTCCAATTACGTCTTACTCCCAACACCGTGGCAACGTGGTTGTAACCTTCTCGGTCGTTTAAATCATGTGGAAACATACAACCCGCACAGATGCCAGTAGTAGCCATGGGTTTGTTCGAGCTAGCACAGACACATGACCGGTATTTTCTATCTCTTTTCCCCTGTGTATTTATTTTTTGGCTCATTACTTCTTCAGCTACGCTTCTTCTTCCCTAGCTTTGTCCGGCTTCGTTAACTCGCCGTGCTTACGCGGCGTTATACCAGCCTTCTCCGAGTTGCAGCTTTCGTGGTGCTGTACTCGACTCATGACCCACAGCAGCCAGCACGACAGCCGCGGCCTATACGCACACACTCTTTTCATTACTCTCTGCCACGACGCCCGCGACGGCCCCATCTCTATCTTTGCAGATAAGCTCCTGTGCGGGCGCATCGAACCACATCTCGACACCTGCGCGAGGGCGGAGCGATGTACAGCGTGAGGGCCATGCTGCCCCGTAAAACTGCTCCGCAGCGTACGGCTCGACATTGAGGCGGAATGAGAGCGCCGGCGGGATGCCCTCGACTCAACGAGCGGGAGGAGGTCCGCAAGGCCCATGTGTACGGTCCGGCATTGCGCCTGTGGTGAAGAAGCCGTTGCTACCGGCCCAAGTCTCGATGCATTTGTCGAGGAGCAGCACGCGCGTGCAGCCATGTTTGGTAGCTGAAAGTGCGGCGCAGGAGCCGGGGTGCCCTGAGTCGACGACGACGCAGTCATATTGATGTGTCGGAGGAATCAGTTCGGACGTTTTTGCTCAGTGGTTTGCCGAAAGGGTATGTTACAAGAGGGGGCAAGAACTTTGATGTACGGCTTGGCTCTACGATATTCACATTGTGCAACTCCAAATATCGCATGTACCACCCGCGGCTCGGCCTATATAGTATTGTCCTCAGCCCCCACAGAAGCCGGCGGGCATACACTTTCATCCCGTATGAATACGGCCCTTAACCAAACTGGAAATAGCAACCATACATCAGAAGGTGGAGGGATTGACGGCAGTGTAACTTCCGTCCACCACGATCTCTTGGCCATTGGTATAGCATCCCGCTGGGGATGCTAAATATATGACTGTACCAGCAAGCTCACCGGCCCTGGGAAACAAGGGTTAGGTGGAGGAAGAATTCTGCACAACAGAGACGAAACTTACGTTCCAGGTCGCCCAGCTGGCACGGGGAGTAAGCTTTGGGCGACCCTTGCCATCTGTTCCGGCCCCTTAATCGCATCAAATGTCATTTCAGACTCGTACACGCCCGGGGCGATGGAGTTTATTCGGACGGGGATGTTCTTGAGGGCTAACTCAGTCGCGAACATTTTGGTGAGATGGGTGGCGGCTGCTTTCGAGCTGTTATATGCGAACTTGTCTTCGAGGGTCAACATTGATCAACCACAGCGATACACTGAAGATGTGCTCACGTGTCTCTGCGCAATCTTTAAAATTCCACTGATACTCGTAATATTGATAACGCTGGACGTGTAGCCTTCGATATCTCGACTGCCCTTGTCGAGCAAGCCAAGAAAAGCCGACGTCATGTAATAGATAGAGAACGTATTGATGTTGTAGAGCGCAGTCCATGCATCCGGGCCGTCGTCGTTGAAAAGAGCAGTCCCGATACTCTCAGCGTTGGCATTTTCAGGTGCCTGAGGATTGTTGAGGAAAGGTACAAGAGGACCCGAAACACCAGCGCTAAGAGTGTGGATAAGATGGCCGTGTCAATGAGTTGGTCAGCATACATACTTGTTGACCAGAATGTGCAATTTCCCCTCCTTTTCTTCAATAAGTTTTTTAGCCTCGAGGATGCTATCTCGATTCGAGACATCAAGGGAAAAGCTACCACGACAGAAAGTCATGTAGGGTTATGGACAAACGCGACAAGTGATCGCACGTACGGGATGATAGACCCTTTGTCGTATGTTGCCCATTTGTCGGCCACGCTGTCTAGGACTTCCTTGCGGCGACCTCCAATATATACCTTGGCGCCGTTGGCGGCGAGCCCTTCGGCGATCATGAGGCCGATGCCCGTCCCACCGCCAGAAACGAGGGCAATGCGGCCACGGAGGTCAAAAATAGTGGAGGTTTGAAGGTCTGGTGCCGAGGACATGGAGGTGGATGAGTAGTTGGGCCAGGACGGGCGTAATTTCTCTGCCATGAGCCATGGGAACCCAATCTCATCACATCGCAATCGCAAACGAGGCACTAAAAGCGCTTAGTGCTCGCTTGTTGAACTCGTGCAAGTTCCAGATGCGGTCCGTCAGCGGTCCGCTCGTTCGTGCACCCTGTTAACCCTCGCTCCTGTTACGACCTGACAACCTACTCACGATGGATGAAGAGCAAGCCCTGGAAGCGCTATCCAATGTTATTTCCGCCCTAGCAGACACGCCGTTCGACTTATCTCTCCATGTACAACACATTCAACTCGCGGCTGCGACCGGCATGGACGATCAAGTCCATGATGCACGCGAGACACTGACGGCCTATTATGCCTGCGGCGACGACGTATGGCTGCCACTCATCGAAGACAAGAAGAGTTCGGTGGACATTGACACGATAGATGACGTTTTATCTGTGTTGTCGGTATACAAGCGAGCAGAAAACGATTATTTGTGTACGCCCGCTCGCTGCAACTCAATTGCGGAACGCTCTTGCTTGACTTGACATAGCCATCCCGTTGCTTCAACAGCATATCGACTTCCTGATCGACAGATACTCCCATTTCTCTTCGTCAGACGTGAATCCCCTCTTACCTGACGACCCGTTTTCTATCGAGTGGACGCGGGAGGCGCTGCGCGCAGTCGTCGCCCGGGGCATCGGTCATATCACCCTGGTTAGTTTGTCGCACATCATATCCTGATGGCATCTGATACATGTAATTATATCAGGGCCAGTCGTTATGGAATGCGCACCGCGATTGGGAGTTGGACAATCTTTCGAATGTACTGCTGGATGAGAGGTGGGTACTGAATTGATAGTTTCCTTTTGCACCTAGTCTTATATCACCCTACAGGCCGGCGGCAATCGTGGAAATTGAAGACATGTACCTCGAGCGTCTCCAACAGTGCCATTCTAGTACGTCGTGCCCTCGTAGATGAATGTACTCCTTTTGAACCTTTACAGCAAACGAGGAGACCTTCCAATCATATTCAACCTTCACCACAAACTACAAGGCACCACAGGCATACGAGACCTTACTCATAAATGCGACAAAGATTCGGGGGAAGGCTACAAAAGCGTTTGAATGGCGCGAGCCATACGAAGCCGCCCTAGTAAGTGACCACCCATTTCTCGGCGTCCTGCGCGTCGAATGTACGTGATGGGTATTCACAAGGTCGCCTAGGAGAAATCCGGGAACTCCCTTTATGCTTACCAAAACTACGTCTCTTATGAACTCCGCGCGAAGCGACCAGATCTTACTATTCTCTCAAACATCCATGAACGCGCAATTGCAGAAGCAGCGAAGCGCCGTGCGTCTGGTGAGGCCGGCGCGGAGGATGCGTTGCGGTTGTGGTGGGCCAGCTATGTCGATTGCATGGTGTGTGATTTGGTTACCCAAACATCGAGACCTGCTTATTCCCCACGACCTGAAAGAGACGCAACGATGCGCCCCCAGAACAACAGTTATCTTTATTTCAGCGTTCCGTAAGGAGCGTCCCCGCCAGTAGTGAACAGTGGGCTAAATATACTCGCTTTTTGGTGGGGTAGCATCCTTATGCGTCAAAGTGGGACCCCTAATTCTTTCTTAGGAAACGAACAGCGAGTTGGTCGACGAAGGAAAGGGAGAGCCTATCTCAGGTATGTGTCCTTTTCGTTGTGGCCTATCCCTAAACAACAGTCTTTCAGTCCTCTATGACAAGGCTTTTGCAACCAAGTTGTTTAAGAAGGATGTCGAGGGCATGATTTCTCTTTTCCTGGCCCGTGCTGGATTCGAGCGTCGCATCTGCTTTGCGAGCCTCGAGGATGAGCAGCCCACTGACCCTGAGTCTTCGCTCGCCGAATCTGTCGTGGCTCAACCTTTCCTTGAACCCCAAGACCGGTTATCTGCACTTCTAGGTATTCTAAACAATGGTATCAAGGCCATACGATCAGGTGAGGATGATATCTATGTATGACAAGCCGTCCATTTATCGGTTGGACCAGCATCCAAAGGTGGCGATTCTCGATTTCGCCTCGAACGTTTCCTTTCCACGCTGGTGAGATCGCCCACTTTGCCCAGTCACTTTCCGCTAACACCATCTCTACAGCTTAATGAACTTGGGCAGAGCGACGAGGCAGCAAAAGTGTGGGCCGAGGCTGTGAAGTACAGCAAGACTGCCCACATCCCCCGGCTCGAGTACACAAGAACGCTCGAGTACGCTATCCGATTGTCCATTCTTCGGTAGGCTGATCACGCCAGCAAGGCATCAGAGAAATTACGAAGAGGCAAGGAAGGCGTTCGCAAAGGCAGCCAAATTTCAACTCGACCTCGACTGGCCAGAGATGCTTTGGGAAGCTTGGCTTACCTTTGAGCATAGCCACGGCACCGTGGAAGAAATTCAAGATGCAATCGACGTTGTAGGGCGTTCCAGGGTCCAGGTAGAGGCTCGCCGCGCCAAGGTACTGAATCTCTCCTGCTGGTCCTCGTACGCCCTGCTGAAGGTGCCACCAACAGGAGGCAGAGCAGGCAGGTTATCAAGCTATGCAAGTCGTGGCGGAGCAGCAGGTTGCGTCTGTTCCAGTCCCTGAGGTCATTGAGGCCCCACGCGAAATCGAGACACGGATGGACATCGATCAGGAGGCTAGTAATGCAGCTAGTGGCGTTAAAAGGAAGGCTGAAGAAGAGCCCTCGGATGAGAGCAAGAAAGCCAGAGTTGGTGCGTGCTCCCTTGCTAGTCGCTCGCGACAACACCTATTGAAATCGAGCAGAACAACCCCAAACCCTCAAGCGGTTCGCTCTGCTTTCCTATTTCCCCGATGCGTAACTAATGTTCGTGCGGTTCTGTAGAGATCGGGAGAATTGCACAGTCTTTGTTGGTGACCTTCCGTCGGAAACTACAGAGGACGACTTGAATAAGCTCTTCAAAGACGTCTGTATTGTTTCATCCCTTTCCCGACTCTTTCTGACTTGATTTTCAGTGCGGTAGTATTCGTGAAATCAAGACCACCCCGCTGCCGAACATGGTTGTTGCCACTGTCGAGTTCGTTGTTCGGGATAGTGTACCCGCAGCGCTTACAAAGGATAAGAAACGAGTTCATAATCACGAAATAAGTGTCCACCGAGCATGGGAGTCAACTCTCTATGTGACCAACTTTCCGGAGAGCGCAGATAATACCTGGATTCGGAAACTCTTTGGGCAGGTGAACGGCAACTGATCATCTAATCGGAGGGTAGGTACTGACGTACATCCAGTATGGGCACCTTTTCGACGTTCGATGGCCAAGCAAGAAGTTCAAGAGTACGAGGAGATTTTGCTATGTCCAATACACGTCTCCAGTACGATTTTGTCTTGAGTTCCTGACTGTTGGTCATTAACGCTTGTCGCCCGTAGACGGCAGCGAAATTGGCATTGGAATTGCACAGCCGGGAGCTCGAGCCAGGTCTCAGTCTGAACGTCTACATATCGAATCCCGAGAGAAAGAAGGAGCGAACCGACGCAGACGCAAATGATCGGGAAGTATATGTCGCTGGGTTGAGCAGGTATGCGACAAAGGAGGATCTAGAAAAATTGTTCCGAACTGTGAGTTCCCGTTTACGTACGTAAACCATCCCCCACTAACAGGTGTTAGTACGGCCCTGTGAAAGAGATACGAATGGCTTTGGATGCCGACAACCACTCAAAAGGATTCGCCTTTGTTGAGTTTGAAGAAGAGGTTAGATCCTTTTGTCAGGACCCTTATCTACTCGACTCTGACTTGCTGTCCCTATGTAGAGAGATGCCACAAAGGCCCTTGGTGCTAATAACTACGAACTCAAGAAGCGCAGGATCGCTGTGACGCTATCTGACTCCCGTGTGCGCTCTCGACGACGGTGCGAAATAATTCCTGACGATTGAAACCGTGCTAACATCTGATCAGGGAACCTGAGACTGGACTTAGCAGAAAAGCGGATGTGCTCAATCGATCACTGCGGATCCGTGACCTCCCAGATGGTACCGAAGAGGGTCTTCTCCAACAGGCTGTCGAGAAATTCGCACCTGTGAATCGTCTGGAGGTGTTTACAGACAAGCACGAGGCAGTGGTCGAGTTTCAGTCGGCGGCGGATGCCGCGCGGCTGCTCCTACTACCTGACCCCCTCGAATTCAACGGCGTGCGGCTGCGATTCTCTGAGGGTGAGGACGTGCCAACGAAGGCCCGAAATGCACCGGTGGCTGCAGGTGGGATGTTCATCCCACGCAATGCCGCATCGAGACCTCGTGCGGGATTGGGTCGGGCACGAAACCAAGCTCCAGCTGCCAGCTCGTCTGCAGCCCCTGGAACGACGTCAAAAGCACCTTCTGGAGATAATGCGCCAGCTAAGGGTAAGGCCCAGGACGACTTCAGAAAGATGTTGCTAGGCAGAGAGTAGTGTATTATCTTGCGAATATCTCATGTTCCTCTGCGATGTGATGAATGCCACGATTCCACCATTTGCAAATTAAGCGAGATAAAATTAGATTGGGAAGCGCCTACGGTACCCCGGTCCGTGAGCCCGGCATGCATCGTGTACGACACCACCACCACCATCAGTCACCAGCTGCCCCCTAATCGCGACCGCACCTCTGCTTGTTCTGTCTGATTAGGAAGCACATGGACACGGCCGAATTTCAAGAGAGCAACTCCATAGCGTTTGAATGGACGCTCCGCGGCTTGAAATCCCTGTTTGAGTCAAGGTGCGTCTGGTTGTCATGTCCCTCGAAAGACGCAAGAACTCACCCCATTTCAGTAAGGGCGAAACGAAATCGAAAGTAACGAAGAGTACGAAGTTTGGTGGGGGACGGTGGCAGGTGCGTCGTCTCGCGCGTTCCTACTACTCTCTGCATTACCCGGATCCGATGATCGCGCCAGGTTCTGTTTTATGCGAATTCGGGTCCTCCATATACCTCCACCGACACCGGCAGTGCTAACTCAAGTGGATATGTGAGCTTGTTCTTGTCGTGTGAGGTGCGTCGTGTGTGTTTTTTCAGCCTGAGGTGAAGTCCTCATATCTGGAAATCAGCCCACCCAGGAAGAGAAGGATGCTGCGTACAACGGAAGGTGGGAATATCATCGACAGCTCATGCCTTGTCCGACTGATGTGTTTATTTCATTAAAGATGGGTCCGTGAAGGACTGTATCGATTCACTTTCGAGTTGCACAGGTCGTCTCCTTCACAAGGATAAGATATCATCATATACTGAGCGATATGTTCAGCTTAAAAAAGAAAGAACTTTTTAATGTCAAAGAAGCGCACAATCATTCATTTTCCCACGCTGTATGTCGTCTGTTTTCGTTGTTTACCGTGACTTTGGTTAACGGCGCCCAGACAGCGAACTGGGGATGGTATTATGAGCCAACCATCCTTTTGACAGCCAAAAATGACACAGCTATAGGGCTCAATTTGCACGCAGGGATGCAGTATACTATACAAGGAGCATCGTGAAAGCCAACGACGCGTTCGTGATTACCTGCACGATTAGCTCAACGCCCGGAGCGCCGACACCGTCCCCGTTGATCTACAAGTCCCTTGTTCCCAAGGATCTGCTGGAATCTGTCGGTGGGCTGCTGGATGATCCGCTCTATTCAGATATAGAGTTTGTTCTTCCGTCTCGGAACCCCCGCGTCCCCACTCCGCGTCGAATCTACGCATCGAAACGGCTGCTCAGCCGCGCGGACTACTTCGACTCCAGTATGTCTCTTTCAAGTACGTTGTAGTCGCGTCTGACACGATTGTTCCAGTGTTCAATGCCGGTTTTGTCGAAGCCTCCTCTGATCAGTTCACCTTTGAGATTACAGGCGACTCCAGCTTGGACAGCATCGACGCTACGTCCGAGTACACGGCCCTTGGCGCTCACCCCGAAGACTCAGACGAAGAAGATGAAGCCTATGACCCTGGGGAAGCCGACGGCGATCCGCCCAACTCAGACCCCGAGCCTGAAGACGTGTTTGAAATGACACGTGACCTGCTCGAACCCGGTGTTAGTGTCGAAGTCGAGTTGCCGGCAGATGGCGACGAAAATGGTGAAGGAGAGGATGGCAAAGTACGCAACGTCAGGCAGAAAGTAGCCCATCCCTCGAGTCCGCGGGCCAGCGAAGTGCAGATTATCCCTCGCGGCGTAGCCCCCGTCATGGAAAGGGAGGTTCCAGGCCCACCGAAGTTACGCGTGGTCGTCAAAGACGTTGCATATGCGACATACCGTGCTGTTCTATATTACGTACATCCCTTCGCTTGCCTTGCCTGCCTTCCTTTGATCATATTGTCTTTCAGCTGTATACGGACCGTATCCGTTTCGCACCGTTGTCCTCATCCTTCCTCTCATCATCTTCGTCTGGGACGAGCTCCGCGGAAACACCAAACGATAGTCAGGGTAGCCTTGGTTCTACCACCCGTACAGGGCCAGGAGAAGTACTCTCTGGTGCCAGCTCGAGAAGGGAATGGATACAGGATTGGGTACGTGGAAACCCTGGACAAACCTTGCCGTGCTCGGCAAAAGCTGTATACAGACTTGCAGACAGTGAGTAAAACTACTTGTCTCGGCCTTATACCAGGGGGTTGATGCCGTCTATTCTTCGCAGAGCTCGGGCTTGCGGAGCTAAAGTCCCGGGCATTTGACGTGAGTAGTCCTTGTTCCCCTTGAACTAGCCGTTTCCTTGACGCTCGCGCAGCATATCACCAAGTCGCTCACGGTGGAAAATGTTCCCTACGAGGTCTTTTCGACTTTCTCAGCGACCTTTGAAGTTGTTCGAAAGGTGGAATTATTGTGATCTAGGTCGTTGTAGGGTACACGGCGGCTGACGACCCCGAATAGGTGGAGGTAAAGTACTTCCTTGACCACTGGACGGAGATTCGAGGTTCGGACGCTATGCGCAATGTGTGGCACCAGATTCGTCTCGGAAGACATCCCGGTTTCGAGGAAGGTCCGTACATGACTTCTCCATCATCCCAGTCCTCGAATTGACCAAACGGTTAGTATGGCCTGTCATCGCGACGCACCTTGAGTTCAAGCCACAGAGTAGTGGTGCGGCGAGCAGTGACAAAGAGGACTCTAACAGGCAGGCGTGAGGCGAAAAGGTGTGGCAAACTTACGCTTTCCACAGTTCGTTGCGCAGTAGACGAAGGTGAAATCGCTTTTACTTTTTTGTTAAGTTGTCTTAGGACCCGACTGTGTGTACGATAAAAGTGCATCGTGAAGAGCTGTAGTTTGAGCCTTCATCCCGGGTAAAATGGTATTGTCCGTGTATCAGGCATTCGAGAAGGCGTCTAGGGCGGCCTCTAATAGGAACAATCGTCAGATGCAAGACAATAAGCTTATCTCTTGAAATCGTGTAATGACCTTGCTCTAACCTTACTTGCCAAACTGTTGCATTCTACAGGTGTTTAGCTGTCGGTTATTTACAACGAACCGATTCCAATTTCCAAGGGACCACGATTCCAAGTTGCCCTTTCTCGTTTCTGGGGTGAGGTGCCACAGAGACATGTCAAGTGGTCGTATCTATGTTCTCCGGTCCTATTGCATACTACCGGGCCTTGTAGTGGACCAACGATCATTATGTTAGGGATAACTGAGTGGTCCCAAGTGTCACATATTGGATCCCTGATTTTGAGGTGCCTTGTGAACCACTGAGACTCGGACAGACTCGAAGAACGTTGACCATGACAACGAGAGGGCTGGTATATACCCATAGGCCCCAGGAGTTGTTATTATTCCTCAATGATCCTGGCTGTTCGTCACGAATCGTGTGCAGAGTACATGGACGGTAACTTCACCCTTTCAAGCAGTTTTCTACCCATTTCTAGCCACAACACTCGCGCCATCACCCCATTAACATGCGTGAGAGCATATTGACGCACAACACTACGGGCTTGCGCCCTGATAAGTTCACCACCAAAAAAAAACACGATCCCCTTTTCGACAATTCCAGTGGCGCAAGGGAGGGGAGGAGGAAGAATAAGATGAATCGTGATGATTGAGTTTGGGCGTACGTTCATAGTAGAGGATAGAGTAGGAGTATCAAGTCTGAACGGGAGGGCCTCATCCGCCTGAAACGCCAGCATCGTTTGTCTGCGCAGAGCCTTGAGAAATCCAGGTTAGGAATTGGACCAAAACGCGTCAATCGCTACTTTTTCCATGGAGGAAGTTCTTGGTATCGCTCTCCAATGTATTCAGGATCTCGTCAAAGTACGGAGTCGAGAAGAGGATCAGAGGTTAATGCGAGGAAACACTGAGGAAACCCACCTTGAACTTGAAAGTTGAAACCTATGCGAATGACCCTGGGGGCGCGTCTGGTAATAAGTTGTAACTTATGTTTTGATACCCATAGCGGTAGGAGAATCAGGAAGCAGGATGGTGTTCGGGGAGAACATGGACAAGAGGCTGGGCCAGAAGCTGAGGTATTCCTGAAATGGATGCATGATGACCATGACGGCCCGTGAGAGAAGACACCTGCCTCCTTGAACCGCTGCCACCAGGTGCAGTTTTCCCTCCCTCGGCAAAAGGTGGGGCAAGGATGGACAATGTCCCACAAGTAGCGTCGCCCCCCGACAATACCTACACCGTAAACCCACGCCCCACCCAGGCATACCTACACTGTGCTACCTGACATCGCCAACATAAACACGATAGCCCGCAGCCCTGTCAATAGACCCCTACAACTCAATAAATACATGCCTACTAAACACCAACGCACGATCAGCTAGCACCCATAAGTCCTCACTAACGGTCTGGAGGTCGTAAGACCCGTGATGGCGAACGCATCCCCTCCTCTTACGTGCATTAAACCTGACATCCCACTAACACCCATAGCACGCAGAACAACGCATTTCCACCTGTGACGACCAACATGGAACCTGGTGAACCTCCACAACCCCGCACACCCTACCTTGCCCTCACGCAACACAACACTCGCCTCTGGCCCCCCCTCGAAGGAGTCCATACCTCACAACGGCATAACCTCGAACCACTGGGCAATTTTCACAATGCCACTCCACCCTAATGTTTTCACGCTACCCTTCAAAACCAATCCACCCTATTGTCTCCATCGCCGAACTCCTCGCACCGCCACCAGCTACCCCGATCGTCACCAAATAAGTCCAACCGGGGCCCCTGCCACCAACTCATAAACCTTCACTAACCTGGTAAAGGCAACCTGGAAATCCTAGCAGCGAATGGGGGACTCCCAAATAACTAGTCATACAACGCGAGGTTTTTAGTGGGTAGGAGGGTGCTGCAACCTCTGCCCGTATGAGGTAACAGTCCCTCAGCACACCTGGGGCGTGCATAAATTGGGATTTCATCCTCACCCCGGGCTCCAGCGCATCAAATAGGGACTGATGGTAAACATTGTGCTATCTGACACTTAGTCTTCGTAGTTAGTTGCTATCTAATTATTGAGCGCTTTTCCAAAAAAAAAAAAAAAAAGGCTGGACAACCTGCCACGTGATCTCTCCATGATTGTAGATATCCGCAGCGGAACGGAATACACATACAGTACGAGTGTACAGTACGGCGGTACATTACTACGATATATGACATTGTTCAGCACCGTACGTAGGTGCTTCCGTGTTTGTCAAAGTTGTTCTGACATCGATTGTCTACGATAATCAATATCAATCACATGGTGTGAGAATGCCGTTACAACGAGTCTTTGTCTTTGTTTTCGAGGCTGTGACTGTTCGTCCCATGATCACTATCGACGTACAACGCTACACACTCTTCCTGACATCTCGTTGCAGTCCCCATGTCCACAACCAACCCAGCAACTAGCCCTTCTAACGCCAACTTTATCAAGATATTTGAGGCAGCGACAAACGAGTACAGGACCCTCACGGGACAAGACCTATCAACACATCCTTTCTCTGCAGCGCTCGACAACTTCAAGCAGCCTGATGCAATCGTAGATGTATTTCGAAAGCAGGCCCAGGTTTTTGAGAAAGTCTCCAAGGACAATGAGAAGTTAATGGGTTTCTTATCTCCGATCGTCGAAATCCTCTTCACGCTTTCAGTGACTATCGGAGAAATTCCGGTGAGCCTTTCGTCCCTTCTACTGTATATGAAAGAGGTACGATATGTAATATGTTCAGAAACTATCTCCCGCAAAGGCGATCTTTACAGGCGTTGGTATTCTTCTGGGGGTTAAGTCCACTCTCATATTCATTGACGTGAACTCACGCAACGTTCAACTCAGGCGGTGAGGGATGTCACGGCAAGCTATGAACTGCTTGTCTACCTCTTTGAGCGCGTCGATTTTTTCCTCAAGCGGCTCAAAAGTTACACAGCAGTCCGACGACTCTCACCGGAGATGATGGAGTTGCTCGCGAAAATTATGGCCCAGGTTCTTTCTGCCCTCGCACTTTCGACGAAGGTAATGAAGCAGAAGCGAATTAGTGTGTCTATTCTTTCTACCCATCCTTTCTTGGCTGACTATGATACAGAACAAATTATGAAGAGGTTGGTTGGACGAAGAGACGTGGAGGATGCGCTCCAACGATTGGATACACTCACGAACGCGGAGGGTCTAATGGCGGCAGCAAGAACCTTGGAAGTTGTAGACCAGGTTGATGAAAATGTGACGCAGGTCAAAGAGGTCATCCACCGTGTTGATGATAAGGTGGAGGCGACCCTGGAACTTACCCAACGTGTCGAGCAACGAGTAGTGGAGACCAAGGAGGTCGTCCACGAGGTCGGCAGCAACATAACCGATATTAAGCATGACGTGCGTCGCCTCAATAGCACCACCACAGAAACTAAACGAAGTGCGTAATATTCCCTCACTTCGCACACGTACTGACCTTTCCTTGTCATATGTGAAACAGCAACGGATGAAATGCATCGTGTGTTACTCTCCGATACTGCAGTCGTTTATTGTCACGGCTGAGCCGCACTCGCAGGGAACCAGGCGCGAGACAAGCTCCGAACATGGCTCAGTGCTCCGGATCCTTCTGTTAATCATATTATTGCATGCAAGGCCCACTACGATGGAACTGCAGGGTGGTTCATGCGAGGTAGAGCATTCGAAGAGTGGAAGGAAAATGGATCCCTACTGTGGGTCCGTGGCAATCGTACGTTTCTCCCCCCAGCCTCTCATTATCGATAATTGAGTCCCTGGCGGCTTTTCAGCCGGGTCGGGCAAGACCGTTCTTTGGTGCGCTGTTTCCCGACTTTTCTCTAATGACCGGAAGCTCATTGATCACAAAGTTCGACCATCATCGAGGATATCAAGCATATGCCGGGATCCAGTTCGACCCTGATCGTGTATTACTACTTTGATTTCAGGGAGCGAACCAAACGTGACGTCAGGGGCTTGCTGACTTCCGTCCTCGTACAACTCGCCAATGCGTCTGAGAAATGCTGGAGCATTCTTTCTCAGTTCCATACCGAGTGCAAATATGGTTCGGAACAGCCTAGTGAAGCCGCTCTCGAACAATGTCTTAAACGTATGCTCGAGCCAGGACAAGTCCCGATTTATATTATTGTGGATGCGTTGGACGAATGTCCGAATCAAATCTGCACGCCATCTGCCCGTGAAATCGTTCTGGAATTTGTGGAGAGTCTTGTCCAGGCGAACCACCCCAACCTATTCATTTGTGTCACGAGCCGCCCCGAGCAAGACATTAATCTCATTCTTAATCCTTTGACATCACAAGAGCGTCGTGTGTCCCTTCACGACGAGAGCGGTCAGAAGGAGGATATCAACAGATATGTCCACGCTTTTGTTAACTCGGACAGAAGAATGCAGAAGTGGAGAGAGGAGGACAAGAAGCTCGTTATTGATACGCTCTCGGAACGAGCTGGCGGGATGTGAGTCACCCTGTTAAATAGTCTAGTCGTTCTCGCTCATGGTCTTGGACAGGTTTCGGTGGGTGTATTGCCAGTTGGACACCCTGCGTCGATGTCTGCCTTCGAGTATTCCCAAGGCTTTAAAGGAGCTGCCGGCCACGCTGGACGACACGTACGAAAAGTCGCTGCAAGGAATACCGAAGGAAAAAAAGCAACATGCGCTTCGGCTTTTCCAGTGCTTAGTTGCTGCGATTCGACCGCTTAACGTTGGAGAGCTCGCAGAGATATTGGTTATCAAGTTTGACTCGGACACATCGCCTAGTCTTATGGAGGGTTGGCGCCCTGAGAATCCAGAAGAAGAACTACTTTCTGCGTGCTCCACGCTAATCTCCATCATCGACGTCGAGGGTTCTAAAATTGTTCAATTCTCTCACTTTTCAGTGAAAGAATTCCTAACTGCTCCTCGCCTCGGTGAAGCCGAGGCCAAAGACATTCGCCACTACCACATTCCCACCAACGCCGCACACGCCATCCTCGCCCGAGCCTGTCTGACAGTGCTCTTGCAGTTGGACGAGGATGTCGATAAAAAGAAGCTTGTCTCATACCCTCTGGTGTACTACGCCGCTCAATATTGGGTCGACCATGCCAGACCCGATGGAGTGGAGCCACAAGTTAAAGACGTTATGACGCGTCTATTTGACCCAAAGAAACCTCATCTTGGGGCCTGGATCTGGATACACGATGTGGACTCGGACATCAAACGACCCGCGGACAACATCGACGAACGTCCGTCGCGAGTCGATGCCACACCCTTGTATTACGCGTCGTTATGTGGCCTCAGTTGGATGGCGAAGCATCTCATCACCACGCGCCATGAAGACGTAAACGCCAAGTGTGGTCGCCACGGGACTCCGCTGCATGCGGCATCGCACAAGGGACAAGTTGGCGCCGCGCGTGTGTTACTTGATTACAGAGCCAGCGTGAACGTGACAAACCGATACCGGAAGACCCCATTGTCCATGGCATACGATGCCAAACACGACGACGTTATAGGGCTGTTGATAGAGCGTGGGGCAAACGTCGAAGGCCTGTTCGACTACCGTGGGCGTCTATTACACCGGGCGTCTGCCGATGGACGAACGGAGGTCGTTCGAATGGTACTGCAACGCAAGGCCGACGTGAACGTGAAGGGCGACATGCAGTGGACGCCGCTGCACTTCGCAGCGAGCCACGGACATCTCGAAGTCGTGAAGCTGCTCGTGGGCCGCAAGGCCAACGTGAATGCACAAGTCAGGGACCACGGTACTCCCATGCACCTCGCGGCGCGACGGGGACACATCGAGATTGTGCGGGTGTTGCTTCGAAATGAAGCAGATGTGCACATCCGGGGGGATGACGGCCGGACGGCGCTCGAGACCGCTAATGCCTCTGGGCATGGCGACATTGCAAAGCTACTGTTGGATAATGGCGCCAAAGGCTCATAGGAAGGTGTGGCACGTACGGAATTACTTGTCCTTGTCCTTGTACACGAGGACCGGTCTGTCGGTCTTTACTAGAAAAGCAGAACTTGTAT